>Ga0081520_100059_pt1 | contig 99037 bp, 88 predicted proteins | sample HotLakmasection1_FD_70988 | JGI IMG/M metagenome (GOLD analysis project Ga0081520, IMG submission 70988) | Hypersaline microbial mat communities from Hot Lake, Washington, USA - Section #1 (SPADES assembly) (version 2) | ecosystem: Environmental > Aquatic > Non-marine Saline and Alkaline >... | reverse complement strand
CCTGAGGATGCTTCCCCGTCCCGAATTCAGACACCGGGACAACACCATGATTTGAATAGATTAAATTACGATTGGTTCTGCAACTCGTGATAACTGCACTCAAACAACGTGCGATTACCCTGACTATAAATGGTAATGAAGGCTTAAGTTATCAGGATGCACAAAGCCAGATAGCTAATAACCAATGGGATATTGTGTTCGCGACTTCACCCGTTGTCTCAATTTTTTCAGCGGATAGTGGCTATACCTTTGTTGCAGTCATGTTTCCTGATTCAGACGTTTATCAATCGGGCTTATTTGTTCACGTAGATAGTGAGATTCAATCTGTTGATGACATTACATCTCAGCACACTCTAGCTTTGGGAGAATTTGGCAAATCTGCCTCTAGCTTCTTTATGCCCATTTACGACTTATATGGGAAGTCCGTTAGTGTAAATACGGGCAATCGGGGTAGTAAGATTGTCGAAATGGTAAAAACTAGAAAGGCAGATATTGGTGCCGCAGCCATTTCTAATTTTGGTGATGCAAGTAGATCTAATGATCCGGAATTGAGATATATTCATCAGAGCCGCAATATACCAAGTTCGGCGGTTTACTTATCTCCAGAATTGGCTTTAGAAGATAGAGAAGTCTTAAAGCATATTTTAATGGATGCCCCCGACGAGGTGAAGGAGTTCGAGAATTCTAATTATGGAGAAGGCGAAGAACCTAATTACGATTACTTCAGGGGGATAATTAAAACAGTTGATCAAGTGCTAATATGTTCTGATTTTTCGAGTAATCCAGTAAACCTTTTTTGTCCAGAAGGCTTTGAGCCCTATGTTGTAAGAGGCGAAATGAACGGTTGGAGCGCAAGGGGAAATAATTTAACGTTAGTTGTGTCTACATCAGATGGTGAAATCTACAACGTAGTTATAGATAGGCTGACTCTAGAGGAAGCCATAGCGCCTAAAAAGATAAATGACCTCCAGGGATGGCTCGTAGAAACTAGGACACCAAATTCCCCTGTTTCTGATTCCAGCCAAGTTCCTACTATTCCAATCACTCAAATGACTCAAATCAAGTTTCTAGATTCGTCCTTGGCAAATAACGTGTTAGCTTTCTAGGAAGTAAAGTTTCTGAAACCATTTTGCTAGCCGAATATCTTGCACCACATCCCCCTTCATCCACTTCACCGAACTGTAGACATAAACCCCAAACTGTAGACAACTGTAGACGGGGTGTCTACAGGCTCAAATCCTTGCGGGGATAGCATTTGAGCTAAAACTGTAGACAAGTAGACACTTTCCTATTTTTCCAAATTTATAAACCTGTCTACAATGTCTACAGTTTGCCTAAAACCCAGATATATCAATGCTTTCAGCTGTAGACAGGGCGTCTACAGTTTGCCCTGATCTGTCTACCGTGTCTACAGTTGCTCGCCACCGCAAACGCTGCGCTTTACCACTGGTCTCACCATAGCCCATGGCCTCCAGTTCTCGAAAATGAGACCGAATGGTCTCCGAAGTCGCCTTCCGTAAACTGCGCTCAAAATTTCGCACATCTCGGGCCGTCAGCCACCCGCGCACTCGCGAGAGCTGGATGAGCTTGGCATAAACCGGTTCCAATATCCCAAACGCAGTATCTCCCTCCGCATAAATGAGCTTCACCTGGCCCATGAACCACCGCACCAGTCTGATGACAGATCGAACAGTCTGCACGGACACCTCTCCCTCAGGTTGCCTCCGTTCCACAGCGGCATTCAGGCAGTGAAGAATCAGGGCCAGTCGTGCAGTGTAGCCCTGCATCTTGGAGTAAACCGCCTGCAATCCCTGATGGGACTCAGTAATCCGCAGCTGATCCAGCTGGTCATACCAGTCGGCGAAGGTTTGTTTAGCTGCCGGGGTCAGCCGGTAACACCGGGACGGAAATCCTTCGAGCCGCTGATAAATGCCATAAAGCTGCTCCGAAATATTGTCTGGTTGGGTCTGCCGGGGAAAGGGGGCAGGCTTCAGGGGCAGAAAACACCACAGAAACCGTGCCCACTGGCCATTAGCATCGGAAAAATCTCCCATCATCTCCCGCAGAATATCTGGCTGAATCGTACCCGTAATGCTGAGGCTGGTGCGCGGCAAGCTGATGCGCACCCCGCTGGCCCGGTCTACCTTCAATCCAGACCCATCAAATGCCGTCAGCAGCGACTCCTTATCATTGCCTCGACCGTTGCGGTACTGGTTCAGTCCTTTGAAGAGCCCGGCCAGCTCATCCGGTGTCACCAGAATGCCCCGCTCCGGCTGCTGGGCCTGAATTCGGGCGATGGCTTCCCGCGTCGCATCAGAAGTGTGATATTCCCGTGGCAGGGGTCTCCTCGGTTTGGTGCCTCGTTCGTCTGCTTTGGTCTGCTCCCACTCCCGCAGGTCCACCTCATAGGCGGCAATTTCATAGTCATAGTCCTGATCCGCTTCCGCTTGCAGTCGCGACAGTGGTCCCAGAATCTGCCGCTGGATGGGGCTTGTCTTGCTGCCCGAAGGCGCGACTAATCCTGTAAATAGAATTGGAGGGGCATAAAAGCCCATCCCCGCATCGATTTCCAACTCCGTGCCAATCCGCAGCAGAGACGCTGCCACCGGCAGCAGGGTCACCAGCATCGCGGCTGGGGTGGCCCCAATCCAAACAGAGATCCGCTCCAGCCCCTCCGCCAGTTCAGGATGCAGGTACTCCCTCAGGTTCAGCTGATAGTCGCCGATCTTCAGCAGCTGATGGATTTCCGCCATCCGCTCTCCCCGTTCCTGCCGCTGCTCCAGCTCTGCCCGGAGGGGTTTGACCAGGCTCCAGATATCCTTCACCGCCAGGTTGCTGGCCCGATGCCACTGCAACACCTGGGCCGATAGCGCCAGTTCTGAGGGATCCGTCGCCAGGTAATCACGCATCTGCTCTTGCAGAGTGGCTACGTCCAGCGGTTTTGGGGTGGCAGGTTCGGGAGGTGTCAAGACTCGTCGTTCTCCCACCGCTGCCCGAATCTGATTGGCCGTAGCCCCACTGGCAATCCAGTCGGCCACATCCAATCCCCCATGCTTCGGTAAGTTCTGCCAGGCCAGACTCTCGGGGTAGGGGTAGCACCACTGAGCAGCCGGAAAGTCCTGGGCAATATCCTCCATATGGGCCACCCCCATCTGGTCCCGGTCGGGGCACAGCACCAGGCGAGCCTCCTGCAAGTCTTTAAAATAATCCCCATAGCTGCGATATTTTTTGGAGCCGCCCAGCGTCGTGGTAGCCGGAATCCCAATATTCCACAGGGCATCGGCACAGCTTTCTCCCTCTACCATCCAGATGGCTTGACCGGCAGCCATCGCCCGGCGCACCTCCTGATAGCGATAAATTGGCACCTGTGCCCTGACCGCTGGCGTCAGTCCTTTGACCCACTGATGCCCATCCCAGTGGTACTGAACAAAAAACTTGCTGCCGGTGCCCCGGTCTACCCGCGTCACCTTGACCAGGGGCTGTCCATCCCGGCTGGGATAGAAATAGTCCTGCCGTCGCTGAGGCCGAACCGGCTTTTTGGGTTGGGACGATGCCGGGAAGTACTGCCCCCAAAGCCCATCGGCAGTGGCTCCACGATAGACATAGCCGCTGGCCTGCCCATCCTGTTCGATATGGGTATGGCAGAAGACGACTTCGTCATTCCACCGGCAGTCGGGATCTTTAGTGCGGCCACAAACGGGGCAGGGGCGATTGCGCCCGGAGTATACATACGGTGCCATAGTCAGCTCCTCACGAAGGGAGCCGGACTCATCAATGACCTGCCACAAGAATTTCATCGGCCACAGTACACGATTGCACTGGACATGGCCGATAGGTTTGCTATAGTTAAAAGCACATATTTTGTAGCAGGTTAATTGAAGAAGTCGTTCTTGCAAAACCACTTCAATATCTTGATTAACCAGGCTCGAAATTTAGTACTGAATCAAGATGCACCCTGACTGTGAAGCGGTTGGGGTGTTTTTTCGTGCTTCAAGATTTGGGAAAAAGCTTCCAGAACGCCATCAACAGGTTGATGGAAGTGTAGAAAGATGAAATCTATTCAATTGTCGTTACTTTCGTTTTGAGGCAGTTCGCCGAGGAGTTTTATTCTGGTTACTCAGTAAACTTGCCTGGTAGATATCAATGGCCCGTTGATGGGCTTCTGGATCGTGCCGGTTTTGCAACCAGTCCTTGATTAAATCCAAGTTGTAACGGATGCATCGGCTATTCAACCGGACCCAATGAAGTCCCTCAATGAGAAGCCCCTGTACTCGATAGCGTCTCAAGGTTGTGCCGCTGAGTTTTAGGGACTGAATGGCCTCCTGCTTGCTGACAAATTGAGTCATAATTCACGTTTCCTCGCTTATACCGTTGAGGCCAAATCTCATGGGGAGATAGGCCAAGTTTACTGGCAATAACCTGTTCGACTCGCCGAGATCGCTGCCGTGTTAAAGCATGGGACACTGCCGAAGGGCCAATATCAAGTTCTTTCGCGATACTGGCCAGGGTCCATCCTTGCTTCCGAAGAGCTGCTTTAATATCTTCTATGTGCATAGCGATGTTTACTCCATCAATTAATGGATGAAGATAGCAATAAAAAACACGCACGTCAAGAGTTATGATTTGCAAGATGGACGACTGACGGCTATGGAAGACTTATCCCCAGAAGACAGGCAAGCGGATACGGCTGACTTGAGTACATTCCCGGCTCGGTTGAAGCAGGCGATGGGGAATTCCAGCATTCGAGGTTTTGCTCGCGAGTGTGGGTTCTCTGACACCGTGTTACGCCAGTACCTGAATGGACAGAGCGAACCAACACGCCCTGCATTGCTGGCTATTGCACGCACTGCGAAAGTTAGTGTGGAGTGGCTAGCGGCAGGACAGGCTGCAACTCAGGCAGGAGGGAACCGTGAGCAATATGTTTATAAAGAGCCTCTGGCCTTTGAAACCAAATGGTTGAAGGAGCAGTTTCCCGAAAGCTACGACTGCCTTTTGCTAACCCAGGTTCCCGACACGAGTATGAGCCCAACTTTGCAACAAGGAGACCTTATCCTGGTTGATACCAACGATCGGGATTTGGAAACAATTCACCACGGCATCTATCTGCTGAAGCTGGATGACCGAATTTTGGTCAAGCGATTGCAATATGTGGCGGGGAAAGTGCTTAGAGTCTTGAGCGACAATACGATGTATGAGACGTTTCAGGTTTCATTAGAGGAAAAACTCACTGGCTTAAGTTTGATGGGTAGGGTGGTTTGGTCTGGGCAAAAGCGTTGAGGAAAACACTCTGCCGCTGGGTATGTCCAGACCAAAAGTATCAATCAATCTACCTCGGATTTCCTAAAATTCTGGCACTTCAAGCTTCCGTTTTTTCCCGGCATAGTGCTTGTAAATCACTTCAGGAGAATTCCCAACCAAACGGGCCACATCTTTGGCATCTAACTTCCCCGTTTCTAAGGCATGGGTAATGAAAGTATGCCGAGTCTGGTAAAGTTTTCGATACTCAATTTTGAGCCCCTTGAGGACTGTTGACCAGGTGCGATTGCGGAAGTTATTGATGTCGATGGGCTTATTTTTAGGGGAAGGAAAGACTAACGTCTCGGGAGTAGCATCCTCGGGCTTAATCGAGCGCAACAGTTTCTGTAATGAGGGATTGCAGGGAAAGACTCGCTGTTCTTGAGTCTTGAGTCCTTTGCGAATGCGCCGGCCCGTTTCAGTCATGATGATGGCTTGGGAAAACGAAATTTGTTTAAAGTCATGGGAAATATTTTGCCATTGCAAGGCTGCCGCTTCTGAAGGACGGCATCCCGTCGCAAACAAAAATTTCACCAGGGGAGCATACTGACTATGCTTGTAGGCCGAGCGAGTTGGGCAAAACTGATCGGTTTCAATCGCGTTAATGATGGCATCCCGCTCCTGGAGCGAGAACGGATTAATATCGTTGAGACCATCTGTCGCGACTGACTTAGGTTTCTTAATTTTGATAGCCATCCCGCTGAACGGGTTCTCGGTAATTAGGCTGGCTTCAATCGCCCAATCACAACAGGCCGATAACCGGGTGATAAATCGCTTACCGGCATCCAGGGGAATGTTGGCCAGAACATAGTCGCGAATGTCCGTTGCCCGAGACAGATCATGGGTCGGCAGACGATGGACGTATCCCGTAAAGGTTCCATAGGTCGAAACCATGGTGTTGGGGGAACATTGGGGACGCTTGAATTCCACAAACTGCTCCCACAGTTCGACTAAAGCCCCATCAGACTCGATGGATGCGGTCTGCTTGGCTTGGGACTGAGGTCGGTACTTATCTAGAGACTCATCAAAGCGGTCGAAGGCAATATCGGCTTCGATGATCTTGGCTTTCGCCTCCGCCACTTTGCGATTGGTTCTGCTATCCGGCAAACCAAGACTCAGATAGTGTCGCTCACCCGCATAGGTGAACACCAGCTGCAGCCGATCATTAGATGACTTAACTTGAACGGTTCCTTTAGAGGCTTTCGGTTTTCTGGGGGTGTTCGTCATGGGCATCACCTTGAAATCAATACATGGATACCACCCCGAGGTGCCAGAATTTTACCCCAAACTTACCCCAATAATTTGCTCAAACTGGTACAAAATGACCCAACCACTACCCCAATTTTTCGAGATTTTGAGGTTGAAACAAGTACATCAAGAACGTGAAGAGCCCTGAAATAAGTCGATTTCAGGGCTCTTCAGAAAAAAGCGGGTGAACGGACTCGAACCGTCGACATTCAGCTTGGGAAGCTGACACATTTCCTTGATATACAAGGCTTTCAGGCAAGAGCTTTTAGGCTTGTACCAATTCTATACCAGTTTTCAGCCTGCTGCTGGGTACACAGTCCAGAAGGCTGTCGCTCTATCATGGGCCAGCGCTGTGTGATCCCCATTGGAGGGTTGAACAGTCATTGATAAGCTTTAGGGCATCCCTATGTGATGCCCATGAATCGTCCACTTCGATTAACGAAACCCCCAGATAGCATCGTCACAGCGACAATCGGCCTGTTAACTCAGGAGCACGCCGGGCAAATCGATGACATCTGGGCAGGCATTCTGCGGGAGACACAGCAGCCTGACGCCAGTTGGGACTGGGCCTATAAGTTACGACTGGCTGTCAATGATGATCGCTACGAGGCCTACGGCATCGAGTTTGAGGCGTTACTTCAAGGTGTCATCTTGCTCGAAACGCAATGGCACCGTTCCTGGTTACCGCAACGGTTTCCTCTGGTCTATGTCGAATACTTAGCCTCTGCGCCATGGAATCGCCGATTACTCGAAGATCCTCCCTATCTGATTGGGGTCGGACGGGCACTCGTACTCTTTGCCCGTCAGCGCAGTGTGGAGTTAGGTTACGGTGGGCGTGTCGGTCTACATGCGCTACCGGGCGCGGAGGCTTTCTATCGACGTTACAGTATGCCGGACTACGGCTCCGATCCGGACAAAGAGGGATTGGTATACTTCGAGTACGCCGCTTTAACGATCTAACTCATCCAATCGCTTATGAATGATGCCATCCTGGCTGAGCAACTGAGAAAAACGGGCAACCTGATGGACCTGCTCAATGACGAGGCTTGGGTTCGGGAAGCAGATGCCGATCACGCCAGTGAGGAAGGGACGGTTGAGGCTGGTCTGGGCCTACAACCGTATGTGGAGTTCCTCAAGGATGCTTCGCCGGAAGCTTTGCAGCGGCAGCGGTGGTATGTGCGCGTGCTATCCATCTTGTTGCCGGAGTTGAAGAGGTGGTTGGAGTCGTGGCAGCTTGGGCGGAGTCTAGAGGCTGTCTACATGGAGGCGCAAAAATGCTTATACGGTCACTTAAGGCATCTCACCCCCGAACAAACGGCCTGGATTGAGATGCTGTTGGCAGAGGGAGAGCAGGCGGTACCCAACGAACAGAAGGTGATTCGGGCTGAGGCGATCACTATGCTCGCCCAGATGTTCACTACAGAGGACTGGCAGGCGTTGGCGTAGCCGCCCTAGAGGGGCATCGCGAATGCTGCCTCCCAAACAATGGAGAAAGACATTCTGCAGATGGTGCAAGAAGCGGCGGTTCCCAGTGTTACTCTCTAACAATAGTCCGGACACCTTTCTGGACAAGCGCTGTAGCCCTTGATTTCTCCTTAATCAGGCTACTACGGAAGAGATCTGAAACCCGCATTCTACCGTTGGTCATCAAAAACTGTCCGGAGTATTGATCCTTCAAGTTTCGATTTAAAATTACCGGACAGACCCAACGATTTTGTGGCCAAAACGGGATTATGGGAGAGGCGATCACCTGATTGACTGACAAAAGTTCTACTGTAGGTTGGCGTTGAGCGAAGCGAAACCCAACACCAGTAACGGTTTTGTTGGGTTTCGCTAACGCTAACCCAACCTACGACAGAACAAGGGTTTCAGGAGTTTTGTCAGTCAACCAGGGCGATCACTCTTGCTGGCACTGGTCTGCTAGGCGGCGATGAGTAGAATAGCTGTAGTGAAACTGCTTCAGCATCATGGATTGTCCTCACTGCCAGAGCCAACAGGTCGTGAAAAATGGTCAGGAGTCGCTTTCAGATGGCACCGTGCTTCAGCGCTATCGCTGTAAGCAGTGCAGCAAGTGCTTTAACGACCGGCCAGGCACCCCAATGGCTCGCCTACGCACCCTCAGTTCAGTAGTCGCCACAGCCCTCAATGGCCGCAGCGAAGGCCTGGGGGTACGAGCGACAGGCCGCTTGTTTGGGGCGTCGCACTCTACCATTTTGCGCTGGGAAGAGCGCTTAGCCCGTCAGGCTGACGCCTGGTCACCTCCGGCCCCAGGAGGTCGAGAGGTGACGCTGGAAGGGGATGAAGTCTACATTCGCGTAGGCGAAAACCGTCCCCCCCACTAGCTCTGAGGGGTGGACGATTCACTTTATTGAACGCCAGAGCCGCTACTGGGTGTCAGCGATGGCGGGGCATAAAGATGAACTGCTATTTCAACGGGGAACGCAACAGGCCTGGCAGTGGGCCAAAGGCTGCTCGTTTGTTCGCTGGTTTACGGACGGAGAACACCGCTATGCCAAGGCGTTGTGGGACTTGGCTAGCGTCTATCTGGCCCTGCGGGAGTGTCCCAGTCGGTATCGCCCCCGAAAAGTCTGGCGGCATGGCCTTGAAGTGGCAATGAAAATCAAAGGGGCTCAAGGGGTGCGGCGGGTCGTCTGGGTGAGGCCAGAGCATCCTTACACCGCGATTTGAAGTGGACCCAAGTGGTTGGACAATTCTGAAGGGAACTTAAGCTCTGAAAGCTTTACCCTGATGCCCCAGTCAAGCGTGTGCTGATTCCAATTTTGATTCAGTGGTGAGACTATTTTGATACACCTGGTTAGGGGTGCAATAGTCGAGCGCTTGATGAGGTCTGTGCTGATTGTACCAATCAAACCATCGATTGACCTCCCGACTTAACTGTACGCCATCCTCAAACGCCATGAGATAAATCAACTCATACTTGATGGATCGCCACAATCGTTCGATAAAAATGTTGTCGAGATATCGACCTCGACCATCCATGCTGATGGCGATGTCAGCGGCCTTCAAACAGTCCGTGAAGGCGGTGGCCGTGAACTGAGCGCCTTGGTCAGAGTTAAAGATCTGAGGCGACCCATAGCGGGCCAGTGCTCTCTGCAAGGCTTCGAGGCAGAACGTCACCTCCATCGTGTTGGAAATAGCCCAGGCCAAGACTTTGCGGCTGTACCAATCCATCACAGCCACCAAGTAGAAGTGCCCCTTCAGCACCGGTAAATAGGTGATGTCAGTGCACCAGACCTGATTGGCCTGCTTTATCGACACACCGCGCAGCAGATAGGGAAACACCTGATGGTCAGGGTGGCGTTGACTCAATCGCGGCTTGGGATAAATCGCTTCTATCCCCAAGTGCCGCATTAAGCGCTGCACCCGCTTGCGATTCACGGGATAGCCCTGCTGGCGAAGCACCACCGTCATCCGGCGACTGCCGTAGAATGGCGTCTCCAGGTATTGCTCATCCAGCAACCGCAATAGTGACAATTCCTCCTCTGTCGGACCTTGTGGGCGGTAGTAAAAGCTGGAATGAGCCAGACCTAGCAAGTCACATTGTCGGACAACACTCAGCTGCTCATGGTTGCGCACTACCAGGGCTTGTCGCTGCTCAACCCGAGCTGTGCCGACCGACTGGCTAAAAAATCGCGCTCCACCTTCAGCTGCCCAATCTGGCGATACAGTTCATCAATTTGCGCTTGCTGAGAGGCGTCAGCTTGCGGTTTTCGATGACCCTCAAACAGGTCACTGGCACTCTCGAGCAATTGGCGTTTCCAGTTGTTGATCACCGTGGGGTGCAGACTGTACCCACTGGCCAACTCAGAGACCGTCTTCTCTCCTCGAACCGCATCTAGAGCCACTTTAGCCTTGAAGGCTGGGCTGTATTGCTTGCGTTTGTTACTCATGAACTACTCCTATCATTGTTTGAGTCGTTCAGAGCTTAGCCCCCTGTCCAGTTTAAGGGGACCACTTCAATTAGCCCATCAGCCGAGGTCCATGCCAATCATAACGAGGCCCACAATGCAGCATTGGGACGGCGCTGCAGCGCCTATCGTCGGCGTCAAAACCTCTATGCCAAGTCACGAGATGGGTTACAACACGCGATGTGCAACTTTAATGTCAACGATTTTTCGTCGTTTCAGCCCTTACACGGGGCAAACTACTCGCGTAACGAGGTTCGATTTGCCAAAGTAAATGAGAATATTCTCATTTAGCAGCTCTAAGTAGGGATTTGAAATAATTTACTAGACTGGCAGGCTAGCTGAAATCCTTGTTCTGAAAGCTATGCAGCCATTTTTACTTGCCATAAAATTAGTTGCACATCGCGTTACAACGTGCCTTGGATGTTCAGCGGCTCCTCCACAACTGGGTCAGGCCCCATTGGGGACTTGGCAAACGGATGACTCCGGCGATGGCGCTCGGCCTCTGCTCTAGACCCTTATCAACTCAGGAACTCCTTTGCATAAGAGGGCTTCAATGTATCTCCTCTTAACAGACCAGTACCGGCTGGCTTGCGGTACATTCTGTTCTTTGGGAAAGCATAAGAGAAAATCGTCAAAATCGTTGTGGTGACGTTACTCCGACGCCTTTCTGGCCATCCTTTTCAATCGCCTGGTGAGATGTTCGGGCTTGACACCTTTGATACCCCTCTCCGTGTTTTCAAATATCCTCTTAAACAAAAACGCGTTAATTATTATTTTATAAGTTTTATGGAGTCCTTTTAAGTTCCTAGAAGTTTTACACTCACATTTGCAATATCTATATTAAATTTTCAGGCTAGATACTACTCTATTTACGAGGATTTAAGTTGCTATTGAATAACGTCGGTGATTTATAGGGTTGTATGACCTCAATCTGGTTGACTGACAAAACATGGATCGTTAACCCTTGAACCCCTTAGCTGATAAGCATTACAGGCAAAATGAAGCCATCATAGGCTCTCAATCACCTCCAACCCTCGCTGTCAGGGGATTTGGGCAGTATCCAGACAAACTTTTGTCAGTCAATCAGGACCTCAATTTACTTTTAAGTTAAGTGAATCTGATGAAACTTAGTGAAGTCCTTGCTGTATTGTAGATGATGCTTTAGGGAGCTTGATTAGTGTTTTAGATTCTATTTTCTGGGCATAGTTGAGGATCGATAGATTTTAGTGGATTGCCGAGTTTTCCGGATAATGAGAGAAAAATCGTAGATCCATGAAGGGAAATAATTGCTGTTGCCTAAGTAGCTAATCAGCTCTATTTATTGAATATCTTTAGAGGTGATTGGAGGATAGGAATATTCATAGAAGGTTCTCTTCTTTAAGCTAGAAGCATGACCAACCAACAGACTCATTATCGTCTCTTAGATAGCAATCAGGGTCTGAATGCTATCCAGGGTTGGCAAGCTCAGCAAGTGAACCATTTGCGAATTAATCTCGAAGGCATGGAACTGTTGCTCAGTCCAATGCCTCCCAAACCCTTGATCGATACATCAGGAGAATTTGGTGGCCTTGAAATGCCAACGGGAGTCGCGATCGCGCCCGATGGCAACCTCTTCATTTCAGATAGCCAGCAGCACCTGATTTTCAAGGTCATCCGCTACCCTCATTTGGGGCCTGAGGAAACATTGTGCCAGACCCGGATTCTTCCCCTGGCTTACTTTGGGAGGGTAGGGCAGGCCCCCCGCCAGCTCAATGAGCCTCGTGGTTTAGCTATTTCAAACGGCAGTCTTTATATTGCCGATTCTCAAAACCATCGAATTCAGGTTCTGAGGCTGCAGGGAGAGGTGCTACAGGCCATTTGGGGAGGCCCTGAACCAGGGGAAGCACCAGGAGAATTTAACCAGCCCTGGGATATTGCCGTTGGGCCAACCGGCGCGATTTACATCGCCGATGTGGGAAATCAACGCATCCAAAAATTTGACCCGTACCATCGTCGTTTTACTGTTTTGGATGGGACGGTTCTCAAAGCCGTTGTATTTCAGGTACGGTACGGTCCCTACCAATGGCAGCGATTTGTTTACCTGCCCGCTCGCCAGCAGTTAGAGCACTGGCCCCAAGGTCCAGGCCAAGACCCGGAATCACCATCAGAAGTGACGGTGTTAAGCACCGCCATACTATCTGTTGCTGCCGCCCGTCAATGGGTACTGGCGTTTATCGAAGCCGAGGGATCCACGGATATTCTGGTGGAATCAGAGCTTCCCTATCCCCCCCATCTGACCCTGGCCGATACCCCGGAGCCCCCCTTCGACAGGCCTACCCATCTGGCGGTGGGTGGGCAGGGGCACCTTTACGTGGTGGATGAAGGGTTAGGCCTGATCAAAATACTGGATAGTAATGGCTGGGTAATCGGTAACATTACCCCAGGGGCGGACTTCTTGGGCTATTTTCAACCAGGTGCCGTTACCGTGCGCGAGGATGGCACCATCCTGGTGACTAATGGAGACCGGGTTGAGCAGTTTCACCCTGCCGGGGAACTCTTTCCGACTTTTCACTACGGCGGCAGCTGCAGTTGCAAGATCAGTCACTGTGGCGGCATCACTATAGATGATCTGGGGCAGGGCTATGTCGTCGGTGAAACTCTTGGCATCGCAGCCCTTCAACCTCCCCAGACCTACGTGATGTCGGGGTCCTATCTGTCTCAACCGCTGGATAGCCGCATCGAGCAGTGCCAGTGGCACAAACTCCAACTTACCTTTGGGGCAGCCCCCCCCGCAGGTACAGGGGTCACCGTCTGGACTTACACCGACGAAACTCTGCTCTCCCTTGACGAAATTTTGACCCTGGACCCCACCGACTGGCAGACAGGGCAAACCAACAGCACCGACTTTTTGGTTCTCAGTCCACCAGGTCGCTACCTGTGGCTGCGCCTTGAGTTTCAAGGCAACAGTATTGATACCCCAGTGCTGAAGCAAATCAGGGTTTTCTTCCCCAGGGTGACCTATCTACAGTACCTGCCAGCGGTTTACCAGTCGGAACCGGTCAGTCGGGATTTTCTGGAACGGTTTTTATCCCTATTTGAAACAACCGCCCTCAGCATCGAGCAAATCATCGATACCATCGCCCGCTATTTTGATGTCGATGGGGTGCCCGAGGAGTTTCTAACCTGGCTGGCTGGCTGGGTAGACCTGACGTTTTACCCTAGTTTTTCAGAGGCAACTCGTCGGCGATTACTCCGCAATGTGCCTGAGCTTTACCGCCGTCGGGGAACTTTAGCTGGACTAAAACAATTTCTACAGCTGGCGCTGGGGCTGAATGTCGAAATTCTGGAGCATTTTCGGATTCGGCAATGGTTGTTTTTGACTCAACAGTCCGCGTTGGGAGAGCAAAGCCAGCTCTGGGATAACCAGATCGTTCAACGGCTACAGCTAGAAGTCAATTCGCGAGTCGGGGAGTTTGCCCTGATTAGCACTGGAGACCCTCGGAGGGATCCGCTTCACCTGTACGCCCATCGGTTCAGCGTCTTTGTGCCGGCAGCCCTGAGCCGTGACGAAACTACTCAGCAATTGCTGGGCCATTTAATTGACGTCGAAAAACCCAGCCATACTGTCTACGAACTCTGCCCTGTAGAAGCCCGTTTTCGAGTTGGCGTGCAGTCTACTGTCGGTCTCGACACTTTAGTCGGAGCGTACCCCCGCATGGTACTCAATGAATGCGCCACTCTCGGCTACGACACTGTTTTAAGCGGCGAAGACGATACCTCCCCTGAAGTTATCCAACTCAATCACCGCAATCGCATTGGCATCAATGCCATCGTCGGCTAACGATCCCCTCCCCTGGTCCTGTCTGAGGCAATCCCATGCAACGCCAACCCTACAGCGAAAAAAATGATTGTCCTTCCTGTGAACTACCGACCCAGGAACGACTGAACTATTTCACCGGGCAATTTTTGACCGAGCGCGACTTCAGGGATGAGCAAACTTATCTGCGGGGGAAGCAGCTGCAGCACAATCGCTATCTGCATGGGTGGGGCACGGTCTGTGGACTGAAGGTGACAGAGCACCCCAACCCGGCCTGCCGCGATCGCTTACTGATGCTTGAACCAGGTCTGGCCCTGGATTGCTGTGGACGAGAAATCGTTGTTCAAGATTGCGTTTACGTTGACTTAATCGAAGCCCTAGCTGGAGAACCGCCGCATGAGCCGGAGCCAGGGGACGAGGACGATGAGATACCAACAGCCTCAAATCTGCTCATTTCTCTGTGCTATCAGGAATGCAAAACCGAGTTTGTGCCAGCCCTTTACTCCGACTGCGGCTGCGACCAGACGGGCTATGGAGCCAACCGGGTGCGAGAGGGGTTTGACATCGTTGTTACTCCCGTTGACCAACTTCCGCCCCCTGGTCCATCAGCAGAAACGGTTGGTGTCAGGCTGACCTGGCAAACTACGTTGAACCAGGCCCGTGCCATCAAAATTGCTCTGGATGCTGCTCGGCAAAGACTCTACGTTCTCAGTGCGGCGGCCCTCAGCCAGATTATGGTCTATGACAGCGAAAACCACTGTCTGCTGGGCAGTCTGGACGTTGGCAGCGAGGGGGAGGGAGAGGACGAAATCGTCTACGAAGGGATTGACTTAGCCCTGGCCCCGACCGGTAGCCCCCTGTACCTGATTCGCCGCAACCCCGGCAACTCCGGTTCAGCAGCCTACGGTCTGCGAGTGCTGGGGGTAGAAGACCTGGGGGATCCAGAAGTCATCAACGATGTGCCCCTGAACTCGGGACCTGCGGAGAATCCACCCCCCCAAATTGCGGTGGCCTTTGCCGATGGTCGAGTTTATACCCTCGACCCCAATGCTGGCCCAGCCGTCATTACAATTTGGACGACGAATATTAATACACCGGGTCTGACAGACCAAACCACGGCCATATACGCCGCCGTTGAGGTCGACGAAACAGTTCGAAGTATGGCCGTCAGTCCAGATGGGGCCTGGTTATTCTTTGTGTCCCCTGCTGCAACTAATCCACTCACCGCTGCCCGAGTGGAAACCCTCTCAATGCCAGAGGCTAGCTGGGAAACTTACCCTCTAGCCCTGTCCAGTGCTTCGGTGGGAATGGCGGTTTCTGGGGATAGTTCTCGCCTGTATGTTGCCACCGAAGCCCTCGACATAAATGGATTCCGCATCCAAACCAGCCCTGAGCCGTTCCCATCCACGGGTAGCGTCAGCTGGGATGATGAGACAGTAGTGGACCTGGCTGTTTCCCCTGCCGGTAAATGGGTCTACCTGCTGCTGCAAGATGGCGAGAATCAAGGCTGGATTCGAGTCGTCAACGGGGAGCGCATGGCCTCTGATCCGGAAACTGCGGTGAGCGACCCCACCCGCGTACTGGCCAACCCCCAAAACGTGCTACTTAATCCCCAGGGACGAGTGCTTTATGTTGCCGGGCTGGGACGAGACACCGATCCCTGCGGTGGTGTTTCCATCCTGGAGGTAGATGAAGCCCCCTGCCGTGAAATTCTCTGGCAATCCCTGGAAGGTTGCCCGGAATGCCCAGAGGATGCCTGCGTGCCCCTGGCCATCATTGAAAACTACATTGAAGGCAACCCCGTTACCGACGCCGACATCGACAACCGCATCCGGCCTCTGGTGCCCAGCACCAACACGCTGAAAAAGCTGATTCTGTGTGCCCTGGAGAACGACACCGGTCAGCAAGGGCCAGAGGGGCCGCAGGGACCGCAAGGAGAAAAGGGAGAAGATGGAGCCCCCGGAGAAGATGGTGCTCCAGGAGAAGATGGAATTGGTCTAAATCCAGATTTGCCGAAGATTTTGGATATTGGTTGGGAACATCAAGGCCAGTATTCTTGGAATGAGTTTACTCAAAGGCTAAACAGTGACCGGGGGTTCCTGACAGTTTATTTTAACCAACCAATGATTAATATAGATCGACAGACTTTTAGAGTTTGGATCGATTATCCGGGGGTATTTACTATTCCAGGGGATGATGTGGACGACACTGCACAATATTTATCGTTAGGTCTGTATAACTATTTTACGATTAATAATTTTCCTTTGAATTTCGATTTGAAGCTTTATGGCAATTTGGAAGTTTTGCCAGGAGGCTCTGCCACACCTCATACGAATGAGCCTTATCAATCAGCTGTTACGTTTCGTTCCTCCAGTAGCGACGGTATTGGTTTGGCGCTGATTGCCGTTTTCTTGTCTCAAGCGTGGGCAGCCCAGAGACAGCAGCAGCCTGACTTAACTGATTTACCATTCCCTTGTCTTCATATTTGTTTGAAAGGTGATTTTATTAGAACAGGAGGAGTATTTGACAATGACGCCTTTGAAAGCCAAATTTTAGATGCTGACAATATCGGCGGGCTGGTAGGCGAAGACCGGAATCGTGGAGGCCTGATTCAGGGTGGTAACAATCCCTCAGGAAATTTAGTTCAAGGTGGTGATTTCGAGAGTTGGTTTTTCCTGACGCCACCTGAAGATGATAATGACCAGCCTCGCCCTGGAGAGAATATAACGAATTTTACAACTCGTTTAAGTGATTTAAATATCAATCCAAACCTTTCATTCTTGCGCAACTTGAGAGACCCAAGTTAAGCAGAAGATCAACTGACTCGAACATAATCGTCTCTTCCTTAATGACCAGTATATTCAGAGGTTTACTATGACAGTTAGCCGCTCTCCTTCGCGCAAGAAACCCAAAATTAAGCCTGAACCCTGCCCCAAGTGTGGCCAAATCGAGTGCTTTAAACGGACCCGCTACTTTCCAGGACAACTACTGACGAATCACGATTTAGAGACCGACCAGCGATATTTTATTGAGAAAAACAAGCTGCACAACCGCCATTTAGTTGGCAGCGGTGTGGTGTGCGGTTTAGCGGTGCGCTGTGGCAAATGTGATGGCACCATTACCGTGGAACCCGGCTATGCCATCGACTGCTGTGGCAATGACATCGTGCTGTGCGATGCAGCCGAATTTGATGTAGTGGAATATCTGGAAGCCTGCCGTCGGGCCGTTGACCCGGACTGCTACAGCAAAATTCCTCCCCCGCGATCGCGCTGCGAGGATGAGCCCCAGGAGTACTGTTTAATTCTCTCCTACACCGAAACCTTTGCCGACCCGGTAACAGCGTTTACCCGCCAGAATGGCTGCACTCCAAACCGTTGTGAACCCTCCCGAATTTGTGAAGGATATCGCCTTGATCTGATTAAAAAAGATGACATTGAAGAGCACATGTCTTCCCCTAGCATTTGGGATAAGTTTGGGGCCTGTGCCAGGGAAATTTTGCCTCGTTGGCAGGAATTTGCGGCAGAAGCATCTGAGATAGAGGCGCAGTTAACCCAATCGAATAACCAGAATCTGTCAGCCTATCACACAGCAGTTTTCAGGCTAATTTGTCGGATTAAAGAGTTCATTTTCGATCTCTACCGGCGTCATCCCAAGGTGCGTTGCAATTTACTGAATGAAGTACATGAGATCGAAGCTAGTTTTCCGTCCCTACCTCAAAATGCTAGCGATTTAGCTATCCAGAATGAGTACCTGCGTCAGGTTAGAGAAACGGCCTTTCGCATGGGAATTCTGGTCATTCAATTCTACATTGACTGTATTTGTGATGCGTTTTTAACACCTTGTCTTGAATGTCATGAAGACGGTGTTTTGCTGGCCTGCCTAACAGTTTGTGATGGCAAAATCAAGAAAATCTGCAATATTGTTCGTAAACCTGTACTGACAGGACCCACCCTGCAATACTGGCTACAGCCTCTGTATGATGCCTTGGGCGATTTTTTAGAAGCACTTTGTTGCGAATTAGAGATCCCCATACCCCAGCGGGATCCACGCCCCCAGGGTATTGCGGTGGCGTTAAATCGTATTTCTTCGTTATCGAGCCTGGCTCGCGATATTCCAACCGCTTCCTTTACCAGTCTCAGCAACTTTGCGCTGTCTCAAATTAGGCAGCCTACCGACGCTGTAGCCGCTGTTGATTTTTATAACAAACCCGTTGCTAATGTGCGGGAAAACCTTTCGAGTCGCAATATCCGCTTTGTGGAACGGCCGGCAGCGACCACAGCAGAAGCCTATGATTTGCGGATGATTACGAATATGTCCTGGGATGCGATTTCGGCGGGGGAAGAAGTAGAACTGATCACCAGCCCGGAAGGATTAGTTACGGGTATTCGTCGTGTTGGAGGCCCCGAATCATGAAGCCGGCAGATACTAAACGCCTGCACTACTACGAGCGACAGTTTTTAGGCGTTAGAGATTTTCAAGATGAGCAGGCGTATCACAACACGAAGCGGCGGCGGCATAACTTGGGTCATCACACCTGGGGGATTGTCACGGGCTTAGACCTGATTGAGCAGCCTGTAGAAGGTGGCGGCGATGGGGTAGATGTGTATCTTCAGCCTGGTATGGCCATTGATGGATATGGCCGAGAAATTGCGCTGTTAGAGCCGTATCAACTCGACCCTTTCCTGTTTGAAGAGTTTACCACCCCTCAACATCTTGCTGTTTGGATGACTTACAAAGAAGAACTTACTCAACGTCCTCCAGCAGGGTATGAACTCTGTGATGGCGGTGACCAGTTCACTCGAGTTTGTGAGACGTTCAGGGTGATTATTGAGCCAGAGTTGCCCACCCATGATCCGATTACAATTGCCGGTCAAGCAATTAAATCCGATGCTCCCCCTTCATCGAGTTCAGGGGAGCCAGTAATTCCTCCTGATGAATCGGTTCCGTATCAGGATTTTCCCGATGCGGAAAACAATTTTCGCTGGCTAATTCCTTTGGGAAAGGTGAATTGGGATGGAGGGAAGTTAATCGAGGCTGCCCCTGAGCGTTTGGTAGAAGGCCGCCAATATATTGGCAATGTTACAGCAGAGGTATTGGCTCCGGCTGTGGAGCTGAAAATACGCGATCGCTTTATTGAAACTCTGCCCCCGGTGTCGGGAGAGTCGGCAGCAGAGCCGACTCTGGAGGGGGTCGCGGTTGAAGTGGTTGGTTCATTGCAGACAGATCGACTGCTGACAGCAAAAGACGATGTTCAGATCCATGGTGGCAAGCTAGACTTTCGCGATCGTAGCGGCAACAACAACCCCCCATTCACCGTACGACAGCAGGACCCGGGAGGGTCCGCAGGGGTTGATCTACGTATCAAAATCGGGGAGGAAACGGCGGGTGAGAATCGTCTAGTAATAGGCTCTGACGACCAAGATCAAGTTGTAATTGCTGATAATGGCGACACGATGATCGACGGTAACGTCACCATTCAAAACGAAAAAAATCTGTTGATTGATGGGGGTCGATTAAATCTCCAGGAATTGGGTAAAACTGTACCTGACTGGGCCTTGGTCGTCGAGGGAGAAACTCTCCAGTTTCTAGAACCTGATGATAGTAATCGTGTGGCTTTTGAAGTCTTAGATACCAGTGGTGATCTGGATAATCCGGCGATTCGTTTGCAGGGTGAAGCGGATGCTACCTTGAGCGCCCAGCAGTTGATTGACCTGACAGATGGGGGAGATACAACGCTGCACACCCACCCCGGTGCTACAACCACGCAAAAAGGCATGGTTGAGATTGCTGGGACCACAGAGACTGGAATCAATGGCGAGAGCGGAGCCCGATTAGTCATTCCAGCCAATGACCCCCGCTTACTCACCCTGACGCAGAAAACAGATCTGACCGATGGGGGGCTAACCACCTTACACCGCCATCCCAACGGAATTTTAAACAATGTCGTGACAAGGCAATTATTTGCTGACGACAATACGGTGCTGAGTGACGTGGTTTTTGGCACTACTCAGCGGGTCGTGGCTTTTATCCACATCCAAGCCATTGATCCAAGAAATGATTTCGATAGGGGTGACGGTCTTTTTGCCGATATTTTCCAAGTCAATGGCAGCCCTCTCGGAGGCATTTCATCTGGAGGAGATCATCTTGGTTCACCTGGTGATACTAGCAATCTGAGGCCCGGAGTCTACACCGGTTTGGCCCAACGGATTACGTTTCGGCTGCGAAGTACCCAGAATGCCTCTGTGTGGGCTGTTGGCGTCGTTTTCTTCGAAAATCCTTAATAGGGAGGTTATCGTGTCTGACTCATCTAAAGGAAGCGGAGCAATTCAAACCCATGTGGTTTACGACAAAGTCAGTGGGAAAGTACTAGGTCAGTTTCAGCGTTATGACGTAGCTCAAGACCAATATTGCCAGTGTGATTCAGAGGAAGTTTTAAGACTTTTCCGTGATGATGAAACGGTACTAAAAAAAGTTACTGATGGAGTAGTCGATAACTTAGCAGTATTCAGCACCACATTACCGGTGGATACTGATATCGGTAGAATGCTGTTTTCCCCCAACCGCCAAACCCTTGTGAGCAAGCCACGCTTGCAGATCCGGGCAGATCGGGATGTGCTTGAAGGGGATGGAGAAGACTCAGTCACACTTTTTATCAATGTTGTAGACGACCAGGGGCGAATGCTGCGGGGGGCAAAAGGGGGCATTCAGGTCACGACGACTCGGGGCAAGCTCTCGGCTAAGGGAGGTCAGGTCAAAATTGACCAAGGACAGGGACAAGTTGTTCTAACTTCAGTTCGGGAGACCGTCAATAAAGTGTGGGTCCGCGCCAGTACTCCTAACAATGTATTTCTTGCTGATTCATTACTACTACACTTTGTATGAGTTTTTACCTCAACATTGACAATCTGAGGGCAAATTATGTGGTCCAGCACAGCGAAATACCACCCAATGGGGTCAAACGCCGTCTCGATACCATTTTTCATGAACTGTTAGCGGGTGCCTGGAATGAATTATTGCGACCAGCAGGTACCGATCAACTCCAGGATGAGCCAATTTACTTTATCGATCAAATCGACATTAGCCTGAACTTAGATTTGTCTAACAACGATCGCGCTTTGTCAAAAGGCTGGGCAAAAGCACTCCATAAGGGTGTTTTGCAGACCATGAGCCAACGTAGTTCTGGGAATATTGTCTTTCGAAACCGATGTGATTTTATCGCTAGCTTTTTGATAAATCTCTTGCAAAGAAATGCTTGGGAGCAATGGTATTACCAGGAGTTTGAGGGATTAAAATCGCAACCTCTGGGGCAACTCATCTTAACGGTGCTGGTCCAGGAGCGAGACATTGGTCGAGATGCCTTAATGTCTTTGACCCGGCAGGGCAACCTGAATACTCTACTGAGCAGTCTGACTGACCCTGAAGTGGAAACCCTGGTAACCCGCTGTCTGCTGCCGCCCAGCCCAAGGGTGGCTTCCGCGCAATCCTACGCCGTTTGGGTGCAGGCTCTGAAACGATATCTGGCCAGTCAGCCAGGGTACTTGTCTCAATCCGTTGCGCGAAACCTGGCTTACCTCTACCTGAATATGCTGCGCCAGCAGCCGGAACTGGGTCCAGACGTGAATTTAGCCCGCTTCCTGCAGAAACTGCTCACCTGGCATCAGGCTCTGGTGGCCGCCGCCAGTCTGCCGACGGTTCTGGATCTGTTAGCAGCACACAATCTTCCCGCTGCGATGGGCTACAGCAGTCCTCCCGTCTGGCTTGCCTCCCTGGTGGGAGAGGTGGGCGGTCAGGAACTCGCCAACCTACTGCAAGCAATGACGCCAGCCGCTCCTCAGGGTTTTGTTCAGCGACAGCTCACGGCCTTTGGCGGGGTGTTTTTGCTCATTCCCACCCTTGTGGAACTGGAACTGGCGGAGTTTTTCGCTGAATGTCCCTATCCTGAACCAGAAGGCGGGTCAAAAGTCAGCTGGCTGATGTTTGCGACCGCCCTCCAGTGCCTGGGGGCCGAAAACCTGGAGGCAGCCTTAGCCGACCCAGCCCTGGCTACGTTTGCAGGCTTATCCCAGGGGATTTCCTGGGACAAGCTCACCGCCTATGGAACCGCCCTCACCGCTGAGCAGCACCTCGCCTTCCATCAGGCGTTTCAGGCCCACAGGGAAAGGCTCAGCCAGGATGCTTACCGGGCCACTCTTCTTGCGGGAATAGCTGACATGCCTGCCGCCCATCACGACCAGCTGCGGTTGGTAGACGAGGATAACGGCAGTCTGGGGAATTCCTGGGATGATGCGTTGGCAGCCGTGAGTAGCTCCATTCTGCATTGCTTTGCCCATCGGCTGGGGGCGTTTGCAGGCAGCAGTCCCAGCTACCTGCGGCGGAACATTCTGGAAAGTCAGGCGGTGGTTGAGCGACGGGCCACTGAGCTTCACGTCAGGCTGCTGAACTGTCCCCTGCAGATGGTGCTGCGCATGGTCGGGCTGGATAGCAACTCGTGGCAAATACCCTGGGCACCAGAGCTGACGCTGACCTTTGAGTTTGAGTGAGGATCAGATGGTTGCCTACGCCACCAATCTGGACTATTTGCAGGACGAGCTACAGCGGCTGGACCTGCTGCTGGCGGATGCGATCGCTGACTTCCGGCATCAGCGTGACCAAACGGTCCCCCAGGAGTTCCAGGGATTTTACCTGTCTGATGCCGAGATTGATCGGCTAGTGAACCGGGGCAACCAACCCGAAACTGCCCTAGATACAGAAACCCGCCAGAAAGCCGCCCATTGCTACGAAATCCTGCAACAGCGTATAGCCGCCAGTCTGGAAGCGGGGCTCTGGCTACGGTTGCCCCACATCAGCAAGACCTTTGGCCTCAGCCCCTTTGAGCAGGACTTACTGCTGTTGGCCCTGGCCCCTGAAATCGACCCCCGCTACCAGAAGCTCTATGCCTACCTGCAGGATAATGTGGAGCGCAAACGGCCCACCGTCGCTTTAGCCCTGACGCTGTTCTGCCGGTCACTGGCTGAGCGGGTGCTGGCCCGTTCCCGGTTTATGCAGGATGCGCCCCTGCTCAATCATCACCTCGTGCAGCTGCAGGATGACCCCCACGAACGCCCCACTCCTTTGCTCAGCCAGGGGCTACAGCTGGATACTCGCCTGGTGCAGTTTCTGCTGGGGGATGACCACCTGGATGCCCGGCTGAGTCAGCCCCTGCCCCTGGCGCGATGGGTTTCTCCCCACCAGAGTTTGAAAGATCTGGTACTGCTAGAACCGGTTTACCGGGCATTAGCAAACCTCAGCCAACAATCCTCCAACTCGCCCCGGCTATGCCTGCTACAGGGACCGGACGGGATAGGGAAAAAGGCCTGTGCGGGTGTGATCGCCGCCGCCTGGGAGTGCCCCCTCCTGGTGGTAGATCTACTGACCTTGCTCAAAAGCGGCCAACCCGCCCTTGATCGCTTACCGCTAGTCTGGCGAGAAGCCAAGCTCTATAGCGGTTTAATTTATCTAGACAACTGGCAGGTGGTCACAGCGGCAGAAGAAGCCCAAACGTTTGCGGTTTGCCGCTGGGTAGAACAGGCCCTAGGGCAGGCTCCAGGCCTAGTCTGTTTGGGCAGTCAGAGCAGCTGGCATCCCTCTAGCGGGTTTGGCTATCCGTTCATTTCTCTGGAAATTCCTTTACCGGACGAACCCCAGCGACAACTGCTCTGGACAAAGTTCCTGGAACCGCTGAATTATTCCGTCACTACTCCAGACCTGACTTACCTCGTCAGCGCCTTTCGGTTTAGTGGTGGGCAGATTCAGCAGGCCATTGCCCAGGCCGCCCATCAGGCCCAACTGCAGCAACGAGAACTGCACACCGATGATCTCATCGCGGGCTGTCGTTTCGTTTCTCAGCAGCAGTTAATCAAGTTTGCCCAGCGGCTTAACCCCAAACGTCGCTGGGATGACCTGGTGTTGCCAACCAATATCCTCAGTCAGTTGCAGGAGTTTTGTCAGCACATCCGCCACCGCACGAGGGTGTATAACCAGTGGGGCTTTAGCGACAAACTCACCCTGGGGAAGGGGCTCACCGCCCTGTTTACGGGAGCTTCCGGGACGGGGAAAACCCTCAGCGCCGAGGTGCTGGCCACGGAAACCGGACTGGATCTCTACCGGGTCGATCTGGCTTCCGTCGTCAGCAAGTACATTGGCGAAACCGAAAAAAACCTCAGTCGGGTGTTCCAAGACGCCCAGACCAGCAACGCCATTCTCTTTTTTGATGAGGCTGATGCCCTGTTCGGCAAACGCTCTGACGTAAAAGACGCCCACGATCGCTACGCCAATATCGAGGTGAACTATCTGCTGCAACAGGTAGAAGATTACGAAGGGGCGATTATTCTAGCCAGCAACTACAGCAAAAATATCGACGATGCCTTTTTGCGCCGCCTGCAGTTTAAGGTGGAATTTCCGTTCCCCAATGAGGCCCTGCGACTGGCCATCTGGCAGCGAATTTTTCCGACCCAGGCCCCCCTGGCTGCCGATGTGGACTGCGAGTTTCTGGCCCAGCGATTTAAGCTCTCGGGGGGCAATATTAAAAATGTTGCCCTAGCCGCCGCATTTCGGGCAGCAGAGACCGATAGTGAAATAGGGATGCCGCAGATCATTTTGGGTGTGAAGCGGGAGTATCAAAAGCTCGGCAAGGTCTGCGATAAGTCTGATTTTGGCCCCTATTACGATCTGGTGCGCTAATGGCGAATTCCAGCCCTACTGCAGCTACCGAAGCGACGAAGGCAACGGCCATGCCCCAGCCGTCGATTCCCGATGCGCAGCTTTCGCCTGAACCAGACGTTGATAGCGCTACCAGCTTTGGCCATCGGGCCGTTCAGAGTGCTGGAGGCAGCAGTCCCCAGACGCCGCCCAGCCGATACAGTGCTTTAACGGGTCATATCGGTCAGTCTTCAGGCCGACGAGGCAGTGCTTTAAGGCAGCTACAGCAGGGCTACGGCAACCAGTACGTAGGGCGAGTCATTCAGGCCAAGCTGACGGTAGGGCAACCGGGGGATGTCTACGAGCAGGAAGCCGACCGGGTCGCTGACCAGATCATGCGGATGCCGGAGGATGGAGCTGGTTCGGGAGTCAGGATCTCGCAGCAGATTCAGCCCCTGCAAATTCAGCGCATGTGTACGGCTTGCGAAGAAGAGGAAGAAGACCGCATTCACCGCAAGGAGGCTGGAGGCGCAGCGCCAGCGGTCACCCCTGCCGTGGAGTCGCGCCTGAACTCAACCCGAGGCCGCGGACAGCCATTGCCAGAGTCAGTGCGGACTCAGATGGAACCCCGATTTGGGACTGATCTTAGTAGGGTACGGGTGCACACGGGGGGCGAGGCCACTGCACTGAACCGAGACCTAAGGGCACAGGCATTTACTCGACAGCGGGATATTTACTTTGGGGCTGGGAAGTATAATCCGAAATCATCATCAGGACAACGACTGCTAGCCCATGAATTGACTCATGTAGTGCAGCAAGCAGGAACAGTTTCTTCCTTTATCCAACGAGAAAATGGTGATGCTGAAGAGAATATATCATTGCCGCCGGAAGAGCAAATTTGTGCACCTACTGAATCAGTTCCAGGAGCACAAGAATGCTCGTTAATAGAACCTGTCGGTCTTGACCATGGTCCAGATTACGATCCTTGCGAGGTAAATGTTGCTTCTCTAACAAATAGTCAACTTTTAGCAGAATACCGTAGTGCGCTAGCAGTAGTTAGTCGGGGGCGTAGTGCAACCGGGTATTTTGACTATCGCAACTTACAGAGGCGTCTCATTACAGAGCGGGATCGACGAGTGGATATGGGACATGCTTGGCTAGCAACCATGCCTACTGCGATTCCTAATCCGCTTTATCAAATCGTTGATAGAACCATGGGCACCTTTGAAGTAATTTTGGTGCCGGGTGTAACGGTAGAAGGAGAACCGGAAAGCTACAGAACGGCACCCTTGATGACCCTAATTCAGTTTGACCACTTCCTTGGAACACATAACATACGACGGATTGATGCCGACACATTTCAGTTGATGATTTCACCCTCAACCACCTCAAGAACTGAAGGGAGTGACTTATTCTGGGCAGATCCATTTGGGTTTGGGATGAATCCGCTGCTCAACCCCCTCGGTTCTCCAGGAAACCCTCTTAGACCGCCACTCATCTACACCAATCCGCTCTCCAGTGGTCTTCTTGCCCCCCGTGGAGTTGCTATGCCTTTTGCTGGTGTTCCCTTACCAGAGGTATTCACTAACCCAGATCTGCTAGCCGGACACACAGGACGAGATCGCACCATATTCCTTGAAAATCCTCCCCTAATGGATCCTCAAAGAACCGAAAGCATGCGTGTCTTGATTGATAATTATCGTGGGCAACCAGGTGTTCCACCCCGACTCGATCCGCATGTATACCGTGTCATGTTTGGAGAGTCATTGCCGGGAGTAACAGGGGTTCAAGGAGGCACTGTAGCGGTAGCCCAGACTGACATCCCCTATCTGACACAGAACTTCCCTGGGGCTTCTGCCGAAGCACTACCGCCCCATCTACGGGGAACTCCAGGTACTACTGGTGGAAATGTGTTAATCCCAGCTAACCCAACTGCTGTAAACCATGCTGAGCATGTTGCCTTAGAGAATTTGCGTCAATCCATTGATTCTGCTCTAGCGCAAGGCCGTATTACCCGTTCTGATTTACGCGGACGAACTGTCTTTCTCCTGGTTGAGCAGGAGCCTTGTTCCTCCTGCGCCGCAGGAAGTGCAGGGGCTGAGAGGGCAGGGGTTCTTCAGCAGTTTGCCGAGCTTTATCCAGAGTTAACTCTTGAAGTTCGCAACATGCGGAATGTGACTCGCGCTTATATTTATCGAGGTGGTACCCTTCTAAACCCCAGTGGTGCTACTGCGCCAGTAGAAGCTCCGCTTCTTCCTCCAGAACCAACTACTGGTACTCCACGAATCTCCGGTGGTAGAGCTGTAACATATGGTGCCGGTTTAAGTGGTGTTATAGCTGTTGTTACTTCTGGTGGAGTAATGATGTTTGACACTGCTGATCACCCTGAATGGGCGTCGGAACTAACGCTAGCTGGTGGTCTGGGAACTAGTTCTGGTGCGGTAGGAACTGGGGCAGAGTTGGCAATTGTGCGTTTGGGCGAACACTCTATGCTCAGAGCGGCTACAAGCGGCGGAGTCAGTCGCTTAACACCCGGACTTACCACTGGTTTGGGTCGATTCGGAGGTGGAGCTGCTGGTGCAGTGTTTATTGAGGGCATCAGCATGGGACTTCTGGAAGAACGTGAACACTCCGGTGGGGAAGTAGTTACTCGCGTTGGCCGCTCTGCAGCGCTGGGTGGCGGTAGTGTCTGGGCTGGAGCAGCTGTAGGAACCGCTGTTGGCGGACCAGTTGGGTTTATTGTTGGATTAGTTGGATTAGCTGTAGGTGGAATTCTTTATTACGTTGGAGATAAAGTTGTGCCCGGTGGACGTGAAGACTGGGATGCAATTGAGGCAGGATGTGCGCCATTACCAAGTGTCGAGCGGTGGCGAACAGTAGGAAGCTCGCGTGGAGGATTTATGTCACCTCCTTTTACATGCTTTGTTGGGAGTACACAGATTCAATTGGCTGACGGTTCTGCCAAAGCCATTAAACACATCACTGTGGGAGATTCTGTTCTGAGCTACAACCAAGAAATAGGTCAGATGGAACCATCTCGAGTGCAAAAAGTATATGCAATGCCACCCAAAGAGCTTCTGAGCCTCAACTTCTCCAATGGCGTGAACTTAAAAGTCACAGCGATGCATCCACTCGCTACACCTGATGGATGGAAAGTCGCTGGGGAACTAGAGATTGGTAATGAGGTCTGGTCTCTTCCGGAAGGTGCCGCAGTTCATCAAGGTTCTATGAAGGCCATTGTTATAGAATCATTGATCGCTGAAGATCCCCAGGGGCCAGTCTTTGACCTAACAATTGAAAAGACTCACACATATTTTGCTAATTCGGTTCTTGCCCACAACAAAATATAGAGTGATAAGAACTACTAGCTGATAAAACAGGGCTTACGCAAAACAGTTGTCGAGACCGGCGCTAGGATTTATCCAAAGCACCACTAGAGTCCTTACCGATAAAAGACTCCATCACTCGCCTAGACTACTGCCAATATCTCTTAGTCAGCCAGATTAACTATACGCTGACGAACTTTGCTGACCACAGCGAGCGCTTCTGTCACGATACGGTGAATCGCTATCTGCGTGGAGAACGGATTACCCCTCGCTTGGTGTGGGAGAACACATCAGCTCAAATCACTCTGTCAGAGCGGGGTCATGTCGTCTTTGACGATACGGTTCTGGATAAGCAGTATTCTGCCGCTATCGAGTTGGTCAGACGGCAGTACAGCGGTAATGCCCACGGTGTTATCAAGGGCATTGGCGTGGTCACCTGTATCTACGTCAATCCCGAGCTAAATACATTTTGGCTGATTGACTATCGGATCTACGATCCCGACGGCGATGGCAAAAGCAAACTGGTGCACGTTGAGGAGATGCTCAGCCATACGGTGTATCACAAGCAGTTACCCTTTCAAGCCATGTTGATGGATACCTGGTATGCCACCAAAGGCTTGATGTTGAGTATTGAGCGCTTAGGAAAGTGCTACTACTGTCCCCTCACGGAATGTGTCAACAAAAATGAGACAGAAAATAAAAAGAAATTAGTGTGGAACCGCCTGGCTGTTAGGAGCAGCCATTGGTGGATTGATCCAAACGGCAGTGGGTACCACGGGTGGGCTGGGCGGGTGATGGACAAAGCGCTCAGGATGGGCGAGATAAGCTGTGGTTAGAACGGCTTGTCGTTGCTGAGTGATGACGTCAGCTTGGCCTGAATGCATCATCTCAGGGGTCAATAGACCAATGCCTCCATGATGATGCACCTGGTTATACCAAGCAAAAAAGTGTTGGCAAAAGGCCCTGGCATCTTCGAGACAGCCAAACTGCTTGGGAAACGTGGGCTGATACTTCAAGGTTTTGAATTGCGCCTCTGAGAACGGATTGTCATTGGACACCTGGGGACGACTATGGCTCTTGGTCACGCCCAAATCAGAGAGCAGGAAGGCGACCGTCTTTGAGGTCATTGACGTGCCCCGGTCAGCATGGAGCGTCAACTGCCCCCGCTCAATGCCCTGCTTCTGACAGGTGAGTCGAATCAATCGTTCTGCTAAAGCGCCGGATTCTCGCTGCGCCACCATCCAACCGACGACATAGCGACTGAAGACATCGAGAATCACATAGAGCTGAAAGTACGTCCATTTTTGGTGGCTGCGGAGCTTTGTGATGTCCCAAGACCAGAGTTGATTGGGCGCTGTGGCCAACAGTTCTGGCTTGGTATAGGTGGGATGCTGGCGTTGCTGACGTCGGTCTTGGGTCTCGCCATCGGTGGCCAACAATCGATACATGGTCCGCATCGAACAGAGGTAGGTGCCCTCATCCAAGAGCGTGGCGTAGACCTCAGCCACCGAACAATCCATAAATCGTTCTGAATTGAGCGAGGCTAACACCTGCTGCTGTTCTGCCTCCGACAGGGAGCGCGGCGGTTTAGGCCGCACCTTACCGGCAGAGGGCGTTGGCGGGCGACGCTGACGATACAGGGTGGCTCGACTGACGCCTAACGCGAGGCAGGCCGGGGCAACGCCCACGTCGAGCGCCAGGGTCTCAGCAGCACGGGTTAGGCGGGCGCGTCGTGATTGATGGGGCTCAGGGAGATCCCCATTAACTGCGAGGCTTTTTTTTGGATATCGATGATCAGTTCAGCCTGCTGCAGGGTGTGGCGCAGACGTTGATTCTCTCGGCGCAATTGCTCCAACTCTTGTTGAACCGGATGCGGAATCGTCGCTTTGCGGCCCCGCTTATTATCGCTCAGTGCTTGCAGTTGCCCTTGTTGTCGCTGGTTGCGCCAGGTACTCAACTGCGATGAGTACAGCCCTTCTCGTCGCAGTAAGGCCCCGATTTGACCCAGCTCACTGCAACGATCTGCGGCTTCAACCATCTCGAGTTTATACGCGACGGTGAATTGACGGCGGACAGGTTTCTCTAGAACCTCGGGATCTGGGCAGGTCGCTTTTCCAGTGTTGTCATGCTTCAAAAGCGGCAAAGGCATAGAGTCTGACATGCGGGGTAACCGTTCCTTCTACTCTAATTGGGACTAGCTGAGCTGTCTCATCTATTGTTGTCACAGTGGGTCAAGGCAAACCGTCACGTCGATGATTCGGGGGGGACTCATGGGTACCAACGGGTGGATGCTCTCACGTGGAGTGAGGCTGAAGGGCGAGACGGAAAATCCATCAAAATCAAAGGCTTTCCCAAACACCACAAGGTGCAGTGTTTCCGGGTCGAGGTGTCTACCCACCGCACGGACTTCGTTGTCACCAACGATACAGCTCAACGCTCTACTCAGGCCACTCAAGAGGTGTGTGGCTTCCGTTGGAAGATTGAGCAACTGCATCGGGAAAGCAAGCAAGTGACGGGGCTTGAAGCCTGCCAGTGCCGTAAAGCTAGAATTCAACGCAACCATATTGGCTGTGCACTATTAGTTTGGGGAAGGCTCAATCAACTGGCTACCCAAACAGGCACCACCATCTACCAGCTCAAACAAGGGCTGTTGGATGATTACCTCTGTCAACAGCTCAAAGCGCCTTCCCTCAAAATGGCTTTAGCGTAAGTCCTGTAAAAGATACATTAATTTCGTGCTCTCCTCCATACACCAAATAATCCTTTGGTATCACCGCATTCTCACAGCGCTTCAGCCGCTCCCCTTCCACCACTAGCTGTAATTCCTCCACTCGCATCACCCCTTCCACCTGTAGCACCACGCGAAACACCTCCGAGAACAACACATCTCCTCCCAGGGGCCAGCCCTGACCATCGGCCCCACCAAAGAGGGGATGCAGATACCGATCCAGAGCCTTTTCTACATTTAGCTTCACTGCCGCTACATCTGCCGTGGGGTTGGCCACAATGGTTGCCGCCACCGCCACCTGGCGATACTTTGGCGGCGCAATAATCAGCTCTGTCGTCAGCAATCGCCGCTGGTTCAGGTGGGCGCACACCGCCTGTAGGGTCGCCTCGCTGGGTCTGGGGGGCCAGTTGATGGCCTCATCTACCTCGGGCACCACAATCACCGTCACCACTCCTGGTACGGCAATGCCCGGATACTCAGGGTGATAAGTTGCCAGGGCATGGGCACGGCGAATGCGGGCACCGGGGGTTTGGATGGCCAGCAGCTCAAAATCGCCATTGGTGACGGCCCGTTCGCGGGTCTTCAGCTCTCTCGGTGCTCGTAGTTTGGTTTCGTTTAACGGTTCCTCATCGGCTCCCCCCTCCGCTGGCCAGAAGTTGGTAACCGTATCCACCCCGGCGGGGAACGACTGCAGCTGGGTAATGGTGTTTGCCCCCACATTGCTACGGGCACCCCCACCGTGGCGGTAGAACCGGGCAATGATGTTGTTGACTCCCGCCAGGGGAATGCGCCCCTCTTCGCCGTCGCCAAACTCGATGTCGCCCGTGGTACGGTTCAGGATGTAGTGTCGGTCTCCTGGGCCTGAGTTGAAAAAGTCTTCCACCTCCTCCCAGGGGCGCGGTCCCTGCCCCTCATCCACTTCCAGCAGAAAGCCTTTGCGCAGTTCCTGGTCTCGCAGTTTCTGATCAAGCTCCCGGCGTTCAGCTTCAGTTGGGTTCTCGGGAGGAGCGGTTTGTAAGCGCTCATCTACCGGACGCAGCGGCGCGGCATAGATAGGGGCGCGGCGGGTGCGGAAAATTTGGTTGGGCTCGCCGTTGCTGCCGCCAAGAACTTCATCGCGCGCGGTGCTTACTGCCGTAGCGTTGACGGTGTTAGTGAGAATGGCCTCTAGCTGGGGCGGGCATTCGTACTGCGATCGCGCCAGCCGACAGCGAATCCAGTACAGCTCCGGGGCATCTTCGGCGACGGCCCCAAGGCGGGCTTTGCGCAGGGGACTGGGGGTAGGGAGCGGAGCCTGAAAATACACCTGGCTACTGCGGGTAAATGCTCGGGTTTCATCCCTCAACACCCGCAGCGATCGCCAGCGGGCTCCATCCCAATACTCCCAGAGCGTGGTGGCAGGCGGTGGTGGGGCCGTTTCAGCCGTTTCACAAATGTGCAAGGGCAGAGTTTCAACCCCCTGAAACACCCGCACATACAGATTAATTTCCCCCTGGGGAAAGGCATTGTCAGCAGTAAATCCTAGCAGCAGGGCATTGCCCTCCTGGGCGCGGGGGCCAAAGGCTGGATAGACTGCCCCCGGCAGGGTATTGGCTTCAGAATAATCTCGGTAGATGCCGCGCTGTAAGCTCTGCACCACCTGTAGTTGAGCCTTGAGCGCCACCAGGGGAAAGTCGGTTTCAAAGAAAATGGGCTCTTCCGGTGCCGGTAATAGGGTAGCGGCTTCTACCGTGCTGGGGGGTGGCGGCGGAGCCTCGGCCCGAATTTTGGTGTAGCGGGGAATAATCACAGTGGCGGGGCTGGTGGAGGTCAGAGCAAAGGTGACGGGAGTACTGGCCGGTACCGCTGGCCGTTGCTCGACGCCAATCAGCTGCAGGAACTTGATGTAGTTGCGATCTGGCACCCGGTTAAGCCGGTAGATAATGATTTCCCCCAGCCAGGCAAACAGCTGCACCAGGGTGATGCCGGGGTCGGAAGGGTTGTGATCGGTCCATTCCGGGGCATAGCGCGGAATCAGCGATCGCATCTCTTCATACAGATCCTGGTAACGGCGGTCGTCCAGGTTGGGAGGCTCAAGGGGCATCTTAGGGCTCCGTCAAATAAAAGGGATAGACAAAATTGCGTTTGGTATTAGTGGCGCGCACCCGGTAATCCACCCGAATCAACAGCTGGTTTTCCTGGCCCGGTACGGCATCGACCCGTAGGTTGGTGACATCAATGCGGGGTTCGTAGCGGCTCAGGGCCTGCTGCACTTCGTAGGCAATTGCCCCCCGAGTACCGGGATTGTTGGGGGCAAACACATAGTCGTGAATACCACAGCCATAGTCCGGCTCCATGACGCGCTCTCCCTTGACGGTACTCAACAAAAGCCAAATCGATTCATCAATTTTTTGCTCATGGCTCGAATACGAGAGTCCACCCCGAGCGTTAACTCGAATTGGAAATTTCCAACCTGTACCTAAAAAATCACGTCGTATCATGCTGGACAACCATTGAGAGGAGGAGCATCAACCACAGCCTGAATGGTATCCACTAAATTTTGAAGGGATTGCAGGGATTGATTTAACGCCTGTAGATTTGTATCAGAAGTAAATGCAGGTAGCTGAATTGCGTCTATTTGAGCAAGACTAAAGAAGGGACCCAGCAGATCTAATACTACGCCTACCGACCCCAAAGAATCCATGATGTGCTGAGCTGAAACTTCTGCATTTTTCTGGGCACACTCGATCACCTTTACTAATTCTGTATTGCCGTCAGCCTTAGCTGTTTCCAGTTGAATCGTTAACCCCCCTAATAACTCAGTAACACTACGCAGCTGATCAACAACACATCTTAAAATTTTGAGAATCAAACAAAGAATGTCGCGTACAAATAAAACTGTTGGCCCACCAGGGACAGGAATGGCTAAACAAGGAGCGAGGTCCTCCACAGCATCGGTCAGTTTTTTGAGTACCTCAGGAGTCGGAAATTCGGGACCATCCGGAGGGGCTTTTGCCAGCCCAGTGATAATGCTGACCAATGGTTCAATTAGTTTTAGAAGATTTACAAGACATTCAATGCTACCTAGAAGTGGTGCAATTTGAACAAGTAAGTTAAGGTTCAGAGAACAGTCAGTCGGAATCCCTTTTGAGATATCGGCGACTGCTTTCAGGGTACCCCCAGTAGGTAGTGTAATCTGAGGTAATTCTGGTTTGGGAAGCTCAATGTCTTTGCATTCAGGTAGCTCAAGTGCTTCAGCAAGGTCAACAGACACATCTAAATCAATAGCCATATAGTTTCCTATTTCCAGTGAGCAACAGCAATAGTTTTATATCGGTGAAGTGATAGGAGAGACGATACGTCGATAGCTTGAATTTGGGCCTTGGAGGACAATGGCCTCGGCTTCGATTTCTATTAATGGCTTACCTTGAATTTTGATTTTGCCATTTGTCATAGTGATTCGATTACCATGGGCATCTTCAATCACAAGTGCCCCCTGATTTCCTTGCTCAGGAGTCGAGTCTAAAAAACGAATTGTATGACCATTTCGCGATCTCAGTAATCTTTCACCAGTCTGTTCTGAGGGAGGGCGATCCACTCCATTCCAAAGAAAGCCGATAATGAAAGGATGCTGTATGTCACCATGGTCAAAAGCTACCAATACCTCGTCTTCAAGCTCTGGCATAAACCAGCTACCGCGATCGCTGCCCGCCATCAACGTGGCAATGCGGGCCCACTGGCTACTGTTGTTGCCAGAAAGCCAGGGAAAATTGACCTGAATTCGCCCCAGCTTATCGGGATCATCCAGATTTTTTACAATGCCAATCACGACGCCGTTAATCGAATTCATGCCGGTCTTTCCCTCCTAGTGTTGGGATATTCTTTACGGACGGTGAAGTTGGTGATATAGCCACTGGTGCTGAGGGTGTGAGTGGTGTTTTTAACAAAATAGTCACCGTCAAATAGGACACCCACTCCGCCGATTTTGATTTTGCGTCCGGCTTTGAGCTCTGGGGTGCCCACGGTTGATCCTTGGGCTGTGACCATATTTTCAGACAGGTTTTGGAGGCGATCACGGGCTGCTCGTCGGGCTTCGGCTTCACTGCGGAAGGGAGTATCGACGACAATTTCCCGGCGATCGCTAAACCCCTGTTCCAGGCGGTAGAGGCGGTCTAAATCATCAAGGGGTTGGGTATCTAAGTCCGCTCGGGTCACGGTCACCTCAATGGGGCGGCGGGTGCGAACATTCCAGCTGCGCAGGGTCAGGGTTTTGACCTGGCGAGCCGTACTCAGGGTGGGCTGGAATTGGATCAGGGATTTACCCCACTCCAGCAGATAGGGCAGAGGCGGTTGGTTGGCGGAGGGGCCAAAAAAAAGCACCTGGCGGGTTTCCTCTGGGGTTTCTTCCTGCTTTAGAACCACTTCGTAGCTGTTGCGATGGGCCAGCTCAAAGAGGGTCAGAATATCAAAGCGATTGGCTTGTAAAAATACATCGTCATGGGGAGATTCCCGAGACTGATATCCCGCTTCAATGCGAACCGGAATCGTCTGACCGTCGTAGGTTAATTTGTTGCGACTGCCAATTTCGAGGGCAATTTCGCTGTCGTACATTCCCGCACGATAGGTATGGGTTTCCTGCTCGTTGAGCATCTTGATGAGGATGCTTGGACCGCTGATTTTGAGGGTGGGCTTGCCCCCTGAGGGAAAGGTGGGAGCTAGTTTGGTAATCACTCCGGTTAGCATGAGGCGCAGGCGATCAGATGGCCCAGTATTCGTCGCGGCAGAGCCGGAACCCATCGGATAGAAGTAGCCCATCCACAGTTCAATGGTTTTACCGGGGAAAAACAGTTCATACAGCTCAGGATCATCAATTCCCTCTCGGGTTCCGGTGTATTTGAAATCCAGCGTCTGATCGTTCCAGTTGTTGATCGTAATTTCGAAGGTGTCAAACTTATCGGTTTCGGTCGTGTCGTCGTACTTCACCTCAATTACGTCGCGAATGACCTCATCAGCCAGGCTGGTGCCATTCACCTTGACCTCAAAGGCTGGCACATACAGGTCACGACCGGCGTAAATCGGCAGGGATGTCTCGGTCATGACGATGCCCTCCGTCGCAGGGCTGGGGTCTGTAGCGGCGGCACTTGCAAGACTGTACCGGGGGCAATGCGGCGGGGATCATCGACATCGTTGGCTTCTGCAATTCGCCGCCATTCCGCCGGATTGCGGTATTCTCGGCTGGCAATCTGGTCGAGCCGTTGCTGACGTTCAAAGATACGGGCCTTGGTGTGGTCGGCAGATCGCAGCCGGGCGACCATGCGATCAACTGTCTGGTATTCCTTCAAGCTGAGGGTGAGCCGTGCCCGAATAGGAATGCCCTCGGGGCTGAACAGCAAAAACTGACGCTCCACACTCTCGACAATGCAGACAAACCAGTAGGGTGCCCAGGAATCCCAGGAATTCGCCAGGTTCAACCGTTCGGTGTCTGAATCGGCAGCTTCATTGAGTTCGTTTATGGCATCCACTAAATCACTGGTCGCTTCGATAATTCCGGTAAAACTGGGCGGCCCCCATACGAACAAACAGCGGGGTGGGGCGTGGGTTTCGCGGTTTTGTTTGACCAAGCTGTAAAAAGCATCGGTGCGCTCGGTAACACTGGTGGCGTCTTCGGCCATGCCCTTATCGGTTTCGTCGAAGAACAGTTCCACCCGCAGGGTTTCGGCCCCACCGTTAACAAACTGCTGCACCGGGGCATCCAGTCCTGGGATGGCGATTTCTGCAAACTGGGCAGATTTGCTCAGGCTCAGCTCCGTCGGGTTGAACTGCACCTGGTAGTTTTTGCCCGTTTCCAGATTTTTGAAGTAGGCCTTTTGCAGAGCCATGGTGAGGGGGTTCTCTCAGTACAGTGGGTCAATCGGTCATCTGGCCTCGGATATCCCGTTCTTCCTGCCGCTGCATTTCGGCCTGCTGCTCCTGCTTCAGTCGCATCATCACCTGTTGGGTAATGTGGTCCAGCATTTCGGCGCTGATGGGGCTGTTGCTGTCGGTGACGTTGACCTGGCTGGTTAAGGTGCGAATGTTAACAGGCATGGTGATGGCCTCTAGAAGATAGTGATCAAAACAGGTTACCAATGGCTTCGCCGACCCGTTCAAAGGCCTGGCCGACCTGCCCAATGGAAAGGCCAATGGGCACGGGTTTCCAGCCGTGGTGAACAATTTCTATGGTTTCCACCGCAAAGGCGTTTTGGGTGGCGTTAAAGGTGGGGCCGCTCCACTTCAGGGGCATGCCTTCTTTGAAGGCCCAGACCCGCACCGTGGTGTCGGGGTTTTTATCCCACAGGGCAATCAGACCATCCCGCCGTTTGCCGCGACCGTTAACATAGTCCGTATGCCACTGCCAGAGGTCCTGGTTAAAAGTCATCCCCCGCTTGAGAACAAGGTTACCGTAGGTCATGCGGGTGGCAAATTTGTGGACGAAGCGATTTTCTCCCCCTTCGTTGTAGTCTTCCACCTCCAGGGTGCCTTCCAGACCTGTACATTCCGTAAAACCTCCAGCGAAAACAATGTTGACAGCCGTCAGGGTTTGGGCAAGGGTACTGGAGCTTTCCACCAGAGAAATGTAGAAATTAAATGCGCCGTAGGGATCAACGCGGGCACCGGGAATAGCCATATCAACGCTCCACAATTTCTAACTCGGCTACCGTGCGGCCCATGCGAAAAATCACAAATTCCGCCGGAAAGGTGGGGGCCACCCCAACCTCCGTAATGATTTGCCCGGCATCGACCACGGCGGGCGGGTTGTTGGTTTCGTCACAGCGAATAAAAAACGCTTCCGCCGGGTTGGCCCCCGACAGCGCCCCCTGCTGCCAGAGCCGTTCCAGAAAGCCGGAAATACTGAGGATTAACTGCTGCCGCAGGCGGCGAGTGTGGGATTCAAACACCGCCCACTGGGTCGATTCATCCACCGCTTCTTCGATCATCGACATCAGGCGGCGAATGTTGATGTAGCGCCAGTCGGCCCGACTACTGAGGGTGCGGGCTCCGTAGACGCGAATGCCACGACCGGGAAATGCCCTGAGGCAGTTGATGCCCTCCGGGTTCAAAACCCCCTGCTCGGCATCGTTGATCTGCGAGGTCAGGTCTGTGGCCCAAAAGAGTTTGCCGTTGGCGGGCGCTTTGTGGACCCCCACGCTGAGATCGAGGCGGGCATAGAGCCCGGCAATGTGGCCACAGGGGGGAATAGCGCGATTCAGCCGGGGGGCCATAGGCAAAGGGTCGAGCACCTCGACCCAGGGGTGGTATAGGGCAGCAAACCCGCGCTCAGACTCGAATTGCGATCGCCAATCCCGCACTTCCGCAAGGGTGAACGGTTCCCCACTGCCTTCCTGGACGGGTACCTGCAGAATGGCCACCCGATCGCCCTGACGCTCGCAGTGCTCAATCAGGGCCTGCTGCACGATCTGGATTTCGGCCAGGGAAAACGTCGGGGGCTGCTCCGGGAAGGGGGTCGGCAAAGGTGCGGCGGTGGGTACTTCAGCGGTTGGACACAGGCAGGGATCTCGGGGTGGTGGCGGTACCGGCGGTGCTGGCGGGGGCAACTGCAGGGGCTGAATGTGAATATCCGGTATGCAAACTATGCTGATGGCATCTACCTGATCGAAGGCGCTCAGCCCTTTACGGTCTGCGGCGAGTGGGTCGGTGGTGCCCAAAAAGTCATCCAGAATTAGATCGGCTAACCCATCCTGCCCACCGCTGAGGGAGCCGGTGCGGCGAGTTAGATTGGCGGCAGTCAGGTCGGGCAGCCAGTCTGCGGTGCGGGGCTGATCTGAAGGAATCAGGTCTGCCGCGGTGACCCAGCGGGAGGGGGCGGTGCGCTCATTACCCTGGTTGATCACCGTGGCGAAGTAGTGATCGCTCTCAGGCTCCAGAGACAGGTTGGTGAAAAATTCCTGCTCAAGTCGGTCGCGGGTCACCACCAGGGCAAACCGGGCCGGGTTAGGGCGCACCTGGGGAATCGTAGCCGCGATGCGATTGCCCCATTGCCCTTCATTCACTGCTGTCAGCTGAAGCACATCAGAGCCATTACGGGCTGTCAGGGTGAGGTGGGCTTGGATTGCGTTGGCTCCGGCCACCCGCACCACAAAGCAGGTTCTGCCACCGTTTTCAAAAAATCCTTTAACGGCGTAGGCCAGAAAGCTGTAGGGCACAAAATTGCCATATTCCGATTGAAACTGTCGCCAGGAATTCACCTGCACTGGGGTATGCAGGCTACCCCGTTCCGCCAGACCCACAAAGCCAGCAATGTCCGTTCGCAACCGCTGAATAAGGGGCGGTGCGAGATCTTGCCGTTCAAAATAAACTCCGGGGGTCAGATACTCGGGCACAGGGTTTAATCAGTATCGGTTACAGCAGTTCCAGCCCTTCATGGCAGAGGGATACTTCTTCGATGGCAATTTCGTTAGCGGTGGAGTTAAAGGCCGGACCTTTCCAGGTGCCAATCCAGGCTTCTACCACTCGCCAGCGCAAGACTTCGTTGCGGGCTTCGTTAAACAGGGCAATCTCACAGGTCCGCCGATCTACATTGCCGTTGTACACATCGCGGTACCAGTTGTACAGCTCTTTATCCTGGGTGTAGCCCCGCTTCAGCATGATGTCGGTGAAATTCACCAATCCCCGCAATTTGCGTACATTCTGCTGGATGTCAGCGCCTTCGCGGTAGTCAATTTTTTGCACGTCGGCATCCAAGCCGCTACATTCCGTAAAGCCTGCTCGGGCAACGCCGTCGATTTCGACTAAAAAGTTGTACTGGCCGTAGGGGTCATCCCGTTGACCGGTTGGGGTGGGCATAACGGTTGTTCTCCAAAATCACAACAATCCTGTTAAATCTTGCCGGGGGCCTTAGCCCAGTTCTTCCACTTCTGAGTCGCCGATCTTTTGACCAATGCGGATGATCACAAACTCTGCCGGTTTGACCGGGGCAATGCCGATGATCATGATTAAACGGCCATTGTCGATGTCGTCCTGGGTCATGGTGGTGCGATCGCACCGCACAAAGAAAGCTTCGGCCTGGGTAACGCCCTGCAGGGCTCCATCCCGCCAGACTCGGGTCAAAAAGGCGGTGACGGTGCGGCGCAGCCGGGCCCAGGTGATTTCGTCGTTGGGTTCAAACACCGCCCACTGGGTACCTCGATCAATAGAGTTTGCAACGAAGATGAACAATCGCCGCACGTTGACATAACGCCACAGGGGGTCGCTGGCTACGGTCCGGGCCCCCCACACCCGCAGCCCCCGGTTGTTGTCTCGGAAGTTGCGCAAGACGTTAATGTGGTTGGGGTTCAACACATCCTGTTCTTCTTTGGTGAGCTTCAGTTCCAGGTCGCTGATGCCTCGAATTACTTCGTTGGCGGGGGCTTTGTGGACGCCACGATCAATATCGGTACGGGCATAGATACCCATCACATGGCCACTGGGCGGCAGAGACACAAAGGAGGGAATGCGGGGGTTTTCCGGAAAGGGGTCGACAATTCTCAGCCAGGGATAGTAGAACGCCCCATAGCGAGAGTCGTACAGGGAGCGCTGATCCTGCACCTCTGCCAGACTGCCGCCCATTTCAGAATCTAGCACTGCAAAGCGATAGCGCATCAGCTCACAATGGTTGAGCAGCGCTTCCTGCACCGTTTGGTCGGTCTGTCCGGGGACGGCCACGATGGCAATATCTTCCTCATTTTTCAGGGCAAAAATGCCGGTGCGAGAGGTGGGTGGGTCCGTGCCTTCGTCACCGATGTAGACCGCTGGCGTCAGGGATGCAATGGCGTCATCACCGCCCTCAAACAAAATTCCGAAGGGGCGCCCCTGGCCATTTAACAGGATATCGGGACCGGGGCGCAGGGTGGTTTCTGCAGCGGCAACGGTGAGGATGTCGCTGACTCGAATCAGGTTGGACTCTCCTTCGGTGCGATCATCGTCCTGCCGTGGAGTGTCGGTATCGTTCACGAAGATGGGGCCAATGCGCCTCACCACATAATTGGGATGGCGGGGATCTAACGACAACTGCCGGAAGAACTCATCCTCAACAATTTCCTCCCGCTGGGTCCGGGGATTGACACGAATCAGCTGCACCACCAGTTGAAACTCTATGGTGCGGATGCGTACGTCAGCGTTAACCGCCTGCAGCACTCCCCCGGCAAAGGTGACGTCGTTACCGTCCACAGTGTCGACTTTTTGGCGGAACAGAATTGTCTCTTCACCAAGGGGGGAGCGGGTAAAGAATTCCAGAATCGAGCCAGGATGAATACCTAGGGTGGTTCGCAGACTCAACGTCGGATTGCCAGGGCCGGGAAAGGTTTCTGGAGTAGTTTCTCGCAGGAGGGGACTGGTTTCGGCTCTGGCAATCACCCGCAGCTGATTACCCCAGATCCCCCGGTCTAGGGCTTCTACCTCTAAGGCAGGGGCTCTGGCGGCCAGGGCAGTCCCGCCAGGATGCGTGGCTCGCAGGGGCGACTGAACCACTCGCAAATCAGGCGGATTAGCTGCGACCAGATGGTATTCGACGCTAGGGGAATCAATCGCTTCCAGCCGAATAAAATTGTCGGCAGCGAAACTGCCAATATCCCCAACCCAAATGGCCTGATCTTGCAGAGTTGCGGCAGTGGCGAGGTCGGTTTCGGCAGTAGCCGTGCCGTCATCGTTATCCTGGTGCAGTTGGGCCGTATTGTCGATAGCGTAGCTGCCTATTAAGGGATACCTCAAACGGATAATTCCTGGATCTGGGGCGGGGGCTACTGCTCTTGGATCTTCAACGGATTCAATATAGACAATCTCTCGATTCATGTCGGCATCCGTCAGTACCAGGAAGCTACCTGCCGGAAGGGAACTATCAATTCCGGTACGATCATCTAGGGTGATTTCGGTAGACCCCGCTGCAGCCCCTGCCGTCAAGTTTCGGGATGGCCTAATTGTGAAGGCTGGCGCGAAAATATCCGTCCCCACCGGATGACTGAAATTCAAACGGGCAGTGAGACCAATGGCATCGGCGGCATCGATAGGAGGTTCTGGAGTGGCAGAGGCCGCGCCGACAGTGTAGCTATTCGCTCCCGAGATCGCACTAGCATCCTCTACGACTAAAAAAGTATCCCCAACATTGGCGTCAATCGCGAGGGCCGTAGTATTCGTGGCATCATCCTCAACGACTGTGCCGACTGGCCAAAATGACGTGACGGGAGTAACCAGCGCCACGACACCCGCCGGAGTTGGCGATAACTGTACATATTCAGAGAACTGCTGGTTTTGGAGCAGTAACCAACCCTCATCCGTTACCCCCGTGTCGTTTTGAAGTGCAATAACCTGGCTGTTTTCCAATGCCTGCACGGCCAGAATATTCTCAAACCCATTGAAGGTGAAGCCATTTGCCGGATCTAGACTGTCCTGTTCAAACAGGGTGATTCTGGCTGATGTGGCGGCATCTGGTAGTACCCTGACTACATAGAGCCGCTTGCCACCGTTAGTGAAAAACCCTTCCACCGCATGGGGTAGATACCAGGCTGAGCCCGAGTAAACCCGATCATCGAGATACCCCCCAAACTGGCGCACAAAGTCAGGGAAGCTGGTCACCAGGGTGGCAACCCCCACCGGTCCCCGCTGGGTCACACCGACCATGCCCGAGGTACTGGTGCTGACCCCTTCTATGGGGCGAGGGCCTGAGGCGATTTCTTCAACATAGACACCGGGGGCAAGATACTCAGGCATGGCCGAAAACCTCTGTATAACGCTCAGTTAGGGAGTAGGTAATTGAAAATCTTCACGGTGATTAAACTGACTAAAATCCACCCGTAAAAGGCGGGTTTGGGTGGTAAAACCTGGAGCACTGCAGCGAATTTCAGAGGGGGCCGTCAACATGACACCGTTGAGCCGGTAGCGCCCTTCCCCATCGGTAGATGCTGAAGCGATGGTGCCCCCACCCTGCAGAATTTCGACGGTTGCGCCGGATATGGGATTTTCGGGCCGTCCCGCTTCAGCGACACCGCCTCGAAGGTTGATCGGGTCGGCGGGAAACATAAGCGTCCCATCCGGCAGCGGTAGCGGCAAGGGACTGTTGAAGGACTCGTTCTGAAGAACGACAACCGTTTGGGTGCTTTCTGCAAAGCCAGCAATAAATTGAGGGGAATTGGCGCGAATCAGCAGGGTCAGATTGTACGGTTGGGTCGCCAGGTCAGGAAACAATCGCTCGACTTTACCGGAGATGACAAATCTTCCGTCTTTGAAAACTCTGGAATAGACCGACCCTTCCGAAGCGGTGACGACGACCGAGCCCGCAATGGGCAGTCCGGTACCTTCGTACAAAACTCTTCCGGTTACCAGAGCGACCTGCTCAATGACGTCTGTCACCATAGCTCCTAACCCTCCGTCCGCGGGACGAACTCCAGCCGCTTGCGTCGAATTTCGGCAGCATCTATCTGCCGGGCTGAATCGACGAAGATCACCCTGACTTCGTAAGAAACCGACAGGTAAAAAGGCCGCAAAAATCCACTCCAGATGCGGGTGATGTCTTCAATGGATAGGGAATCCAAGGCAATTCTCAGCTCTTCCATGTTGTCCTGGAGGGGTGACTCTAATTCAGAGCCTGCCAAAATAGCGTGGTCGTAGAAGATCTGCATCGTTCTTGCCAGTAGCATCTGATCGTTTTCTACAGAACCCGTTAATGGAGTAATCAGGTAGTACAGATTGAGCGCCAGCGGAGGATATTCAAGCAATCCATTGATACTGCGTTCTAGGGGACGATTTTTCATATCGCCGTTCTCAAGAATCCTGTAGAGGTAGATCGATAAACAGGAATTCTCAGGTCGATTATCATCTCCCAATAGTAAAAAGGGTGGATCCAGACAAATATTTTCCTGGTCGTCGCCAAGCATAAAAGAAATCTCAGTCTCATGCTGAACTATTGACCAAACAAGGTTTCTAAGCGTTTCGCTGACAGCACTGACCACTGTATAGTCGCTCATAGCACCCCGAGGAAAACGAGAAACTGCGTTTTAAGGCCAGACTATAAAAGGCAAATTAGCTGTCTTGACTGTCAAACTACCAGAAATGCTGAAAGTAAATCTATAATCTAAAGCTCTCACAATAAAAGTTTTAGAACTTTAACAATGACGTATTTATTTGTCAAATTCCTACACATCAATAAGAAGTCGCAGGTCTATGGAGTTTTTCGTGTCGAAAAGATAAGAAGCTTGAAGTAAAGTGTTTTCTGCATTTTAGGTTGCTTTTTTAATATTTTTATCACTCTCTAAATTCTAGTTGACTAACAAAACTTAGTCAGGATCGTATTGGTCAATAGTCCAGACACTTTTCCGAGCAAACTCTGAACCCCTGACCCCTGATTTCTCGTTGACTAAGCTGCTGGGAAAGACGTCTGAAACCCCTGGTTGACTGACAAGACTAATGAGTAATGTAGCAATACGTATGTATTTTGAACTCGATTTAATAAGTCGCTGCTCATGCTGTTTCCGTGACGCGAGGGGTAAACATGTCATTACCTATGTAGATGGTGTACTAACAATCTCTGAGTTGACGGGCCAGACAGACTTGCCAGCGCTCGGCGGGTTGGGCCTTTTGCACGCTGAATAAATCTAAGACCCAGACCTGGGGGCGATGGCCTGCCATTGCCCAGTCAATCACGGCTTTGCCCCGGCTGGGGCGAATCACATGCAGACAGGCCTGCTCATTCTGGAACACCCACTCTCACTGGTTGCGACCGTTATGCGAGCACTGGTTTCATCGCTGCGTACCAGTCGCGCACTTCGCAGACGCTCAACAATTCGAGCCACCTGGGCCGCTAACTGGGTTTGAACCCGCTGGAGCAGATTTGCAATCGCCCCTTCGGAGATCTTGACCCCATGCGTATTTGCACTCCATATAGGTCTGTCATCAGTTGGCTCAGCCGCTAATAGCTCACCGCATGGCCGTATTTCAGACACGTCACCACGCTGGCGATACTCTGACCAAAGGGCGACCATGGCTTTAAACCGACCGGAACCGGGGCTTCATAGCTCTGCTGACAGCACGAACACTGCCCCCCGTAGCGTTCGACCCGAGTCACCTGGAGCTGAACCTGTGGCAACTCAATCCGCTCATAAACCGCTTTGAGTTGTTGACGGGCACGCTCTACCTCGCTGCCACAATAAGGACAACGGTTTACTTGCGGTACCACCACTTGGTCGGGCGATGTACTTAGGGCTCGTCCACCGCCTGCACGACCCACACTTGCCGTTCTCTGGCTTTGGCTGGGCTTGGATGCATCTGAATTTGGCTTAAATCCTTTCGCTGGCGGCAAACTTGAATTGCGTGACGTTTTCTTGACGCCTTTTCGTTGCCGCTTCTCGGCTTTTGCCTGCAGCGCTTGCACCCTCTGCCACAGCTCTCGGATCAGAGCGTCTTTCTCCTCAGAACTGAGACCTTCTAGCGGGAGCAGGTCTTTCATGGCAAAAGTTTACCACCCTCGCTCATTACCCGGTACCCGTCAACCCAGTTGAGAAATTACCAATGGACAGAAAGCGGGTGAACGGACTCGAACCGTCGGCACTCAGCTTGGGAAGCTGACACATTTCCTTGATATACAAGGCTTTCAGGCAAGAGCTTTTAGGCTTGTACCAATTCTATACCAGTTTTCAGCCTGCTGCTGGGTACACAGTCCAGAAGGCTGTCGCTCTATCATGGGCCAGCGCTGTGTGATCCCCATTGGAGGGTTGAACAGTCATTGATAAGCTTTAGGGCATCCCTATGTGATGCCCATGAATCGTCCACTTCGATTAACGAAACCCCCAGATAGCATCGTCACAGCGACAATCGGCCTGTTAACTCAGGAGCACGCCGGGCAAATCGATGACATCTGGGCAGGCATTCTGCGGGAGACACAGCAGCCTGACGCCAGTTGGGACTGGGCCTATAAGTTACGACTGGCTGTCAATGATGATCGCTACGAGGCCTACGGCATCGAGTTTGAGGCGTTACTTCAAGGTGTCATCTTGCTCGAAACGCAATGGCACCGTTCCTGGTTACCGCAACGGTTTCCTCTGGTCTATGTCGAATACTTAGCCTCTGCGCCATGGAATCGCCGATTACTCGAAGATCCTCCCTATCTGATTGGGGTCGGACGGGCACTCGTACTCTTTGCCCGTCAGCGCAGTGTGGAGTTAGGTTACGGTGGGCGTGTCGGTCTACATGCGCTACCGGGCGCGGAGGCTTTCTATCGACGTTACAGTATGCCGGACTACGGCTCCGATCCGGACAAAGAGGGATTGGTATACTTCGAGTACGCCGCTTTAACGATCTAACTCATCCAATCGCTTATGAATGATGCCATCCTGGCTGAGCAACTGAGAAAAACGGGCAACCTGATGGACCTGCTCAATGACGAGGCTTGGGTTCGGGAAGCAGATGCCGATCACGCCAGTGAGGAAGGGACGGTTGAGGCTGGTCTGGGCCTACAACCGTATGTGGAGTTCCTCAAGGATGCTTCGCCGGAAGCTTTGCAGCGGCAGCGGTGGTATGTGCGCGTGCTATCCATCTTGTTGCCGGAGTTGAAGAGGTGGTTGGAGTCGTGGCAGCTTGGGCGGAGTCTAGAGGCTGTCTACATGGAGGCGCAAAAATGCTTATACGGTCACTTAAGGCATCTCACCCCCGAACAAACGGCCTGGATTGAGATGCTGTTGGCAGAGGGAGAGCAGGCGGTACCCAACGAACAGAAGGTGATTCGGGCTGAGGCGATCACTATGCTCGCCCAGATGTTCACTACAGAGGACTGGCAGGCGATCGCGTATGCCGCCTCCCAAACAATGACGAAAGACATTCTACAGATAGGGCAAGAAGCGGCAGCTCCCACTGTCACTATCTAAACCTAAGCTATTCAATAAGGTTGAGAACGGCTTGGTGCTTTTCTATCGCAAGTAAATGGAGAAGGGTGTGAATCTGCTTTGTCCCGAACGAAGTTCAGAAAATCTTCTAATCCCTTCTGCCCCTCGATTATAGCGGTTCTCAATAAACCGTCCTACCAATTTCCTACCGCAATCGGCCCAGAGGTTTGCCCGGCAATGAGGATGGACGAGCAAAGGCAGACACTTTTTTGGGGATTGCTCCCGACAGCTGGTTCTAGGATCGCAGCGCGTGTCGGTTAGCTATCTACTGATTTACAGAACTGGCTGCTAGGGCTTGCACCATTTCCAGCGGTACCTGTTCAGCCCGAATCAATGACAGGTTTGCCTTTAAGCTGGTGACCTCCCCAGCACAGATCGCGAAGAACTCGCCGACCTGTTGATTGGCCAGCTTGCTAGTCACGTCTGTCTTGGCTTCGCTGAGCATAGGCTTCAGCTTGTTGAGGGCGGTGTTTTCCTTCACTTTGCCGACAAACCAGGACGAGATTTGATCTCGACACCGGTAATCCAGATCGCCGGGGCTTTGGGTAGCAAGCAAAATACCCAGCCCAGCGGAGCGGGCTCGCTTGAGCAGGCTTTCCATCGGCTCTTTGGTCAAAGGTTTGCCCTGGGCAGGTAGGTACAGATCGGCCTCATCAAACAACACTACCGCCTGGAACTCGCCCGAGGGATGCCGCTGGGCATAGCGGTTGAGGTTGAGCAAAAACTGCGATGGGATATCGAGCGATCTAACCAGTTCCACCCCGGCATTAGGATTGAACCATAGCCGACCAGATCGCCCAAGCAGTAGATTTGGTTAGCCCTATGAGGATCAATATCAAAGAGCACCGCGTTCAGTGGCTCGTCGTTGCTATGAATGCAGGACACAACGGCGAGTTGCATACGAAAAGAGCTTCCTCTACAGGATCTACGGCGGAGTCTAAAGCTTGGTAACGTTAGTAGTACTGGGCTAGGGCCGCGTCAGAAAGGCAGCCGTCAAGCAGGGTTTGAGCGATCGCCTCTTGCTCCAGCCCCCAGCCCATCACTTTAGTACCGCTAAAACGACAGGGTCGCTCAGTGGACAGATTCAGCTCGTTATAGTCCATAACCTGAAACCGATTTCTTACCCGATACCTGATACCTACCACCCTTTACCCCTTCTGCCTGACAAGCCGCCAACCGCTGTCGCAGGTCATCGGCATCCAAATGGCGGCCAATGAAGACGATCTGGTTGCCGGGGGTAGCGCTTTGCCAGGGTTCTACGTTGAGGGTGCAGCGTTTGCCGCTGAGCTGAAAGATGTGCTTGTTGGGGCTTTCGTTGAACCACAGCAGCCCCTTGGCGCGAAACACGTCACTGGGTAAAGTTTCGAGGAACTGCTCGAACTGGCGCAAGGCAAAGGGGCGATCGCTGCGGTAAGACACCGACACAAAGCCGTCGTTTTCTAGATGGTGGCTGTGGTGGTCGTGCCCCTGATGGTCATGCCCATGGTGGTCATGCCCGTGATGATCGTGGTCATGACCATCGTGGCCGTGCCCCGCAGACTCTAGGGGAATCATGGCGTCGTAGGCCATAGGGTCATTGAAACCTACATCCAAAATCAGCGGCAGAGGCACGGCGGCATTCTGGCAGCGGATGATGCGGGCACCTTCCTTCAGGGTTTGGATATGGGACTCTAGCTTTTCCGCCACCACACCTGGAACCAGATCGGTCTTGTTCAGCAGAATCATGTCGCTGTAGGTGATCTGCTTGAAGGCAACTTCGCTATCAAATAGATCAGGGGCAAAAGCTGAGGCATCGACCAGGGTAATGACGGAGTCAAGCCGGGTGAGATCACGCAGTTCGGTGCCTAAAAAGGTGAGCAAAATGGGTAAAGGGTCAGCAACACCAGTGGTCTCAATCACCAGGTAGTCGATATTTTCGCCTCGTTCGAGCACGTTGTAGACCGCCTCTACTAGGCCGTCATTGATGGTGCAGCAGATGCAGCCATTGCTGAGCTGCACCATGTCTTGATCAACGGAGACTAAAAGCTGGCTGTCGATATCGATATCGCCAAATTCATTGACCAAAACCGCAACCTTGAGGTTCTGATTATTGGTCAGAATGTGGTTGAGCAGTGTAGTTTTTCCGCTGCCCAAAAAACCGGTAATGATGGTGACGGGCAGTCCCCGTTTGGGGATAGCTGGGGATGCAATAAAAGCTGTCATTGTCAAAGCCTCAGGGTGAACAACGAACTGAAGACACAGGAATCATGACCTGCAAGGTATGGCAGGGAATATGGTCAGCCAGCAATGTTGAAATTCCATCACCGCTGTAGACCTCTAACTGAGCCTGGGGAACTGCATCAAACAGCAGGGCGTTGCATAATCAAGGTATGAATTAGGGGTAATCTGCAATGCAATGTCCTGAGTGCGGAGCTACTCATATCCGTAAGAACGGCAAGAAAAAAGGCAAACAAAATCACATCTGTGTCGAATGCGGTCGTCAGTTTATCGACCACTACGACCCGCCCAGAGGCTACTCCGATGCGTTCAAGCGTGAATGTCTCAGAATGTATGTCAATCAGTCTGGCTTTCGGACCATTGAGCGGGTCAAAGGGGTACATCACACCACAGTGATGACCTGGTTGAGACAGGTTGGGGAATTACTGCCGGATGCTTACGACCCCGAGACGGTGCCTGAGGTTGGAGAACTCGATGAGTTACAAACCTTCGTGGGCTCAAAAAAAAACAAAATTTGGATCTGGACAGCTGTAAACCATTTTGAACCGGGGATTCTGGCGTGGACTATCGGTGACCGCAGTGCCGCCACCTTTGAATCCGTTTGGGTCGTAGTCAGTCTCTGGCAATGCTTCTTCTATGTTACGGATGAGTACAAAGTTTATCCCCAGTACATTCCAGACGGCGACCAGATTGTCAGCAAGACCTACATGACTCGGGTTGAGGGAGAAAACACGCGACTCCGGCATTATCTCGCTCGATTGGCCCGCAAGTCATTGTGCTATTCCAAGTGCGTAAATATGCTGAAGCACTCCATCCGTTTGCTACTCCACTATCTCAAATTTGGGGAGGTGCCCGTCCCAGCATAGATTCATACCCTTATTCAGCAACGCCAACAGCAGCCATGCCCCTGGAAACACGACCCGCTCAAAGTACCAGTCGGCGATATTGGTAATGCGAATAACTTGAATGGCTGGGGTTTCATTGCGGTAGCCACAGAGAATGGCTTGGGCTTTGGCGATGGGTAAGGCATCTAGACTTGGCATGATGACAGGTTGCTGAATGGCAACGAGATAAGGGACTGATCGGGGCGTGGGCACGTGGGTTGGGCATCGTTGGCGATCGCTAAACCGTCGATAGCTTTGCCCTGGGCAACACAATCGCGACGAGAAAAATCGCTAGCTGCATGGTCACAATGGCCGGCCCCGAAGGCAGGTTCAACAGGGCTGAAAGCACCATGCCTAGCACCGCCCCCATCGCCCCCAACACCGCCGACAACATCACATACCCTGCAAAGGTGCGGCTGAGCATTCGAGCCGCACAGGCCGGAATCACCACAAAAGCACTAATCAGCAGTACCCCGATCGCTTTGATCGACGCCCCTACCACCAGGGCCAGTAGCATAATAAAGACGGTGCGATGGGCTGAGGCCGCAATGCCACTGGCGATTGCAAGGGGCTCGTGTAGGGTGAGAAGAATTTGCGATCGTAATGTCAGCCCCACAAACACCACGCACACGACCAGCAGCACCGTACTCACTACCAGATCGCCTTGGCGCACCGCCAAAATATCGCCAAACAAAATGTTGTTAATGCCCCCCTTGTACTGCCCTACAAAGGTCAGCAAAATCACCCCAATCGCCAGCGATGACGAGTAGACAATATTCAGCAGCGCGTCCGTCCACAGTCGGGTACGCTCCAATAAATAGGTGACGCCTAACGCAAACAGCACCGCAAACGGCAGCAGTACCGAAGATGGACTCAGTCCCAACAGCAGCCCCAAGCTGATACCCAGCAGTGCCGAATGCCCTAGGGCATCGCTAAAGAACGACAGCTGCCGCAGAATCGTAAAACTGCCCATCAGGCCACCCATCAGACCCGTGAGAACGCCGCCCAACAGCGCGCGCTGCATGAAGGGAAGTTGGAAGAGTTCAATAACGCGGGTGAGGTCGGACATGGGGGAGCGGTTTGCGGTTTGCGGTTTGCGGGGGAAAGCGGTTTGCGGTTTACGGGGGGAGGCGGTTTGCGGTTCGGGCCGTGCACCGTGCACCGTAAACCCTTCACTTTGCCCTGCGAACCCCTAATGATGATGCCGATACCGCACAAACTCCGAGCCATACACCGCCACCAAATTGTCGGGGGCTAACGCATAGTCCGGGGTGCCCTGGCAGCGGAGAAATCGGTTGAGGCAGAGGACGCGATCGCAGTGCTTGCGGACCATATCGAGGTCGTGGGAAATTTGCAAAATGGCCCAGCCCTGCTCTTGTTTGAGTTGGTAGAGCAGCTGGTAAAAGTCTGACTCGCTGCGCACGTCTAGCCCAGCGGAGGCTTCGTCGAGAATCAGCAGGCGGCGGGGGCGCACTAGGCAGTAGGCGAGCAGGGCTCGCTTAGTTTCACCGCCGGAGAGGCGGCTGATGGGCTGGCTGCCCAGGTGCAGAGCATCAACTCGCTCTAGGGCTCGGCGAACGGCCAGACGGCGCTGCTTTTGGTTGGCCCAAGGCAGTTTTAGCCCCAGATCATCCCAGCCCAGGGCGACTAACTCGTTGACGGTGATGGGTATGCGGCGATCAAACAAAAAGTTTTGGGGCAGGTAGGCAATCTGCTGGCGCACCTTGGGGCTCAAGACCCCTCGGCGGCTGAGGGGGTGGCCCAGCCAAAACACATCCCCCGATCGTCGGGGCAAGATGCCCAAAATCGCCTGAATTAGCGTGCTCTTACCGGCTCCGTTGGGGCCAACGATGGCAGTGTCGGTGCCCGCTTCAAGGGCAAAGGAGACGTCCTGCACGGTGGCGTAGGTGTCGCGGTACACCGTCAGCCCCTCAACGGCTAAGACTGCTGTGCTCAAGAAACCTCCTAAAACCGCAGACCTACAGCCTGAGGCACTACAGCCAACGGTTTTGGCCACAGCGGCAGCCAAGACTGTTGGGTGGAGGCCTCAAAGGAATCCGCCAGATTTGCGGCATTTTGGCGCATGGTAGTGAGATAGTAATCGGGTTGTACCGACTCGGGGCCGCCGACTTCAAGAGGGTTGAATACCCCCACCTGAACACCCAGATCCTTGGCAATGGCGTCAAAGGCATTTTCCCCAGCAGTAGGTTCAGCCAGAATCGTTTTCAGGCTCGATGCCTCGACAGTATCCATCACCCGCTTGACATCCTCGGGGGCAGGGTTAACTGTGGGAACATCCACTAAAAACTCGGCATCCAGACCATAGCTCTCGGCAAAGTAGGGGGCAAAGTCGTGGAAGGCCACAAAGGTCTGCCCGGTGAAGGGAGCCAGTTGTTCCGTAATTTCGGCATCTAAGGCTTCAAGGTCGGCAATAAAGGCCGCCGCATTAGCGGTGTAGATCGCTTCGCCCTCGGGGTCTACGGCAATCATGCCGTCGCGAATATTTTCGACCTGTTGAATGGCCCGTTTGGGGTCGAGCCAGATGTGGGGGTTAAATTCGCCGTGGTCGTGGTGTCCGGCTTCGGCAGGGTCAGCAGCAGCAGCGGTGGCGTTGTGCTCATCATCGTGGCCTTCTTCCGCCTGGTCGTGATTATGATCATCAGCTTTGCCGTCACTTTGACCTTCAACAGCCTCGTTAGAGATCACCGCAATGCCCTCGCTAGAGTCGATTAGCACCAGGTCAAGGTTCTCGGCATTGGCGATCACATCCTCCAAAAAGAACTCCATCTCCAGGCCGTTTTTCACCAGCACATCGGCATTGGCCAGTGTCTGCACATCGGCGGGGCTAGCTTGAAAATCGTGGGGGCTGACGTTAGTCGGCACCAGGGGAATGACCTCGGCGCGATCGCCAACCACCGCATTCGTAAACTGCGTGATTGGCAAAATAGTCGTCATCACTATCAAGTCGGTAGCGATCGCACTATCGGGCGCTTCAGTGTTGGCAGTGTCTGTAGTGCCTGAAGCGCAACTACCCAGGGTAACGGCAACGGAAGAAGCCAGCAGTAGGGCGGTTCGGTGGAAAGGAAAGAGGTGGGGCATGGGAGCCTCCTTTGTGGGTGTGAGGGTGGATGGGTTTTGGGTAGATGATCAGTGGTCTTTACTCATCCACCCAAAACCCTCGCTGCATCCTTGGCGAAGTAGGTCAAAATCACATCCGCTCCGGCGCGTTTGATGCTGGTCAGGGTTTCAAGCATGACGGTCTGTTCCTCAATCCAGCCCTGGGCGGCGGCGGCTTTGACCATGGCGTATTCGCCGCTGACGTTGTAGGCGGCGACGGGTAGGTTTGTGTGCTGTTTGATGCGGCAGATCACATCCAGGTAGGCCAGGGCGGGTTTGACCATGACGATGTCAGCCCCTTCGGCGATATCGAGATCGACTTCTTTGAGGGCTTCGGCGGTGTTGGCGGGGTCCATTTGGTAGGTCTTTTTGTCGCCAAACTTGGGGGCGCTCTCCAGGGCATCGCGGAAGGGGCCGTAGTAGGCGGAGGCGTACTTGGCAGAGTAGGCGAGAATGCCGACGTTGATCCAGCCTTCGGCATCGAGGGCTTGGCGAATGGCCCCAATGCGACCATCCATCATGTCGGAGGGGGCGACCATGTCGGCTCCCGCTTCGGCCTGGGCCAGGGCTTGTTTAACCAGTACCTCCACGGTTTCGTCGTTGAGAATTTGGCCATTCTGCACAATGCCGTCGTGGCCGACGCTGCTGTAGGGGTCGAGGGCCACGTCGGTAATCACCAGCAACTGGGGGAAGGCCTGCTTGATCGCGCGCAGGGTTTGGGGAATTAGCCCGGTGGGGTTATAGCTCTCGGTACCGACGTTGTCTTTTTGGGCGTCGGGAATCAGGGGAAAAAGAGCGATCGCACCCAATCCCAGCCCCACCACCTCCTGAAGTTCCTCCAGCAGCAGATCTAGGGAATAGCGAAAGCAACCGGGCATGGAGGGTACTTCCTGCTGCTGCCCCGCCCCCTCCATGACAAACATGGGGTAGATCAAGTCATCTACAGTCAAACGGGTTTCGCACACCATTCGGCGCAGCCCCTCGGTGCGGCGCAGGCGACGGGGACGGTGTACCAGAGGTAGTCGGACACTTGTCGCAGTCTCGGCGGCAGGGGCATCAGCCATATCTGCCGGTGGAACAGGTGAGGGAGACAGAACCATAGTCTTGCAATATGATAATGATTATCATTCTTGAGCATCCTACCCCATCTTGCTATGGATCGCGACCATGATTTTGAAACAAGATGCTGAAAATTCTGTTGAAGCCACCTCAAAGGGGCTGCCAAAACCGCGCCTAACCACGGGGCAACAGTCAGTGTTAGACGCCTTGCAACATCAGCCCCAGGCTTTGTCAGCCCAGGCGCTCCATAGCCTGATGCGCCGCCAGCAGCCCATCGGTTTGGCGACAATCTACCGCGCCTTAGATGCGCTGAAGCTGCTGGGGCTGGTGCAGCACCGGGTGACGCTGACGGGGGAAACCCTGTACAGCGCCGTGGAGCACGACCACCACTACCTCACCTGCTTGCAGTGCGGCGTCTCAGTGCCCGTCAATACCTGCCCAGTGAAGGAACTAGAAGCGCAGCTCCAAAGAACCGGGTCGTTTCAGATTTGCTACCACACGCTGGAATTTTTTGGGGTCTGCGATCGGTGTGAGGTGTGAGGGACGGTTTACGGTTTACGGTTTGCGGTTTGCACCGTATACCGTGCACCTTGCACCGTCCCCCTACCCAAATCCCTTCCCCGTCATTACCCGCGCCCATACCATGACCTCACCCCCACAGCCCCCCGCCGCCAAGTACTTGCCCTGGAGCGACCAGGCCAGGGTCGAAAACCCGTCGGCTGCTCCTTCGAGAATTTGGGCCGCCTGAGTAAACTGCTGCCAGAGGCAAACCCATCCATCTTCAGCGGCAGTAGCCAACAGGGTTGACTGGGGCTGAAACGCCACCGCTGTTACCGGAGCGCTATGCAGATCCAGCACATGGGATGTCCAGCCCTCGGCGGCATCCTTGGCTTTAGCCCACACCACGACACCCTCGGCGCTGGCCGAGGCCAGCAGTGGTGAACCCGCCTGGGCAGACCAGGCCAACTGCCGCACCTTGCCCGGAAAGCCCTGCATTTGCCAGGGGTAGGGGTTGTCCCACTCCCATACCAGCAGGGTGCGATCGTTGTTGCCCGAGGCCAGGTATTGCCCGTCGGGAGAAATGGCGATCGCACCGCTAGCCCCCCCGGTTTCTCGAATCTCTGGATCGTCGTACCAATCGTCTCGCCGCCAGGTCTTCACGCTCAGATTCCCGGCCAGGGTTAGGTAGTCGCCGCTGGGATGCCAGGCCAAATCTAGTACCGACGACGCCTCATACGCTGGCGTTGCTACCACCGATTGATCGACCGCATCCCACACCTGGGCATAGCGCCCCAGGCTAAAGGCCAACTCTGGTAAGCGGGGGTGCCACCGCAGGCGATCGACCCAAACTCTGGGGTTCTCTAGCTTAGTCAGCAATGCAGCTGAGTCTGCCTCCAACCGCCAAATCGACACGGTGCCCGCTTGCCCCCCTGCCGCCAGAAACGTTCCATCAGCGGAGAATGCGATCGCATCTACCGACGCCCCATGCTTTTCTTGCAGCACCATCGATACCCCCGTCTGGGCGTCAAACACCACCACCTCCCCCGACGCCGAGCAGGCCGCCAGCCGAGAGCCATTGGGCGACCAGGCAAGGGCGGTCACGTAATCAGCAAGGAGAGTTTGCCAGGTGGGGTTGAGGAGGGGTTTTGGCATGGGGAGGTAGGGAGTGAATGGGTGGATGGGTAGGGGGTAGATGGGTGGATGGGAGCGGTATTCACTCATCCACTCATCCGCCTCTTCACGCCACCAAACACTCCCTAAACGACTCCTCCAACCCCATCTCTTCCAAATTTCGCCCGATAAAAACCAGCTCATTTTTGCGCGTTTCATCGGGTCGCCAGGGGCGGTCTTGGCGACCTTCAAACAGCATGTGAACGCCCTGAAAGACGAAGCGGCAGTTTTCGCCAGCGATGTTGAGAATGCCTTTCATGCGGAAGATATCGGTGCCGCGATCGCGCAGCAACGCCCCTAGCCACTGGTTCAACTTGGCCCCATCCACTTCACCCGCTTCCACCAGGGCGATGGAGGCTACGGTTTCGTCGTGTTCGTGGGCAGTCTCGCTAAGAAACTCAGGGTCAATTTTGAGGGCGTTGCTCAGGTCAAAGGCGCTGACGCCAAGGATAGCGTCCATGGCAATTTCGGCGTCATGGGTGCGGTGAATAGTGGCGATCGCATTCATTCCCCGAATCCGCTGCTCCAGAGCCACCAGCTCTTCCTCCGTGACCAGATCAACTTTGTTTAGCAAAATCACGTCGGCAAAGGCAATTTGCTCCAGGGCCTCGTCGGCCTCCCAGTGCTGGGCAATGTGGGCCGCATCCACCACCGTCACCACTGCATCGAGGCTGGCCTGGGTCTGCACCTCGTCATCAACAAAAAAGGTCTGAATCACTGGGGCAGGGTCAGCTAGCCCGGTGGTCTCGATTACCAGGTGGTCGAACTTGTCGCGGCGCTTCATCAGGTTGGCGATGATGCGAATCAGATCGCCGCGCACAGCGCAGCAAATGCAACCGTTGTTCATCTCAAAGATTTCTTCGTCGGCGTCGATCACCAGCTGGTTGTCGATGCCCACCTCACCAAACTCGTTGACGATCACCGCCACCTTCTTACCGTGCTCGTGGGTGAGAATTCGGTTCAGCAGCGTGGTCTTGCCAGCCCCCAAATAGCCCGTCAGCACTGTAACCGGAACAAGGCGTTGCACCTCAGCAGCAACCATAGTCACACCTCGCTTCAAGAATGATAATCATTTTCATATTATAGGGCGAGGACGGATTTGAGGTGCAAAGTTGAGTGTTTGCCTACCCCCTTGAGCCGTAGACCGTGAACCTCTATTTTCCTAGGTGCTTTTGTAAAAACGGTCTCAGGCTCTCCAGCACCACTTCAGGATGTTCTTCATGGGCAGCTAAAGAGCCTGGTACCATCGCCCACTGCATGTTGACCATCGCTTTTAGTATCTCCATAAGCTGAAAATCGTATTCTTGCGTTGAATAGTTGCCTGCGCGCGCAGCTAGTCGATCTGGCTTGCGCCGATGCAGCTGGAGGGCAATTGTCCAACGCTGCGCTGGACAATTTTTGGAACTTTTCACGAAAGATTTGCTGAGAGATTGTGATGCTGCTATGCGGCGCAGGGTAACTAGTCTGGGCAATTGTGAGGTAGGAACTGTTAGGTTAAGCTAATTTATTACCAGCAAGCCTAAAGTCATGAACTACTATAGCTCCTCAAATTGGCTAAATTTACCTGAGTTTAATGTAACCATATTCTCTTTTTTGCTGTCTTTCTTTTGGGAAATTCAGCAAATGTGGTTTTACCAAATTCCGGCTGGATACTCCCACTTCGATATAGTCAGAAACTGCACCCTAGCTACAGTCGGAGATGTCGTAATTATGATAATTGCCTTTTGGTCTGTCGCAGCTCTATCGAAGTCTCGTCAGTGGTTTCATCACCCAAGCCGTAGCCAAATGAGTGTTTTCATCCTTGTGGGAGTGGTCATCACCGTTATTATCGAAGCCTTAGCTACTGGCCCCCTCAATCGGTGGACCTATGCCGAGTCCATGCCAACAATTCCGGCTTTAGGCACTGGGTTAGTGCCATTGTTGATGTGGTTTCTAGTGCCTCCGCTCGCCATTTGGTTTGCCAGACGTCAAATTCGACCTGTACGGTCATAAAATGTCAGAGCCAATCGGTGTTTCGTTCGAGACTTAAACAAAGCGAAGGATAACTAATACTGCTCCAGATACATGGTGAAGTACACAACCGCTAACCTCTCTAGGATAGTAGGGTGTGACATTTTTTCATAATTCAAATGTGTTTAAAAACCAGGGTCAATGTTGTTTAGGCCTCTGTGCCCTAGATAGGGATTGTGATTGGGTAATCTGCTATTTCATCTGTATCTCATGTTTAGGTGGCAAACTTAAAAGCAGAGGTTGTGCCGACCCCGTCAGCGCGTTCGAAAGCGAGCAACCGCCTTTGTGATGAAAAAGAGGCTTGACATCGAGTGCATCCAAACAAGTCCGCATGAAAGAACTCAGGCAGGAGTTAACCGCATTGCTTTATGACGAGATCGATCGAATGAGGTGAAGATCCTGGAGGGAATCGAGAAAGCGGCGCGTGGGCATTGGTTAAAGTCTGTGGGGCCAAAACTCGGCCATTTTTTATCCACACAAGCAGCGGCACAACCCGAGGCCGTTAGCGAAGCGTCACCAGCAGCAGCATTGGCCGATTGAGCATTAGTGAACAGCGCTCTATGCGATCTTTAATTTGATGTATTTTTGGCGGGATTCAGCTTGACCTTTTTGGGAGGTTTTTTCTGCGCAATTCATTGATTGCCCAATTAAAGCTGCAAGTTTCATCCTGATTTCATTTTTCTGTGGGATGTTTGGGAGACTGACGGCATTTTTCTCCAAAGATTGTAATTGAGTGGCTCAAGGGCACGTCTATGACCGCTATCTCCAATCGTTTGTATATCGCGGCTAGAGGGCGATCGCTCCCCCGACTGGCTTTGCTGATGCTGTTGCTAGCTCCGGCTGGCGCAGCCTTTGCCCATGCTGGCCACGGGGATGAGTTTCAGGGCGGTGGAGCCGGAACACACCCAGTAGGCATTGAGGTTGATGCAGAGGTTGCTGACCGCATTGGTTTAATTGTCGAGCCGGTAAAACGCCAGGTGTTGGCCTTTGGAGTGAAGGCGACTGGCCAGATCGAAGCCTCGCCGGGGAGGCAGGTGTCGGTAACTAACCCAGTCGGTGGCACGGTAACCAAGCTGCTGGTGGAGCCAGGGCAACAGGTGGAAGCGGGCCAAGTGCTAGCGGTGATCACCAGCGGGGAGTTGGCCGAATTGCGGGTGACCGCTTTGGAAAACTCCGCTGAGCGCCAGGGAAATGTGCAGCAGGCCGAGGCTGATTTGCAGCTAGCCCGACAGAGTTATGAGCAACAGCAGCAGATTGCCCTCAGGGCGATTGAAGCGGCCCGGACGGATGTGCGAGTAGCCCAAGAGCAGTACGATCGCGACTCGGAACTGGCCGCGCAAGGGGCGATCGCCCGCCGCGAACTATTGGCTTCTGAGGCGGGCTTGGCAGATGCTCAGCGGGCTTTGGTAGAGGCCGAAAGCCAGTTGGAGGTTCTCAGTGCTCGCACGGGGGTGGCGCAGGCCCAGACCGCCCTCAACGTCGCCCGCTCCCGCTCTCAGCTCAGCTCACAGACCTACCAAACTCGGTTGCAGCAGCTTGGTGCCACGGCTAACGCCGACGGCACCATCACAATCAAAGCGCCGATTGCAGGCACCATTGCCGATCGCGACGTCACCTTGGGGCAATCGTCGGAAGATGCGGGTGCCGTGCTGATGACCATCGTGGACAATCGCACGGTATTGGCCACCGCCAACATTTTTGAAAAAGACCTCTCCCAGGTATCCCCTGGGCAGCGGGTGCGAATCACGGTGGCCAGTCTGCCCGATCAAATCTTTGAAGGGCAAATTACCACGGTGGGGTCAGTGGTCGATGGCGAAACGCGGGTCGTACCTGTGCAGGCTGAGCTAGACAATGCCCAGGGCACCCTCAAACCCGGTATGTTTGCGTCCCTGGAGGTGCTCACCGAGAGCACTGCCGAGGCGGTGATAGCCATTCCCCAATCGGCGTTGGTCGAAGCCAACGGCCAAAGCCTGGTGTTTGTGCGCAACGGCAACGCCTTTGAACCGGTTGAGGTCACCTTGGGGAGAACGGCGGGCGATCAAGTAGAGGTGCTCAGCGGCCTGTTTGAGGGTGATGAAGTCGTCACCCAGCGGGCTAACCAACTCTATGCCCAGTCGTTGCGGGGCGGAGGTGCTGAACCAGAAGAAGAAACCGCAGCCCCCGCTGAGGCGGTTGCAGCCACGGGCATTCCCTGGTGGGCGATGGGACTCGGCAGTGGTGCGATCGCCATGACCACCTTTGCTGCCGGAATCTGGTGGGCCAGGCGACAGCGTCCGACCTATGCCCTAGCGATCGGCGACGAAGCGGTTTCACCTTCAGCACAAGGGCATCCTCGCTACGGCACTGGGCCAACCCTGGCTGCTCCCCTGGTCGAAGAGGGAGAGCCGTCGCACAAGTAGATACAGATGGTGGGCATTGTCCACCCTACAACGGCCATGGTGAGCCACCTGCCCTGCCAAATTTTGAGCAACAACAATGCTAGATAACATTTTGAAGTGGTCGATCGCCCAGCGGTGGCTGGTGGTCATCGGGGCGATCGTGGTGACGTTTTTGGGCATTTATAACCTCACCCAAATGCCGCTGGACGTGTTTCCAGACTTTGCGCCTCCCCAGGTTGAAATTCAAACCGAAGCGCCGGGGTTGGCCCCCGAAGAGGTAGAAGCGCTGATTACCCTGCCCATCGAAAGTGCCGTCAATGGCACCCCTGGGGTCGAAACCGTGCGGTCATCCTCAGCGGTCAGTATTTCGGTTGTTAAGGTGATTTTTCGCTGGGGTACCGATGTCTACCAAGCCCGCCAGCTGGTCACCGAGAGACTCCAGCAGGTGCAAGAAAAGCTGCCCGAGGGAGTCGGCATTCCCCAGATTTCGCCGATTTCGTCACCGATTGGCACGATCTTGATGTATGCCTTTACGGCGGAAACGACGCCTCTGATGGAGGTGAGGCGGTTGGTGGATCGCGATGTCACCAACCGCCTCTTGGCTGTGCCAGGTATTTCTCAAGTGATTGCCTACGGTGGCGACGTGCGCCAGTACCAGGTGCTGGTTGACCCAGACCGACTGGTGGCGTTTAATGTGTCGCTGCAAGAGGTGGCCGAGGCTACTGAGGCCGCTAACGTCAATGCCGCAGGTGGATTTCTCAACACCCCCGACCAGGAGCTGATTATTCGGGGTGTAGGGCGGCTAGACTCGATTGAGCAACTGCAAGAGTCGGTGGTAGCCGCCCGAGATGGCCGCCCCGTTAAGCTGCAAGATGTCGCTGATGTTCAAATTGGAGCTGCCCTCCAGCGGGGCGACGGTAGCGTGGGGGGCCAGCGGGCGGTGATAATGGTGGTCAACAAGCAACCGCTGAACGACACTCCTACGGTGACCCGAGCCGTGGAAGCTGCCATGGAGGAGCTAAAAGCGGCTCTACCTGAGGATGTCGTCGTCACTGAAACCTTTCGGCAGGAAAACTTTATTGAGGCGTCGGTCGAAAACGTTCTGGGTTCCCTGCGAGACGGCATCATCATCGTCTCGGTTATTATCCTGCTGTTTTTGATGAACTGGCGCACGGCGGTGATTACGCTGAGCGCCATTCCGCTCTCGATTTTGGTGGGCATGATCATTCTCAATGCCTTTGGCCAGGGCATTAACACCATGACCTTAGGCGGGTTAGCGGTGGCCATTGGCTCAGTGGTCGATGACTCGATTGTGGATATGGAGAACGCCTATCGCGGGCTGCGCAAAAACCAGCTGGCGGGCAGCCCAGAACATCCCTTTAAGGTGGTTTATGACACCTCTGTAGAGGTGCGGGTGAGCGTTATTTTTTCCACCGTCATTATTGCTGTGGTGTTTGCCCCCATCTTTAGTTTGACGGGGGTAGAGGGTCGGATTTTTGCCCCCATGGGGGTGGCCTACCTGGTGTCGATTGTGGCCTCTACCCTGGTGGCCATGACGCTCTCCCCAGCGCTGTGCGCCATCTTGCTTGCCCGCCGCCCGCTGCCCAGCGATGAGACTTGGGTTACCAGGACATCTCAACGGCTGTATCAACCGGCTTTGCGGTTTGTAATGGCCCGCGCCAAGCTGGTGCTGGCCATTGCCGTGGCGTCGTTGGTGGCATCGATGGTGGTGTTTTCGAGTCTGGGACGGGTGTTTTTGCCAGAATTTCAGGAGCCCTCTCTGGTGAATGCAATGTTGCTGTATCCAGGGTCGTCGTTGGCGGCCACCAACGAGGCGGGTCTGGCGATGCAAGAGGCGCTGAAAGACGACCCCCGCTTTGCGACGGTGCAGATGAGGACGGGGCGGGCACCGGGGGATTCCGATGCTGGCGGGGTCAATTTGGGTCACGTAGATATCGAGCTGAGCAAAGAGGGATTGCGCGATCGCGAAGCCTCCATCGAAACCATTCGAGAGGAGTTTGCCCGCATTCCCGGCATTGCCCCTAGCGTGGGCGGGTTTATCACCCACCGCATGGACGAGGTGCTCTCGGGGGTGAGAAGCGCGATCGCCGTAAAGATCTTTGGCCCTGACCTCGACCAGCTGCGCACCATTGGCAGCGATGTGGAAGCCGCCATTCGCGATATTGATGGCCTGGTGGATCTGCAACTGGAGCCCCAGGTGCCCATTCGCCAGGTGCAGATTCAGTTTGATCGGCCCGCTGCGGCCCGCTACGGCCTTACCGTGGGGCAAATCGCCAGCGTTGTCGAAACGGCCCTTAACGGGCGAGTGGTGTCTCAAGTGCTAGAGCAGCAGCAGCTCTTTGACCTGCTGGTTTGGCTCCAAGATGACGCCCGCAACAACCTGGAGGCGATCGGCAATCTCTTGATCGATACTCCGGTAGGCCAAAAAATTCCCTTAGCCCAGGTAGCTCGCATTAACTACGGCACCGGGCCAAACACAATCAACCGCGAAAATGTCTCGCGCCTGATTGTGGTGTCGGCCAACGTGTCCGGGCGCGATCTGGGCTCCGTGGTTGATGCCATTCAAGACCGGGTGAGGGAAGCGGTGTCACTGCCTTCGGGTTACTACATTCAGTACGGCGGGCAGTTTGAGTCAGAGCAGCGGGCCAGCCGCAACCTGCTGGTGTTTGGCGGGCTGGCGATCGTTGTGATCTCTGTGCTGATGTACTTCGCGGTTAAATCAGTGCTGGGGATGGTAATGATTATGGTCAACCTGCCCCTGGCCCTGGTGGGGGGCATTGCCTCCATTGCCCTGGGGGGCGGCGTGGTGTCGGTAGCGTCGTTGGTGGGGTTTATCACCCTGTTTGGGGTGGCTACCCGCAATGGCCTACTGCTGGTTGACAACTACAACACCAAGCTGGCCCATGGCATGCCCCTGCGCGAGGTGATTGTCGAAGGCTCCTCAGAACGGCTAGTGGCTATTTTAATGACGGCACTCACCTCGGCCCTGGGCATGGTGCCCCTGGTGCTGGGCAGCGGCGCAGGCAAAGAAATTTTGCAACCTCTAGCCGTGGTTGTCCTAGGCGGGCTATTCACCTCGACGGCGCTGACGCTGCTGGTACTACCAGCGCTCTACTCGCTGTTTGGGCGGCATTTGGTTCCCAAGGTGGCGACCCCTTTGGCGTCTACCGAGTTTAAGCCTGAGCCCCGAGATACTGCTCTGGTGCAGTAACAGCATTTCAGTTCGCAGCCCCAAGGTTGCCTCCTGAGCAACCTTCTGTTTTCTCTTTGTAAGGAATACCGTTATGACCGTTAAGAAAACCCTGACCTTTTCCGTAGTGGCCCTTGGCCTGGCTCTAACCCTAGGGGCCTGTGGCAGTAGTGGAGAGCAAAGCAGCGCTCCCGCAGACACAGAGGCTGTTGCCGAGGCACCCGCTGTTGAAGCTCAAATGGCTCCCGAACCCTCCGCTGAAGGTGATGGGCACACGCAGGTCTCCCAGGGAGGACAGGTGGTTGAGTCTGGCCCTTACCACCTAGAACTAGTGACGGCCAACGAACCCACTGGGGTGCATCTAGATTTCTTTTTGCAAAAGGGCGACACCCATGAGCCGATCGCCGATGCCAAGGTCATGGCCCAAATTCAGTCCCCCGACGGCACTCAAGAGTCTATCGAGTTAAGCTATGACGCCGATGGCGCACACTACACGGCCATGGTGCCCGTCACAGCTGCAGGAGACTATAACGTAGCTATTTTGTCTGATATCGGCGGTGAAAAGGTGAATGGACGATTTACCTTTGCCAAGTAGCACCAACCTTGTGCTGAATCACCCCGATGTCAAGCAGATTGTAATCGGGACGACTGGCCAATTACCTGGCTTGGATTTGGAAGTGAGCGAGTAAGAGTTTTAGACTACGGAATCAGCCTGACCCGGTGGGGCCAGGCTGATTGCATTTCTACTTGCGATTAGGCGGGCTGAATATAGCAATGCCCATCATGCCTAGATCTTCGTCCCTTCGTTTTCAGGCTGACATGCTTGACGCCAATCGCCTCTCAGACTTGATTGAAAAAGTAAGGAGAATAACTACTATCGATTTCTATGCTGGCTCTACAAAATTCCACCATTAGCCTGGATATTCTGCCCTGTAATCCAGTGGGCATCCTCGCTGACAAGGAAGGCTACCACATCCGCTACGTCGTTAGGTTGGCCGAGGCGTCCTAGCGGTGTTTGCTGAATGAGCTGATCTACGGCTTCCTGCGGCATGATTAACCCATCGGTTTCGGTTACGCCAGGAGAAACTACATTGACAGTGACCTGTCGATGGCCAATTTCCTTAGCAAGGGCAAAGGCAAATCGTTCGCCTGCTGCTTTGCTAGCGGCGTAGATTCCACCAGTGGGTACCGGCATCATTGTGCCGCCGGTAGAGAACTGCACAATGCGCCCACCATCTTTGACCCGCTTGGCCGCCTCTCGCAGCACGTACATCGCACCACGGGCATTGACAGAAAAGACTTTCTCAAAATCTTCATCGGTCAGGTCACTGTGGGGTTTAAATACCGACGTACCCGCTACATTCACCACGATGTCGATTGGCCCAAACTGGGCCTCGGCCCTGTCAAAGAGCTGCACTACGTCATCCCGGTTGGCGACGCTGCCCTGAACGGCGATCGCCTGTCCCCCTGCGGTGATGATCTCCTGCACCACTGCTTCAGCCTTCTCTGGGGCCGAAACATAGTTCACCACTACCGATGCCCCTGCTTGACCCAGCTTTTGAGCGACGGCCCGGCCAATACCTCGGGACGATGCTGTTACGATCGCAACTTTTCCAGAAAACTTTGCCATTGCCTGAATCCTCACAAACTGCATTTGGGATGATTTCACTGTAGATTGTTGCTCAGAAAAGATTAAGCTGGTTTTTTGGAATAGATTGTTCCCCTCATGCAACAATCTTTGGAGGGCTTGCGCTATAAGCTCAGGGGCAATGGATAACCTCAACGACATTTTGATCTTTACCAAGGTGGTCGAACAGGGCAGCTTCACGGCGGCGGCTGAACGGCTAGAGCTACCGAAGTCTTCAGTGAGCCGGGCGGTGTCTCGATTGGAGGAGCGACTGGGGGCTGAGCTTTTACGGCGTTCTACTCGCCAACTGCGGCTGACAGAAATTGGACAGCGTTACTATGATCACTGTCGTCGCATTGTGCAGGAACTGGAGGAGGCCAATAGCGTCGTTGCCAGCTACCAAGCGCAGCCCTCTGGGCTGATTCGCATTACCGCGCCTTACATTTTGGGGCAGGCTTTTTTGGGAATGGTGCTAGCCGAGTATATGGCCACCTACCCTGACGTTACCTGCCATGTAGAACTGTCCAATCGTCGCATCGATTTGATTGAAGAGGGGTTTGATGTCGCGATTCGAGTGGGCGAACTGCCGGATAGTTCGTTAAAGATGATTCATCTAGGACGGGCAACGGCGGCTCTATTTGCCAGTCCCACCTATCTCCAACGCCACGGCAATCCCCAGACGCCGGAGGAGATTGCAGCCCATGTTCTTCTCGACAACGCCCAAACCCCGGTCAAGGTTTGGACACTCCACCGTGGCTCCGACCAGGTCAGGGTTGCTGTTTCACCGCGAATAGTATGCAACGACACGGTCATTTTGCTAGAGCATGCGATCGCCCATCTGGGCATTGCCGTGTTGCCCAAATTTATTACTCGGCCAGCCATCGAGCAGCATCAGCTGAACCCTGTTCTAGCTAATTGGTTGATCAAGCAGGTGGATATCAATGCTCTTTATCCGTCTTACAAAGGCATTTCGCCCGCAGTTCGGGCATTCACCCATTTAGCTCAGCAACGCTTTAAGCAAGTTCTAATCGACCCATGAAATCTCCCCACAACAGTCCCTGAGACGAATGGAGCAAAGATTTTCGGTAAGGGTTCAAGGATCTCTGTCGCCACACAACGTCACCGATCCGCGCGGTGACGCTGCGACGGGCGAAGCTGGCCCACGCCCGCACTGGCGAGGGGAAGCTTAATGGTAAAGGTGCTGCCCTTTGAGACAGCGCTCTTAACGTGAATGCTGCCGCCATGAGCCTGGGCGATCGCCAGTGCGATCGACAGACCCAGCCCCGCTCCGCCGCTCTGGCGCGATCGATCTTTTTCAATGCGGTAAAAGCGATCAAAAATTCGAGGCTGATCGTCGGGGTGAATGCCCACCCCCGTATCTTCTACGGCAATCAGGGCGTGCTTATCCACGGCTCTGAGGCGGATGGTGACTTTGCCGTTGGCCGGGGTGTGCTGTAGGGCATTGCTGACCACATTCAGCACCAGACGGTAAAGCTGCTCTTCGTGACCAATCACTGTCAGAGGCGGGGCCGCAGGCTGATCGAGCCAGAGGTAAATGCCCTTAGCGATCGATAGCGCCGCCATTTCCTCCTCAATATCGCTCAGCACGTCTTGCAGGCAGCAGGCAAAGCCAGGCGCTGTGGTTTGAATATCGAGCCGGGAGAGCAGCAGCAGATCGCTGACTAAGCGGGTGAGGCGATGGTTTTGGCGGGCAATCACCTGGAGGGTATCGCGGGCTTCGGCATCGGAGATGTCTGGCAGTCGAATCACTGACTCGGTGGTGGCCTGAACGGCAGAGAGGGGGGTTCTCAACTCGTGGGCGGCATCGGCAGTGAACTGCTGAATATTGCGGTACGACATTTGCACAGGCTCTAGGGCTACCCCCGCCAGCCACCACCCAGCGACCGCAGTGAGCGCCAGAACAATCGGTAGACCTAACGCCATATTCCAACGAACCGTGGCAAGGTAGGCGGCAAAGTCATTGAGCGAACGACCTACCACCACCCGACCCACCAGTTGCTGATCATCAAGGGCATACAGGGGCAAAATAATCTGGCGGTAGGGCTGCCCCGACCCATCGCGCAGGCTTTGCCAAAGGGAAGCCCCATCGGGGCTGGGCAGTCCTAGGGGATAGTCGCCAGCGGTCGCAATTAATGTTCCATCAGTGCCTAGCACCCGGATATAGTAATTGCCGGAGTACAGGTCATCGGGGTGATAGTGGTTCTGGCTGTGCTCAAAGGGGGCCAGGCAGGGATCTCCTGTGAGGCAAAGGCTGGGCAGTAGGTCAGAGGACCCGCTCTCAATCTGACCTTTAGCCGTGAGCGATTTCTCTAGGTTGTCGTGAACGGCTTCGGCGACTGACTTGAGTTCGCGATCGGCGGCTACCCGATGGGCATGGGCGATCGCCTCATACATGCCCAGGGCGCTGATTGCCAGCACGACGGCCATCACCCCCGTATACCAGCCAGTGAGCTGCCAGCGGCTGCGGCGAAACAGTCTATTCAGCTTTAAACCGGTATCCCATGCCATAGACGGTTTCGATCATGGAGTCATAGCCATACTGCCCCAGCTTACGGCGCAGCAGCCGCACCTGGGCCGCTACCACGTTGCTGATCGGTTCGGAGCCAAATTCCCACAGCTGGTTGAGCACCTGCTCTTGGGTGAGAATCTGGTCAGGGTGCTCCATTAAATATTGCAGGAGCTGAAACTCTTTTTGGGTCAGCTCGATTGCCTGCTCAGCGGCGGTGTCGCTGGGCAGCAGGGCAATTCTGCGATCGCAGTCTAGCCGCAGTGGCCCAACTTGAATTTGAGCGGGCCTAAAATCAGCGGGGCGGCGTCTCAAGGCCCGCAGTCGGGCCAGCAGTTCGTCCATGCTGAAGGGTTTGACCAGGTAGTCGTCGGCTCCAGCATCGAGCCCCGCGATGCGATCTTCGATGCGATCGTTGGCGGTCAGCATGAGAATCGGCAGCGCATTTTGCCGCGCCCGTAACCAGCGACAAATCTCCAGCCCCGTTAGCCCTGGTAGCATCCAGTCAAGTACTCCCAACACGTAGGTGACAGTGCTGCTCTCCAAATAGGTCAAGGCTGCATCCCCAGACTGCACCCAGTCCACCACGTAGGCTTCTTGAGTCAGCGTGCGCTTAATCGCCCGCCCCAGGTCTGGCTCATCTTCAACCAACAAAATACGCATTGTATAATTGCTCAGGCTACCGGAAGACACGATCGCAGCAAGTAGCTGCACCACATCACTTCCAAAAAAATACCACCCGATAATGAAACCACAATGAAATTAATCACGGCATAGCCGTCACTACCATCAATCCCCATACCAGTCCAAAGCGTACTTTCTTTGCTTGCTGAATTCTAAAGCCTGTAGCATTGAGTAAATGATGAAATTCAGCTTGGGTGTAACACTGCTGATGAGCTGGGTCGAAGAGCTGTAGAAAGGCATCGCATATCCGACAAATAAGGTAATCTTTACACCAATCCAAAATGACTACCTTGCCACCCGGTCTCACAACGCGCTTTATTTCTTTTAGGACAAGCTCAGGATCATCAAAGTAATGAAATGAGTTGGCGGAAACAACGATATCAAAGCTGTGGCCAGCAAAGGGTAGGTCTGAAGCAGTAGCTAGTTGCAAGGAGACATTTGGATAGGATTTGAGCTTTTGATGCGCGATCGCTAACATCTGCTCAGAAATGTCTATCCCTGTGATGAACTGGTTTGGGCTGTCTTGCAATAGCAATCGCTCAAACTCTCCCGTCCCACAGGCTAGGTCGAGCACCCTGGCTTCCGCTGGAATCATGGCCCATTGCTTTAGAAACCGCAACGTTTTCGTGATGTAATGCTGCCAGCGGCGATCGTACACTGATGCCAATTGGTTGTATTGCTGCCTGACAGTTGATTCACTCATCTATATATCCTCAGCATTACCTTGGGCTTCTTAGAGATAGTAGACCTGGAGAGAAGCCGGGTCACGATATTGCCACTTCAGTAAGTGAAGGGACACTTAAAGAAACCCGGCTCTCTAAAATAATTGCCTTAGATTAGGCAGCAGCATGGACAGGAGTTTTGCCATTAAGGGAGCCTGCCTCAGAGCGCACCTCAATGGTGCCAAAGTTCATCTTCATGCCGCACATAAACTCGTAATCGCCTGGTTGGGTAGGCGTGAATTCCACTGGCACCGTTTTGCCTTCGGGGAGATCCACCGCAATGCCAAAGTCAGGAATCAGCAGTTCGCTGTAGCAGCCGCTGGGGGTATCGCGCCGAAAGTCGAGCCGCACAGGCCGACCCGCTTCGACAACAATGCGATTGGGTTGATAGCCCTTTGCTGCTATCACCGTAGCCGTTTGAATGCCCTCAGGGGTGATCGTCGCCTCCGTGGCCTCTGACAATAGATCGGGGGCTACCGTGGGGGCAACGGGGGAATAGTGTTGAGGAGCGGTAGGTTCGGCTATGGCTTCAGAGGAAATTGTGTCTCCGTCCTCGGCTACCACTTCGACGGTGCCGCGAAACATATTCATGCCGCAGGCAAACTCGTAGCGACCGGGCTGGGTAGGCGTGAACTCGATCGCCGTCGTCTGGTTCACGGGCAGCGCCTGGGCAATGCGAAAGTCGGGGAAGCGCACCTCTTCGAGGCAGCTGCTGGGGTCTTTGCGGTAGAAGTTGAGCCGCACCCGCTGCCCCGCCTGCACCACAATGTGGCTGGGGTCGTAGCCGCCATCGACGGTGACGGTCACCTCTTGCACGCCGCCAGTAGTGGTGGCTTTGCGAGACTTGGGCTTGCTGAGCAAGAACCACCACAGCTCTAGGCCGATAAGGCTGAGGCCCGCCCCGGTAACAGCGGCTCTCGACCACAGGGGCTGCTCAATGCGCTGGAACTGCCCGGTTGGCTCGGCAGCGTGATCGGTCATAGTGTCATGGTTGACCTGGGCGGAGGTGCCGCTGGCGAGAGTGAGGGCGAGGCCCAAACTGGCAAAAGTGGTAAGGGGAATGTGTATGAATTTCATGGGGATGCTCCTAGGCAATGGCGTTAATAGCAAGTCCTGACAGTGCGCCCAGTAAGAAACCGAATCCGGTGAGTAGGGCGAAGGAAGAAGATAAGTGGGTCATGGGAGGAGTCCTTTTTATAGAATCCATTTGAGATCTCTATGCAGCGGCTGCAAGCCGCTTGAGCATTAGCCTAACGAAGCATAGATTGAGCTGCGTGGTGGCATTAGCCAAGGTTCTCTCAAAGTTCTTGACCAAGCTCTTGCAGCGTTCCATCCAAGCATTAGAACGCTCCACAACCCAGCGGGCGGCCACAGGCACAAATCCCGTCTGACCTGCCGCCGCTTTTTCGGCTTTGGACGGCTTCGGCGACCGCTCGAACTTAATCTTTCGCATAATTTGCGGATAGACCGTTTCGAGGGCCTGTCGCAACGCGTCCGGATGATAGCCGTGGTCTACCAGGATAGTGATCTTGGGGATATTGACGGGCTTTGAGCGGAAGTAGTCGATATTTTGCGTCAGCAGTTGAATCAACCCAGCGTCATCGGACAAGTTCGCGGGTGTGCAGAGGGTAAAAAAGGGAAATCCAAGGGTATCGACGGCTAGATGTCGTTTGATGCCATTCGTCGCTTTGTAGAAGCAGAACCCTTTGGAGTCCACACTGGCGTTGCAGGTATTCTTGACGGCTTGTGAGTCAATGATGATTAACGTGGTCCATTTGGGCTTTTTTTAACCTGAGTGCGCACCTGCTCATGCAGAACTGTCATCAGTTTCTCAATCGTGCCCGACTCCCGCCATTGCTTGTAGTGCCAGTAAACCGTTGAATAAGGGGGCAGGTCCTTGGGCAAGTCTTCCCAATTGCAGCCATTCTTGAGGCGGTAGAGGATTCCATCAATCAGGTCTCGGTAACTCCACTCCAGGGGTCTGGTTTTGTGCTTCGCGGGCAAGACCTCAGGCAACAGAGGCTCAAGGATTTCCCATTCCGCATCGCTCAGACTGCTTGAATAGGCCATAGTCACTGGGGGTAGACGTCTCCTCAATTTTTGCGTAATTGCCAAAAGATCTCAAATGGGCTCTATAAGCGGTGAAGGGCGGGGAGAGGGGAGCTAGGGAGTTTTGTGTTCTCGATGACTCGATTACTCAATTACCTCATCCCCCCGTTGCTCCATCACCCTTGCAGCTTGGGCCGAAAGTTCCGCAGCCGTAGCGCATTCGTCACTACCGACACGGAGCTAAAGGCCATGGCCGCTCCAGCAATAATTGGGCTGAGTAGCCAGCCAAAGATGGGATAGAGAATACCCGCTGCAATGGGGATGCCCGCAACGTTGTAGATGAAGGCGAAGAACAGGTTTTGGCGAATGTTGGCCATGGTGGCGCGGGAGAGCTGAATGGCGGTGACAATGCCGTGCAGGTCGCCGGAGATCAGGGTGATGTCGCTGGCGGCGATCGCCACATCCGTCCCTGTACCAATCGCCATGCCCACATCTGCCTGGGCCAGGGCGGGGGCGTCGTTGATGCCGTCGCCCACCATCGCGACAATCTTGCCCTCCCGTTGCAGGCTTTCGATCTGGGCCGACTTTTGGTCGGGGCGCACCTCGGCAAACAGGCGGGTAATGCCGACTTCGCGGGCGATCGCCTCGGCGGTGCGGCGGTTGTCACCGGTCAGCATCACCACTTCCAGCCCCATCCGTTGCAGGGTGGCAATGGCGGCGGCAGAGGAGGGTTTGACCGCATCGGCGATCGCCATCAGCGCTTCGACTTGGCCATCCACCGCCAGCCACACCACCGTGCGACCGAGGGATTCTAGCTGGTCCCACTGGGTTTGCAGGCGATCGGTAGCAATGCCCAATTCCTGCATCCAGCGGTGAGTGCCAATCTGAACTCTGCGACCCTCTACCAAGCCCTGAACTCCGCTGCCTGCAACGGCTTCAAAGTTTTTGGCATCGGTCAGGGTTGCGCCCTGGGCCTGGGCATACTGGGCCACGGCCTCGGCCAGGGGATGCTCGGAGTTGCGTTCCAGCGAGCCAGCCAGCGTCAGCAGGTGCAGTTCGGTGGCGGTGCCGTTGAGGGTCACGTAATCCGTCACAGTGGGTTTGCCCTGGGTGATGGTGCCGGTCTTATCCAGCACAATGGTTTTGATGTTGTGGGCCAGCTCCAGGCTGTCGGCCCCTTTGATCAAAATGCCGTTCTCGGCCCCTTTGCCCGTGCCCACCATAATTGAGGTCGGCGTGGCTAATCCTAAAGCACAGGGGCAGGCAATAATCAGCACGCCCACGGTGGTGATCAGTGCCATCGTCACGTTGCCCATGATGTTGTACCAGACGATGAAGGTGAGAATGGCGATCGCGATCACCGCCGGTACAAACCACGCCGTCACCTGATCCGCCAATTTTTGAATCGGCGCTTTCGACCCCTGGGCCTGCTGCACCAGCTTGACAATCTGCGCCAAGAACGTATCTTTGCCGACGCGGGTGGCGTGAAATTTGAAGCTGCCGGTCTTGTTCAGCGTGGCCCCAATCACCTCGTCGCCCACAGTTTTCTGCACAGGCACGCTTTCCCCCGTCACCATGGCCTCATCCAGGGTGGATGCACCTTCGACAATTTGGCCATCCACCGGGATTTTCTCCCCAGGGCGCACCAAAATCACGTCGCCCAGCACCACCTCAGCAATGGGAATGTCGTACTCTCGGCCCTCACGAATCACCCGCGCGGTTTTGGCTTGCAAGCCCATCAGTTTGCGAATGGCCTCGGAAGTTTGGCCCTTGGCCCGATTTTCCAGCAGGCGGCCCAGCAAAATCAGGGCAATAATTACCGCAGCGGCCTCAAAATACACATCTGGGTTCAACCCCTGGTCAATGAACCACTGGGGATAGATAGTGGGAAACAGCGAATAAAGAAACGCGGTGCCGGTGCCCACCGCCACCAGGGTATCCATGCTGGCCGAATGGCGCTTGAGCGCTTTCCAGGCGTTGATAAAAAAGGAATTACCGGCCCAGAACAGCACCGGAGTAGTTAGCACCAGCTGAAACCAGGGGTTGTGCAGCCACATGGGAATAAACGGAATCGGTAAGCCCAGCATCATCGGCAGCGAGCCGACCACTAAGATGCCTCCAATCACCAGGCTAAACACAGCCTTGCGGGTGAGCTGGCGGTTTTCAGCCTCTCGTTCTCTCCGTTCAGCATCGTCTTCGGCGGTCAGTGGGTCGTCGCTGAGGGGTTGGGCGGTGTATCCCGCGTCATCTACCGCCGCCTGAATGTGGGTGAGGTTGGTCTGGTGGGGGTCGTAGGTGACAGCGGCTTGCTCAGCGCCAAAGTTGACGCTGCACGCTTCTACCCCAGGCACGCTGCGAATGGCGTCTTCAATGGTGCTGGCACAGGCGGCACAGCTCATGCCTCGCAGTTTTAAGAGTTGGTTTTGCATCGATATCCTCCTTATCAGGATCAATGGCTGGTCAGAATCAATGACTGAACGGCAGAGCTAGGCAACGGTATAGCCAGCGTCGATAATGGCCTGCTTAATGACGGTCTCGGTGACGGTGGTGGTAACGTTGACCTGCTTGGTTTTGGAATCGGCGTTGACCTGGGCGGTGCTGTCAATTGTTTGAATGGCTTGGGTGACAGCCTTGACACAGGAGGAACAGGCCAGGTTAGGAACGGTAAATGAAAGGGACATAACAAACCTCTAAACGCTGTATGGGTCTATCTTGGAGCTTCCAGTGCGCTGGAGAGTCAAGGGGGTAAGCCAAACAATTTATGAAGCGGTTGATTATTCTTTTTATTCAGTCTTGAAACGACAATGAGGGGCATAAAGACTATGCCCCTCATTACGTTAGCTGTCAGTTTTTATAAGCTTGTATCTGTGCTACATGGACAAGCTCCAAGCCAGCGTGGATCAGGCCATTGCCATGCTCATGCGGCGGCAGGTTTCTGCACAGCGGCGGCACATCTCGGCGCAGGCCTGCATTTGGGCATCGTCGCCCATGCTGGCGCAATCTTGGGCGCAGCGATCGCACACCTCTGCACAAGCCCCGCAAAAATGAGCATGTAGGTCGGAACCACGCAGCATAAAGTTGGCGCTGGTTTGGCAGCTCTCCACGCAGTCCATCATCAGGCGAATGTGGGATGGCTCAGCGTGGTGACCGCCCTGCTCCAGGCAGTAGGCGATGGTGTTGAGGCACATGCTGTGGCAATCGAGGCAGTTCTGAATGCACTGCTGCATCTCATCATTTATGTTGTGTAATTTGAGTGTTTGAATCGGCATAATCAACCTCTCTAGACGTTCAAGATCCTGGCCATTTCAGTCTTCTCTAGCTTAAAGAGAGAGTGAAAATAACCAAATCTAGCTATTGAGAGAGATTGCCAAATTCGATATCTCATACCGTCAGCGGCTCAAATTTCATCCTGATTTCATTTTTGCTTGGCACACTTCTATATAGCCAAACACAAACTGCGCAGACAATTGAAGGTATTGAGATGACATTGAAACTAGCTGCGATCGCCCTGCTCAGTCTTAGCGCCGCTGTCGGCCTACCCGCCTGCGCTAACTCCCGAGACGCGGCGGTTGAGCCAGCCACCGAAACCGCCCAGATGGATCACGGCGGCATGGGCCAGATGGATGGCGGCATGATGGATCACGGCATGATGGATCTTGGCCCCGCTGATGAGAGCTTTGACCTGCGCTTTATCGACGCCATGATCATGCACCACCAGGGCGCGGTGGTCATGGCAGAGGATGCCCAACAAAACTCCACCCGTCCTGAAATTCAAACCCTGGCTAGCGACATCATTGCCGCTCAAGAGACTGAAATTGCTGAAATGCAGGCGTGGCGGCAAGCCTGGTATCCCGATGCTCCGGCAGACCCGGTCATGTACCACGCTGAGATGGGCCACATGATGCCCATGAGTGAAGATATGATGTCAGCCATGATGATGGACATGGATCTAGGCACTGCCGACGATGAGTATGACCTGCGCTTTATCAACGCCATGATTCCCCACCATGAAGGAGCGCTGACGATGGCGCAAGAGGCGCTGACAAAGAGCAGCCGTCCTGAAGTTCAGGAGTTGGCAGAGGCCATCATCGCCAGCCAGCAGGTAGAAATCGACCAGATGACCCAGTGGCGGCAAGACTGGTACGGACAGTAGGTAAAGGGCGATCGCTAACCCCAGACGCCAGATCAATGCGCATCATACAATCCCCCCAATGCCGCCTCCAACAGGTGCGCTGGGGGGATAACTTTCTTGCCAGCAAGAGATTACTAAGCCGAAATTTGAATGTTGCCCATCATGCCCAGGTCTTCGTGGTCGAGGATGTGGCAGTGGAAGACGGTTTTGCCCGCAAAGGTGCGGAAGGGTACACGAATGCGCACTGTTTCGCCGCCCTTCACTAGAACCGTGTCTTTCCAGGCGCGGTAGGGTTCGGGCTGTCCATTGCGGCTGATGACCTGGAACGGGTTGACGTGTAGGTGAAAGGGGTGATCCATCCGGTCAGGGTCAACGTTGGCTAGTTCCCACTCTTCCACGGTATCGAGCTGGGCCTCGATGTCGATGCGCTGGGCATCGTAGGGTTTGCCGTTAAACCAAAACTCCATATCCATCCCGTGGCCCATGGTCATAGACAGCTCGATGCGGCGTGTGACAGTCGGTTCCGGCAGCGTTTCCACCGTGCCCAACTGTTGCGGTAGAGGCAACGCCGCAACTGAGCCGCGATAATTCAGGGTAGCCAAGGGTTGAGGGTCTGCCGATGGGTCACTGCCACCGTGCATCATGCCGCCCATGCCACTGCCCATCATGCCCATGCCGCCCCGGTTGTAGGGCAGGTTGAGTAGGCGGTACTCGCCCGATTGTCGATTTCCTTGGATGAGCACGTCTGCTCGTTCGCCGGGGGCGAGGAGGAGTTCTTGAAGTTCGATGGGGGATGCGATCGCCCCGCCATCTGTGGCAATCAACTGGAACGGGTGCCCCTCTAGCTGCAATCGATAGAAGCGGGAGGCCGACGTATTTAGCAACCGCAGCCGCAGTAACCCGCCTTGGGGAATGTTCAAGCCGGGATTAACCCGACCATTCACCGTCACCAACGACCCTTCTCGCCCCATCATTAGCGCCATGTGGTTAGGCGCAGGGATATTGCCAGCCCGGTCAATCTCAAAGTCTTTGAGGACAATGAACTCTTCCTGAGCGGCCTTCACTTCTGGGATCTCATCTAAATCGCCCCGAATGACGAATAGACCCGCCAAGCCCCCAAAGAGTTGTTCTGCTGCGTGGTGGTGGTGATGGGGGTGATACCAAAAGGTGCCAGCGGGATGATCGGCAGGTATGGTGAATTCGTAGGTGAACGCTTCGCCCGGAGCCACGCTGAGGAACACGTTATCGCCTGTGCCCTGGGGGGTGATGTGCAGCCCGTGGTAGTGCAAGTTGGTGGGCTGATCGAGCTGGTTGTGCAGCCGAATGCGGACGGTATCGCCGGGGCGGACCTCTAGGCGGGGGCCGGGGCTTTGGCCGTTGAAGCTGAGCAGGTTGGCGGTGCGATGGCGCGACGCCGGTCCTGAAGGACCATCACCTACCTGCACTGGGCTCACCGCAGCGGTTAAATCTACCTCTAGCAGGCCATTTTGGCTGGTATAAATATCAGGGGCAGCGACCGCAGAAAATCCATTAGCAACAGGACGATTCCCAGCCCAATGGAGGGTTGCCGCACTGCCAATGCCAGCCGCTCCGAGGGCGATAAAATGACGACGCTTCATGGTCTTTTCCTTTTCCCTAGGGGAGGGTAATGATTGGTTGAAATGCCCGTCAATGCAGCGTGACAGGGGTTAAAAAGCTTGATGACTCTATGCTAGAGACTCCAGTGTGCTGGAGTGTCAAGGGGGCGTTGATAAGTTCACAAACCTGGGCTTGCTCTATCGGAACGCCTTGATCACGCGCTGTTGCACGTTGCCGATCGCAATATAGAGCACCGGTACCACAAACAGCGTGAGCACCGTCGCCACCAACATGCCGCCAAAGATAGCCGTGCCCAACGATTGGCGACTGGCCGAGCCTGCCCCCGTGGCCACCATTAGCGGGTAAATGCCCAATAGGGTCGAAATCGCGGTCATCAGAATGGGGCGCAGCCGTTCCTGGGAGGCCTGCACCGCCGCTTGGGTGAGGGATAGCCCTTCGTCCCGCAGCTGGTTGGCAAACTCCACGATCAAAATGGCGTTTTTGCTGGCTAGCCCAATCAGCATTACTAGCCCCACCTGGCAGTACACGTCGTTATACAGCCCGCGCATCGACTGGGCCGCCAGCGCCCCCAACACCGCCAGGGGCACCGCCAGCATAATCGTCAGCGGATCGACAAAGCTGTTGTACTGCGCCGCCAGCACTAGAAAGACAAAGAAAATTCCCAGCCCAAAGATGATCGGCGCTTTGCCTCCTGACTCCAACTCTTCTAAAGAAATGCCCGACCACTCAAAGCCCAGGTTGGGGGGCAGCACCTCGGTCGCTAGCTTCGCCATCGCCTGCATCGCCTGCCCAGAGCTGGTGCCGGGAGCCGCTGAACCGTTAATTTCGATCGCGCGGTGCAGGTTGTAATGGTTGATAATTTGGGGGCCGGTGGTGCGGGTAATGGTGACCAGGGCGCTGAGGGGAATCATTTCGCCCGGTTGCGATCGCACATACAGTTGCCCAATGCTGTCGGGGTCGGCGCGGAAGGTGGCATCGGCCTGCACATAGACCCGATAGGTGCGGCCAAAGGCGTTGAAGTCGTTGACGTAGCGGGAACCGAGGTAGGTTTGCAGGGTGCTGAAAATTTCTTCGACGGGGACTTGCAGGGCTTCGGCGCGATCGCGATTGACCTCCACCTGAAGCTGGGGCGCGTTGGCCGTGTAGAGGCTAAACACCCCTTGCAAGCCGGGGGTCTGGTTGGCCTTCGCCAAAATCGCCCCTTTCATCTGGTCCAGTTCGTTAATGTCTGAGGTGCTGCTGTCGCGGTCCTGAAGCTGGAACACAAAGCCGCCGACGCTGCCCAGGCTGGGGATGGTAGGCGGATTGACTGCAATTACTGGCGCTTGGGGAATGCCCATCAGCGGCATCCGCACCCGGTTGAGAATGCCCGTCACCGACTGCTCCGGCTGCCGCCGCTCCTGCCAGGATTTGAGCGGCGCAAACAGAATGCCCCGGTTGGGGGTGTTGCCGTTGAAGCCCACCCCGCCCATGGCAAAGGTGCCCTCTAGCTCCGGCACCGCCAGCAACTGCTGCTCGGCCTGGGCCACCACCTGCTCGGTGTAGTTGAGGGAGGTGCCATCTGGCCCCTGCAAAATGCTGATGAAATAGCCCTGATCTTCTTCCGGCAAAAACGCCTGGGGTACCTGGGTGTAGAGCCATCCCGTCGCCACCAGCAGCCCCACAAAGCCGACCAGAACGGCGCTCTGCCATCGCATCAACCGACCCAGCCCCCAGTGGTAGCTGCGCTCTAGCCCGGTCAAAAAGCCGTTGATGCGGCGGTAGATCCAGCCGAGAGCGCCAGTTTGGCGGGGCTGTGCCCGTAGCAGCAGCGCGGAGAGCGCCGGGGTAAGGGTGAGGGCATTGAAAGTAGAAAGTGCGATCGCAAAGGCAATCGTCAACGCAAACTGCTGGTAGAGCTGCCCCGCCGTACCGGGGAAAAAGCCCACCGGCACAAATACCGCCATCAGCACCAGCGAGGTGGCAATCACCGCGCCCACCAGGTTGCGCATAGATGCGATCGCAGCCTGCATCGGCGACAGCCCCTCCCTTTGAATCAGGCGGCTGATGTCCTCCACAATCACAATCGCGTCATCCACCACCATACCCGTCGCCAGCGTCAGGCCAAACAGCGTCAGGCTGTTGAGAGAAAAGCCAAAGAGTTTGACAAAGGCGAAGGTGCCCACCAGCGACACCGGAATGGTGATCGCTGGAATCACCGTGGTGCGCCAGTCTTGCAGAAACACAAAGATCACCAGCACCACCAGCACCACCGCCTGCAACAGCGTGATAATCACTTCTCGAAACGACGCCTCCACAAACCGCGACGAGTCGTAGGGAATCTCGTAAATCAGCCCTGGGGGAAAGCGTTCCGCCAGCCGCGCCATCTCCGCCTTCACCGCCTTGGCAATGGCCAGAGAGTTGCTGCCGGGGGTTTGCAAAATTTGGTACCCCACCGCCGGATGGCCGCTGTAACGGGCAAAGGTGCTGTAGCGCTCGGCTCCCAGCTCGGCCCGGCCCACATCCTTGAGCTTGACCAGATCGCCTGCCGCCCCCGCTTTGAGCACCACGTTCTCGAACTCCGCTGGGCTGCTCAGCCGTCCCAGGGTTTGCAGATCGAGCTGGTAGAGCTGGCCGTCAGGGTTGGGCGGTTGACCAATGCTGCCTACCCCCAGCTGCACATTCTGCTGGCGTAACGCTGTAATCACATCCTGGGCGGTGAGCTGGCGGCTGGCTAAGCGATTGGGGTCGAGCCAGAGGCGCATGGCATAGCGCCGCTCGCCAAAGGGAACGATGGTGCCCACGCCGGGAATTCGCCGCAGGGCATCGAGCACGTACAGGTCGGCGTAGTTGCTGATGAAGGTGTCGTCGTAGCGATCATCCTCGCTGTAGAGAGCCATCGCCAGTACAATCGAGCTAGACTGCTTCGACACCTGCACCCCCGTTTGTCGCACCGCCTCCGGCAGTTGGGGTTCTACCTGCAACACCCGGTTCTGCACATCCGAGGCGGCCACGTCGATGTCGTACCCCTGGCGAAAGGTGACGACAATGGTGCTGGTGCCGTCGTTGCTGCTGGTGGAGCTGATGTAACGCATTCCGGCCACGCCGTTGATCTGGCGCTCCAGCACGTTGGTTACTGTTTCTTCTACCACCTGGGCGTTGGCCCCGACGGCGTTGGCGGTGACGGTAACCTGCACCGGGCTAATGTCGGGGTACTGCTCAATGGGCAGCAGCGGCAGGCTGATCAGCCCCACCACCAGGGTGACCAGGGCACAGACAATGGCAAAGACGGGCTTTTTGATAAAGAAATCCGTAAACATGGGGTCACCTCTGGATGTAGTGGGGGTGTGCCTGTAAGGGTTTTTGAAGAAATGCTGATTCACGGTTGGTGGGCATTGCCCACCCTACGGTTGGTTGGAACTTTGCTTGGGCCGGAACGCACCGTTCGCGTCCGAAAATCTCAATTCTCAATAGGGCTAACGGGCGCACCGTCGCGCAGCATCAGAACCCCCGTGGTGATTACCGCTTCGCCGGGCTGTAGCCCCTCGATCACCTGGTACTGGTTATCTTCGATTTCGCCCAGTTGCACCGATCGCTGCCGCGCCACCGTGCCCGCTGTCCCAGACTCCGCCACAAACACAAAGGATTCGCTGCCCAAATGGGTCACAGCACTGGCCGGTACGCGGGTACCCTGGCGCTGACTCCAGGTAATGCGGGCCTGCACAAATTGATCGGCCCGCAGGTTGCCTTTCGGGTTGGGCAACAGCGCCTTCACCAATACCAACTGAGTCGCGGGGTCGGCATTGGGGGCAATGAACTCAACCTGGCTGGTGCCCTGGGGTTGCCCCTGCCCGTCCACCAGCTCCACCGGGCTACCGGGTTGCAGCAGCGCCGCCCGCTCCGCCGGAACGGAGAAATTCACCTCCAGAGTGTCGTTCTTGGCCAGCCCAACCAGCGCTGTACCCGGACTCACCACCTCGCCCACCTTGACGGGAATATCGCCCACCACCCCGGTAAAGGGCGCGGTGATTTGAAAATAGGCCAGCTGGGATGTCTGAGCCTGGGTTTGGGCCTGCGCCGCCTGCCAAGACTGCTCGGCCTGGGCAATGGTGGCCTGCTGGGCGCGGATCTGCTTATCCATGGCGTTCAACAAGGCACGGGCCACTTCGAGCTGCTGGGCATACTGGTCGCGCATTTGCCGAGAGACTGCACCCGCCTCGGCCAGGGTGGCAAAGCGGTTGTACTCCTGCTGGGCGTACTGCACCTCGGTTTGCTTGGCGACCCGTTGGGCTTCCAGGGCTTGCAGGCCAGCTCTGGCATTGGCGATACTGGCCTGGGCTGATTCTGCCGCTGCGGCAGCTCCAGTGACCAGGGCCTGCTGTTGCTGCGGGTTGATCTCAATTAGCACCGTGCCAGCGGTGATGCGATCGCCCGACTGCACCCGAATCTGCGCTACCTGCCCCTGCACCTGGGGGCGCAGGAGAACGGATTGGTGCGATCGCAGACTGGCTACAAACTCCGATGTTTCTGCCAAACTCACGGCCTGCACCGTCAGGGTTTGCACGGGCATGGGGGGCTGCTGCGCCTGGGCTACGGGTACCACCTCCTGCTTTTGCCACCAGCGCCACAGCTCAAAGCTGCCGCCAGTGAGCCAAAGCAGGGCAAAGATGAGCCAAAGGCGCGATCGCCACGGTCGTTTTTTGGGGCTTGCCGCTGGCTCTGTTTGAGCATCAGCGATGGGGAAATCAAACGCGTCCATAACTCATCTGGGGGTAATGGGGTTTAGTAATGCGGCTTAGGTTAATCAGATCGCTAAACATCTTCGGGGCTGGCCAGATACTGCTGCTCTAGCCAAACGCGAACGTCATTAATAGAGAGCGATCGAAACGGCTGATTGGCCAAGGAGTCTTGAATCATCCACCAGCTCTGACCGGTGCGATCGACGTACTCCCAAACTCGAGGCTCCATTTCCCCAAACAGCGCAAAAGAGAGTTCTCTAGAGGTGCGTGAAAGCCAGTCAAACAATGCTCCAATCGGTGATTTTTGCCTATTGTCAAGGGATGACTCAAGCCATTCCAGATCGCGATAAACCTTAGAACTATCGGGCGGAAACTCGTACATGGTGGACTCCTGTTGGCGGCGAAAATACTCAATATGGCATCAGCTTGGACTTGAAAATTGGCAAGAGAAAATCAACTAACCAGCTGACTTAGCGGTAATAGCTTTGCTCTAGCCAAATACGCACCTCATCCTCAGACTCAAAGCGATGGAAGTCTTGAGTCAATACGTCATAAACTCGGTAGTAGGTATTGCCGTGGCGATCGCGACCCGTAAAAATCCTCAGCTCACTGGATGGTGAAAATAGCTCTGTTACGCTACTCCAGATCCGGTGAATAACCTGTTTGAAGTTCCATCGTCTAGAGCTTTCGTCAATCACCTCAAACCAGTCATGAGAAAAACCGGAATCTGGCTGAATATCATTGGTGTTAGTAGTCATTAGTAGTTCCTCAAAGGTGGTCAAATCAACCATGGGTAAACCATACAGTTTCCAGTCAGCTGGACAGTCAAGCGCTAATTTTAAGAAATTTTTGGCAATAAAAAAGGTCTGCGATCGCAGACCTCTTAACCTAGCCAGAGCTAGGAAATAGACCTATTCATAAGCCTTTCAAACTCAGGCTATCTAAGAGCCGTAGTAAAAGCGCTCGTGAATCACCTGTCCATCTTGCCACTGCTGCACCGAAACCTGGTGGTAAGTGCGACGCCCCCATTCAGCATGGGTATAGTCTAGATACCATTCAGAGAAAATTGTGTCCTCAGTGAAGGCCACGTTCTTGAGTTTGGCTTCGTGAAAGTCAATAATTTTGGCAAAGAAGTCTTCCTCTCGGCGACGGTTTGCCTCTTTGCCAACGGTGGCGGGCTCGTCATTTTCTTGCATGACTACCGTATCAGCGTAGTATTTTTCAAAGGCTTCCATCGCGCTACCTTTGAGTACGAGTTGGCAAATATCCTCAAAAACAGCTGGCAGACTGATTTCAGTATTCACTTGAGTCGTCATAGGTTTCCTCTCAGTTAGTTTTAGACGTGAATTTCGATGTATCCCATAACCCTACGCAGGATTTTTATTCCTGACTTACTAGGCATAGCCTTACTCTAGAGCTTCCCCCTGACTGGAGTGTCAAGAGAAGATTTTCAAACAAAAAGACTGGGCCTAATCAATAGACCCAGTTCGGCAGTTATTACTTGTTGGAGAAACGATAAATTTACTAGCTTTCAATAATCGGACAGATAGCTTCGTCTGTTTGAGTGGCTATGCTCTGCCATCCAGACAGGAGCCCAGATAGCTCCTGCCTCAGCAGTTGAAGTTGCTGAATTTTTTCTTCAATCTCTGTCAACTTATCCTCTAGCTTGACTTGGATATGGGAGCAGGGTAAGTCCCCTTGATCATGCACTTCCAAAAATTCTTTGATTTCGGTCAGGGTGAGACCAAGGCTCTGAGCGCGCCGAATAAAGCCCAACCGGGTAAAGACATCTTCTGCAAAAACTCGATAGCCGCCCTCGGTGCGTCCGGCGGTTTTGAGCAGGCCAATCTCGTCGTAGTAGCGGATGGTTTTAACGGGTAAACCGCTTTTCTTAGCAACAGCGCCAATGAGTTTGGGAGGAGCTTCAGTGAGCATGGCTGACCTCATCAAGGATTAAATCTATCCTAAACTCTCCAGTCATCTGGAGAGTCAAGGGATAATTCTTCGACTCTAGCTCCAGCCTAGGTTTTTAACTCAAACTGTCCTTCTTGGCTCAGGGTTGGACGTTGTACTAGCTTTTCACGGGGTTGCATGGGCTCTCAAGCGTGTATACAGGGAAGTGAAACGGTAAATAGGCTGTCCTGGCCTATCTCACTGTCTAAGGAAAGTTGCCCCTGGTGCCGTTGCACAATGGTCTGGGCAATGGCGAGCCCCAGTCCCGTACCGCCTGTTTTGCGGGTGCGATCGCTGTTCACCCGATAGAAGCTTTCAAAAACACGGCTTTGTTCTTTAGGAGGAATCCCAAGGCCTGTATCTTTGATAGCGATGGTGGCGGTGCGATCATGGGTGGATAAACTGATGACGACTGAACCACCTGGTGGTCTGTACTGAATGGCATTGGCCATCAGGTTTGATACTAGACGATAGAGCTGCAATTCATTGCCCATAACATTGATAGGCGCATCAGGAACCTGGTATCTGAGAAGAATATCAGCATCACGATCGCGGTCGCCACATTCCTTTATTCAGCAGGGTTCTAACTGAGCAACGGTGTGGAAGTGGAGATGGCTATGGATTACCGTCATAGCTAGATGTCGTGAATGGTGATGCTGGTGATGCTGATCGTGAGTATGGTGATGGTCATGCCATAGTCCTCTCTTCCGATCAGATTGTTGACTGGGGTGGAAAACTAGGTTGACGATGACCCAAATCACTGCACCAATCAGGCTGCTGCCCAGAAAAACAGAACTGGGCAAGTGACTCACCATCCATCCCGCGATGGGATAAGCAAAGACCCACCACAGATGGCTCCAGGCAAAATGAGCCCCGTAGACTCGACCCTGAATGTCAACATCAACCCGATCAGCAATTAGGGTTTGGGTAGGAACATTAACCAGAGTTTGCCCCACCCCTGCAACAATCCATAACAGCAATAGCCCACCTAGGCTAACCCAACTTGCGGGCAAGAGCGCGAGGGTAATTAGAGCAGCCCCCAGACCAGTGAGTACCGTCTGTTTCTGCCTAGGGTTGAAGGTGCCCAATCCAATAGATGCCAGGGTTGCTCCGATACCAAAGGCGGCCATAACCCAGCCATACTCCAGCTTGCCTAGCTGAAGATTGCCCTGGACATACCCGACGGTGTTGATCAGGATAGCGGCTCCGGCGATCGCCGCCACCAACTGCATAGCCAAGGCATATCTGATCGGTGGATCGCTGAGTAAGCAGGTGGTGCCCAGGCGAATATCTTGTAGCGTTCGGCGGAATGTTCTAACCTCCTGCGGTTGTTGGGCGACCATCAGCTGCCCTGGCAGAGTAATGACCAAAATAGCAGCAATCAAATCAAAAAGGTGATGCCATCCAGAAAAAACACCTGCCGGATGCCCACAAAGGCGGCAATGCTACCGGCTAAACCGGGGCCGAGCACACCCAATAGCTGATAGGTGGCACTGGAAAGAGCGATCGCAGTGGGGTACTCCTCTTGGGTGGCAATCAAGGGAATGGTGGCAGTGTAGGTGGGTGTAAAAAATGCAGAGAACAGGTTTAGGGCCAACACGATCGCATAAATGTGCCAAATCTGGGTGACAAAGGGCAGCAGACAAACAATCACCATCCGCGCTAAATGGGTGATAACCATGATGCGCTTGCGGTCAACGCGATCGGCGATCGCCCCCGCCAGCGGTGAGAGCACGACATAGGCCGCAACTCGCAGGGTGAGCGCCCCTGACAAAATCAGCCCAGCGTTTTCACCCGCTAGTTCAAAGGCGAGTAGTGCCAGCCCTAACCAGGTCAGGGCATCGCCAACCAGGTTAATAGTTTGGGCTGTGTAGAGGCGGGCAAAGGTAGGGTTTCTAAGACATTGGAACAGCCGAGGAGCTTGAATCATGAGGTTTACAGGGCATGACAAGGCAGGCGATGACCTTTGAGCAACCACTCTAACGCATCCCCCTGGGGGGCATATTTGAGGAAAGGCTGATTGGGTTAAAAAAGGCGCGGTTTGCGGCTCAGAAAGCTAAGCAGATCGCGCCTCGAACAGAGTTCTAACCAAACTACTGCCTTAACCCGGCGGTAGAATGCGACGCCGCATTGACAGCGATCGCCACCTCAAGGGCAGTCTGCTTTCGTTTGGGCATTAGCCACTTGCCAAACTTGGCATAGAGGGCTGGAATCACCAGCAGCGTTAATGCCGTGGAGGTGAATAGGCCCCCCAACACCACAATCGCCAGAGGTTGCAGAATCTCATTGCCAGCCCCACTGGCGATCGCCAACGGCAGCATCCCCAAAGCAGACGTGAGCGCCGTCATCAAGATGGCATTGACCCGGTCAAGGGACCCGGTGACGATCACCTCTTTGAGGGGCATCCCCTGGGCAAATTTATTGTTGTAGTTGTCGACCAACAGCAGGCCGTTGCGCACCGCCACGCCAAACAGGGTAATGAAACCGATCAACGAGGCGATGGAAATCACTCCGCCGGTCAGCGCAATGGAGGCGATGCCGCCCACCAGCGCTAGGGGCAGGTTGATCATGATGGCAATGGTGGCGGGCAGCGACTTCACCGAGAAGAACATCAGTACTGCGATCGCGATCGCCGCCAAGAGGCTGTAAATCAGCAGGCTGCTGGTGGCCCGTTGCTCAGACTCAAACTGGCCGCCGTACTGGATGAAGTAGCCGTTGGGCAACTGCACATTTTGCTGAATCTGGGCTTGAATATCGCCCACCACGCTGCCCAGGTCACGCTCGGCCACGTTGGCCGAGACCACAATCAGCCGCGACACATCTTCCCGGTTCACCACATTTGCGCCCATACCGTAATCGACGGTGGCCACATCTCCCAGGGAAATAATTTCCTCGGTGGGGGTGCTAACGGGAATGGCGCGAATGGCATCGAGATTATCGCGCGCAGATTCTTGCAAACCCACAGCAATATTGATCAGCTGCTGATTCTCTGGCACCTGCGACACGATCCGACCGTTGAGGGCGGTTTCAACAATCTCTGAAATTGCGGCCATGCTCAACCCATAGCGAGCCGCCGCCGCCCGGTCATACTGAATCTGCACCTGACGAATGGGCAATTGAGGCTCGAGCTGCAAGTCAACCACCCCTGCAATCGGCTCGATAGTGTCGCGCACCTGTTCCCCGATGCGGCGCAGTTCGGCCAGGTCGGGGCCAAAGATTTTGATGGCGATCGCACTTCTCACCCCCGACAGCACCTCATCCATGCGGTGGGAGATAAACCCACCAATATTGGGGGCTACCCCCGGCAGTGCCAAAAACGCCTCCCGCAGCTGTTGCACACTGGCTTCGCGGTCTTCCAGGGCCAGATCACTGAGTTCCACATCCACGTGGGCCATGTTGACCCCCGCCCCATCGGCATCGCCGGGGGCACGCCCAGCCCGCACCTGCACCCACTCGTAGAGGGGGTTCTCTCTTAGCGTTGTGGCCAGCGCCATACCCGCCCTATTGGTGATATCCAGCGATACCCCAGGGAACAGCACCATGGAGTTGACCAGGGATTTTTCCTGAAACTCTGGCAAAAACACCCGCCCTAGCGACGGCACGATCGCCATAGCTGCCACCAACATCGCCAACGAGAGTGCCAGAATCACTTGGGGAGCCCGCAGCGACACATTCAACAGCGGACGATAGAGCCGCTCAGCCCAGCGCGACACAAAGGTGCCTTCTTGAGGCAGAGTTTGGTTGGCCAGCAAAATGGCACAGAGCGCAGGTGACAAGGTCATGGCCACTAGGGTAGAGGCCGCGATCGAAAGCAAATAGGCCAAGCCCATGGGGGCAAAAATGCGCCCTTCTACCCCGGTCAAACTAAAGATGGGCGCAAACACCACCACGATGATCACCGTGGAAAAAATCACCGCCAGCCGCACTTCCACAGAGGTGTCGTACACCACCTGAAAGGGATGTTTGGGGTTGCCCTGGGCCTGGTTAGTACGCAAACCGCGATAGCAGTTCTCCATATCCACAATCGAGTCATCGACCACTGAGCCAATGGCCACCACTAGGCCACCCAGAGTCATGGTATTGATGCCTAGGCCAAAGGCTTTCATCAACATCAACCCAATCAGCAGCGACAGGGGAATAGCGCTGAGAGTGATGATCGCCGTGCGCCAGTTCATCAAAAACAGCAGCATAATCACCGACACGATGATGATGCCTTCAAGCAGCGAACCGCTGACATTACTAATGGCCGAGTCGATAAAGTTCGACTGGCGGAAGGTGCGGGCCATCTGCACATCGGTCGGGAAGGTGCGCTGTAAATCAGCAATCACCGCTTCCACAGCGTCGGTAACCGTAGGCGTATCCACATCGGGTTGCTTGGTGATCATTAACACCACAGCGGGCTGACCGTTAAAGCTGGCATCGCCTCGTTTGAGGGCAGCTCCGGTCTGCACCTCAGCGACATCTTGTAGCACAATTGGCTCGCCGTTCTCGACTTTCACCACCGACTGCTGTAGATCTTCAATCGACTGCACTTGGCCGATGCCTCGCACCAGTAGTTCTTGACCGCCGCCAATCAAAAAGCCGCCTGGCGCGTTGGAGTTAGCGCCTCGGGCGGCAGCGGTGACCTCGTTGAGGGCCACATTCAGCGAGGTCAATTGCTCTGGGTCAACCAATACCTGCTCTTGTCGCTCGTCGCCGCCGTAGACGGTGACTTGTGTGACCCCTGGCACCGACAAAATCTGCTGGCTAAGGGTGCTGTCTACCAGGCGGCGCAGATCCATCATCGAGATCTGGCCCTGGCCATTGAGCGTAAAGGAATACATCAAAATTGTGCCCAGGGGGGAGGCCAGAGGCGATAGCTCTGGGGTGTGGGCACCCTCTGGCAGTTGGCTGGTCACCTGTTGCAGCCGTTCGGTCACCGCCTGCCGGGCCTGGGCAATGTCGGCCTCCTGGTCAAACACCACCTGCACCATCGACAGCCCCACCTTCGACGAAGAGCGCACGGTAGTCACCCCTGGCAGGCCATTCACCGCGCTTTCGATGGGCACGGTGATTTGGGTTTCAACTTCTTCAGGCGCTAGGCCAGGAGCTTCGGTGTGAATATCGACCTGGGGCGGCGCAAACTCGGGAAACACATCCAACGGCATCTGGGTAAGGCTGAAAACGCCCCAGATGGTCACCGCAATGGCAGCGGCCACAATAAACCACCGCTGGGCAATGGAATTTTTGAGGGTCTGGTTCAAAAGTGAGTTAAACATCTAAGTAATTTCTGAGAAAAAAGATACCGCCCGTCGCACCAGCGTCTCGTTTGCATCGCAGTCCAGAGAGCTGCGCGACCATCTATTGCTGAGACATTGATGCAGAGAAACGACCCAGGTTAGTAGTCTCCTCGTTTGCCCGAATAGGTGCCATCGGAAAAGCGGCTCTTCTTTTTGCGACCGCCGCTTAAAAAGGTCATCGCCCCAGTGACTACGGCAGCCGCTGACGTTACACCGACTACAAGCCCCCAGGGAAAACTCCTAGAGGGTGCGGCGGTTTCGCTCGCCTGAGCCAGCTCACCCGCTGCGGGAACTGCTTCACTAGGCGGAGCAAGATTGCCCGCCGTATCGTGGCTGTGGGGAGTGCCCTGGGCATCGGCCTGGGCATGGGCCGCATCGGTTGCCGGAACGGCTGCGGTCGGAGCAGCTTCAGCGGTCTGGGTTTTGCGCGATTCGGCATAGAGCGATAGGCTGCCCTGGGTGACAAGCTGCTCCCCTACCGACAGTCCATCGGTGACTTCAATCAGGTCGCCCTGGGTCGCGCCGGTCGTCACCGGCACCGGCTCATAAAAATTGCCATACTGCACGAAGACAAGCTGCTGACCGGCATCATCCACCAGAGCCGTCACCGGAATCAGCACGGCAGCGCTGCCATCGGCGGCAGACTCAATAGGGTTAACCTCAATGCCCAATAGGGAGTCGGTCTCAGCCTTGACCTCGACTCGGTTGATGCCGCCTTCGGCCTGAAATTCATCACCGTGGCCCACGTGGGAGATTGCGGCTTTGGGCACCGCTAGCAACAGAACGGTGATTAGAGCGGCTTCTAGAAAAGGCTTTTGGGTGTAACGCATGGTTCCTCACTCCGAAATTTGGCTACGGTCGGTCGTAGTCTGCCAGAGACCAGATGAAATCGAGGTGAAACGGCAGGTCGTTCTGTAAGATCAACGTCGTAAACTGTGTGCCTGAGGCTATGCGAATTTTGCTGGTGGAAGATGAGGAGGATTTGGGACTGGCGATTAAGCAGGTCTTGATGGGTGAGAAGTATGTGGTGGACTGGGTGACCGATGGTGCCCAGGCTTGGTACTGCCTTGAAAACCAGTGGACGGACTACACCTTAGCCATTGTCGATTGGCTGTTGCCCGAGCTGTCTGGCCTGGAGTTATGCCAACGGCTCAGGTCACACCAAAACCCCTTGCCCGTACTAATGCTGACTGCCTTGGGCCAGCCCGAAAATCGCGTCACGGGGCTAGACGCCGGAGCCGATGACTACTTGGTTAAACCCTTTGTGATGGAGGAGCTGCTGGCGCGGCTGCGGGCAATTCAGCGGCGATCGCCCCAGCTACAGCCTCAGACCCTGACAGTGGGCCGGTTTTCCCTGGATGATGCCAACACTACCCTTCAGATAGAACATAGCGACCAGCCTGCTCAGAGCATTCCGCTAACGCTGAAGGAGTTTCAGGTACTGGCGTATTTGATGCAAAACTGCGATCGCATCATTCCCGGCAGCAAAATTCGCTATCAACTGTGGGATTTGGACGATGAGCCAGTGAGCAATGTGGTGGCCGCCCAAATTCGCCTGTTGCGCCGCAAGCTAGCCAAGCATGGCTGTACCTGCCCGATCGAGACCATTCCTGGTCAAGGCTATCGTTTTAACTCTTCCCTTTAGCCGCCCATGAATAGTCAGCAGCTCTTTCGTCGCAGTCGCACCCGCTTAGCCCTCTGGTACGCCGGGGTGATGGCGGGGATTCTTGGCCTGGCGGGGCTGGGGATCTACCGGGCGCTAATTCAGGCCAACTCGGCGGCCCTAGAGCGAGAAATTGAATCGATCGCCGGAACGCTCCACGACAGCCTAGAACCCATGCTGCCCCCGTCGGCAGATCCGACTGTTGTTTTGCAGCAAATTTTTCCTGACCTGTGTGTGGCCGGGCAGGTCTGCGCTCCCCAGCCTACGGTGATTCAGCGCCATACCATTGGCATCAGCGATCGCAGCAGCTACTACATTCGCCTGTTCGACCACCATGGCGACCTGCTGGCCTTTTCGCCTAATCAGCCCTTGCCGCTGCCCCAAACTGTAAACCCTGCCCCGTGGCAAACCCTGCAAAGCGACAGCGGCACTCGCTATCGCCAGTTCACCACCATTTTGCACAGTGCCGATGCCCATCCCACCAGTACCGATGGCCATAATCATCCCTCCTGGGGCTACATGCAAATTGGGCGCACCTTAGCCCCCTTTGATGCCGAGGTTAGACGCATCCGGTGGATTTTGACGGTGGGGTTGCCAATAGCGCTGGGTCTGGTCGCGGCCTCTAGTTGGGGGCTGGCGGGTCTAGCCATGCAGCCCATTTACCAGTCGTATCAACGGCAGCAGCAGTTTACCGCCGATGCCGCCCACGAGCTCAGGTCGCCCCTCGCCAGCCTGCTCGCAACCGTGGAAGCCATCCTGCGGCTCCCACCTGCTCAGCAGCAAGATGTTTCGCCCATGCTCCAGACCGTAGAGCGCCAGGGCCGTCGCCTCAGCCACTTGGTCGCCGACTTACTGTTGCTGACCAGCCTGGAGCAAGACACCTCCCCCAAATCGTTTAAGCCCTGCTGCCTGAATGATTTGATTGCTGATTTAACTGAAGAGCTCTCGGAACTGGCGGCGGCCTCAGACATTCACCTAGCCCATCACCTTCCCGACGCTGAGATTTATGTTTTGGGGCATGAGTCTCAACTCTACCGGCTCGTCTCCAACTTAATGGCCAACGCCATCCAGTACACCTCTCCAGGGGGAGCGGTGCTGGTAAGTTTAGAGGCTCGCGATCGCATGGCGATCATTGCCGTCAAAGATACGGGCATTGGCATTCCAGCAGCTGAGCAAAGCCGCATTTTTGAGCGCTTTTATCGGGTTGACAGCGATCGCTCTCGCAAAACTGGCGGCACTGGGTTGGGGTTAGCGATTGCCAAGGCGATCGCACAGCATCACCGAGGGCATCTCACTGTACAAAGTGATGTGGGGCAGGGCAGCGTATTCTCAGCCCATCTGCCTATTATTTATCCACCAGTCATCAGCTTAGAAGCGTAGAACAGGCGGTGTCACTCCAAATTGAACAGTTAAGGGTGAGACGTTTCAGAAGGCGATGAGAACGATAATCATCGCCTTCTGAGCGTTAGTATGCTGAAAATGGTTTTGTCAGAAGGACAAGGAGACCGTTGTGGCCGAAGCGAAGCTTTTAGATCAGGCACAGACACCTGCTAAAACACGGTACTACCCCTGGCAATGGCATGACCAGCCAGTGACCGTAGCCTACGACCTGCAAGGGGATGGGCCACCTGTACTCTTACTACCTGCCCTCAGCAGCATCTCTACCCGTGCTGAGTTTAATGCTGTGGCAGCAAGGTTGGCTCAGCACTATCAGGTAATTACCCTAGATTGGCCAGGGTTTGGGGCATCTGACCGCCCAGCCTGGCGGACCCGCCCAGCGATTTACCACGCCTTGCTAAAAGATTTTGTGCAGGATATCGTGCCAGGGTTAGCCGGGTTGGTGGCAGCTGGCCATAGCGCAGGTTACACTCTGACCCTGGCGACTGATAAAAGTGTTGTACCCCATTTGCAGGCGATCGCCCTGGTAGCACCGACCTGGCGGGGGCCACTGCCCACAGCGATGGGCAATCATCGCTGGGCCTATAGCCTGCTGCGCTGGCTGGTATGGTGCCCGGTAGTGGGGCAAGCCCTGTATGCCTTGAATGCTCACCCAGCCTTTTTGCGGTGGATGATGGGTCGCCATGTCTACAGCAATGCCGCCCACATTACCCCAGGGCTGATACAGGCCAAGCACCAAACCACCCAGGCCAAAGGAGCCCGATTTGCCTCGGCTGCTTTCGTAACCGGTGGCTTAGATCCGGTGCAGCAGCGCACCGACTGGCTAGATTTGGTGCAGGCGGTGACAGTACCTAAGCTGGTCATTGTCGGACAACAAAGCCCTCCTAAGTCTAAAGCCGAGATGGAGATGCTGAGCGCTATGGCCGGAGTGGAGTCTGCCATGGCACCAGGCTCTTTGGGCCTAGGAGAAGAATATTCGGAGGAAGCACTAGCCATTTTGCTGCCGTTTTTAGCCCAGCATTTGGGGCACTAACTAATCACGCCTTGACTGAGTCTTAAACGACAATTAGCAGGGGTGCTTCCTTTATTTGCGTGCTTTTTCAAGGAAGAATATAACGAGTCAGAATAGACATGACATCCCCAGGATTAGGGGTAGGTAGGAGCGGGCTCCATATTCCCACTTCGGCATAGCCGAGCCCATAGAGATTATGGATGGTGCTCGTAACACCCCTCGGAGAGCCAATCAGCAGATGGCGTAGCGGTTCTCGCCCAGACGGTACATCTTCTATCGCGATGGGCAAAAGCGGAGAGCGGGGATCCTTTGAATAGCTAGCCGGAGGTTGGGTCATTGTGCGTCACCAGGTGAGGAGTACTAAAGGGTCTTGAGGATACTAAGCGTTCTAGCTGTGCCTAGTGGACTAAGTCGCTTTAGGACCACGATAGTTTTCAAGTTGCCGTCAGGGCAACAAATCAATGCACAGATGACAACATCTAATCTCGTTTTCGTTTTCGCTTTCGTTCCCAAATCTCCCGGAGGTGGGAGGGTTCGTTTTCAAACTGGCTCCAAAGAGCATGAACTTCAGCCAGTCGCCGCTTATCTGCCTCGGATGGCTCGCGGCGATGCTCTCCCTGCGAGAACCAGTGAGCCACGGTGCTCTTAGAGCGCCCGCATAATTCCGCTAATTCGTCGTAGGTGACGACCCAGTACTCAAGGAACTCTTCCGGCTCCATGCGTCTTGAAATCCTAGCCTTGTAAGCCTTGAACAGTTCCCAGTGTCGTCTGGTTGGGGTTTTAGCGGCTATCATGGCAAGAGCGTGAGTATGCACGGGTGACAACTTTTAGGTCATGATACGTCAACTTAGAACTGATTCGTTAGTTTGCCTTGAGGACATTTGACAATCCCCCAGCTCCTTGTGTAGCTCCTGCCGAATGATGGCAAATCGCTGGACATCTGCCTGGGTCAGCCAAGACTCAATTTCGTAGAGCGTCTGTCCATTGTCCCGCTGGGTCCGTAACGTGAGAATCGTCTCCGGCAGGTGGTGAGCATCGCCCCTGAACTCGATATTCAAATCGCGCCCCCGCTCCACAATCGTGTAGAACTGCTTGCCCTCAAACACCCGCTGCCCCCGAGCTTGGTCGCGGCAGAACCGCTCCAAGAGCAGCACCGCCGTCCCCGCGATCTGCTCCTGGGTCTGGCGGTCAACGGGGATAGATGTTCTGGGGCGCGGCGGAGTCACGTCAAATCATTGATGAAAGGATTCAGCCCCGCCATGATGGCGGCATCGTCGCCCAAGAACTCCCGCAGTGGCTGATCCACCGGCCCTGGGTCGGGCAGGGTTTTGATGGGTTCTGCTGGGGTGGATGCCATGGAGCTATTGGCTGATGGTAGATGTCGTGAGGATAGCTTAACCAGTGGGAGAGCGGTCTTAGGTGTCGTTATCGAATCGTCGAAGGCTTCCAGTTCCGGGAGAAACCGTTCCTTGATTTCTAGAATCTGAGTCGTCAACTGCTGAATTGATCGCACAGCCTGCCGCCGAATTTCATCCTGGGGAGCCTGAACCGCTGCCATCGCAAATGGGCCATAGCAACCATTGAGCGCTGATCGCATCCGCGCATGGAGGTCGTGGCGAGACTTTCCCCGGCAGTAACCAATCACCGCCACATCCAGCTCATCCCGGCTGGAGTACTGAATCCGGGCCTTTGTTTCTGATGTTTGGGTCATTCCTCTGAGTCCTTGTCTTTGCTGCGATTGGGGAGAACTTGGCGTTACCGAGCCTGGGTTGGCTTGGCGCTGTACATAAAGGTTTTGAACAACCCATAGACATCGGCCCAGCGGACACTGGTGATCAAGTCGGGTTCGGCTGTACCATCCTGGCCCCGCAGCACGTCGGTCATTTCCTGTCGCAGGGCCTCGGCCCAGGTGATCTGCTGAGTGAGGCCTCGCTGGTCAAAAAACTGCTCCAGCTCTGGCCGAATGAAATAGGCAGCACCCCCGCCGACAATCACTTCTACTTCAGCTGAGGGCAGCCACTCCACCAAAAACTGATTCACCCGATCCAGATAGAACTCCCGAGCATAGCTACAGGCCTTAGCTAGGTCGAGGGCCTCCTTGCGGCCTGGGACGTGGAAGGTGGGGTGCTCCTGCAAAATTGCTTCCAGCAGAGCCGGATCATCGGGGGCGACACCCGGCAGCTCGGTAGCACACTGCTTCAGGTATTCCACAAACCCTGGCCCCTGGGAGGTGCTGTTGGTTTCCTGGGGCGTGCTGCCCTTCTCGAAGGTGAGGATGGAGAGATTGCGGTGGCCAAACATCAGGACGACAACGGTGGAGTCTCGAATGCCCACCCCAGCTCTAGCCAGCTGCAATCCCTTGGCCAGATAAAGCCCGGCCCCCTCTGGCTGCATCTCGATTCGCTCTAGTTGCCCAAACAATGCCCGGCCCCGAAAGCTGAAGTCGGCGATCGCCCCTAGAATCTGGGCCTTCAGCTCCTTGCGGTCTTGCCAGTATTCTTCCAATGGCAGCAGCAGACCCAGTTGAGCGGTGAACTCACAACCTAATCTGTCGGAATCCTGAGCCACCAGAGTTTTCTCGGCAATGACGCCGAGGGTAGCCAGGATTTTGTAGACGGCGCGATCGCGCTTTGGTAGAGCCAGGCCTGAGTCACCTTTTTGGGCGATCGCTAACGCCCCAATAGCATAGGCACTATTTCCCACCATCACATAGGCACTGTCCTCCGGTTCCTGGCTGGTCAGCCCACCCAACATCAGCCGGTCGAGCCGAGCCGGATTCAAACGAGCTACTTGAGGGTCGAGGTGTAGCAGGTAAGGCTGGCCCTGCCAGTAGAGACACTTGGTGGCAGAGCTGCCCATGTCGATGTAAGTCTGGATGATTGGGGTCATAGTTCGAATGCCAATAACAGCGTTTAATCAACATCTTGAAGACGAAAGAATGCCTTCCAGTTTGTTGATCGATATCTGTATTCTGAGTTGTCGTTTTTATTCACGACTTAATAACGACTGAATTGTTATTTTCAGCAAAACCCATCATGACTTTGATGACCGAAAAATTTCATTCACGACTTATTCACGACTTGATAACGACTTGCCTGTCTAGAATCCAAGACAAGCCTGGAATTACCCAGTCATTCACGACTTAATAACGACTTATTCACGACTTCTCCTTTTATAGGGTGCAAAGCCTAATCAATTGAGTGATGAATAAAAACAAACTTTGCAGCTCGCTGGACTGAACAGAACTGACATTTTCTGTGGGCTAAAACAGAGATTATTGCCCCTTGTATTCTCCCCAGGGAATGCTCCAGCAAAAGCCTGATGGGCTGCCCTGGGGGCTACGCCACTCCACTGCGTTTCGTAGCTCCGCGTTTCACACACCACGCCCAGCCCTGGGCCAGGGGGTTGCTGAAACCGAGCAATATCAGGGGTTCCAGGCATGGGAGCCAATGGTCGGTCGTTTACGCATCACTGACAAATTCACGGAAAAGCTCATGGGTAAAGGATTTAGCGTCTCGCTGCCCCTCGAAGAGGCGGCGATCGTCGAAAAAGAGGCCAATCGGCTGGGCCTGCCCGCCGCCAGCATCATTCGCCTGATGATGCGAGATGGTCAGCAGCGCCGCGAACTGGAACGGCAGGTGGATGACCTGAAGGCACGGATGGAGCTGCTGCAAGTGCAGTTTCAGGGGCTCCAGATTTTACTGGAGACTATCGCCCTAGAGCAGGCCAATGCTCGGGGGCCGCAGGCGCTGGAAAATCGCAAGGCGCTGATTCAGGAAATTCGCAAGCGCCAGGGCCTGGTAGAAGGCTAGGAGGTCAGACATGCTCAGCCTGACAGTGATCAGCGCCAACCAGGGCGAAACCTACTACACCGCCGAGAATTATTACACCAGCGAAGAGAACCAGGCCCATTCAAGCTGGTGGGGCCAGGGAACCAAGAGCCTGGGGCTATCGGGTCAGGTGCAGGGGGGCGACTTTAAGAACCTGCTCCATGGCTCTCATCCCCAGGGGCACCAAACCTTATCGGGTCGAAAGATTGACCTGGAGCGCCATCGGGCCGGGCTGGATTTAACTTTTAGTGCGCCCAAGAGCATCAGCCTGGCGGCCCTAGTCGGCGGCAATGAAGCGATCGAGCAAGCCCATCGCACAGCGGTGGCGCGCACTCTGGCCATCATTGAGGACCGCTATGCCCAAACGCGGGTGCGAACGCCAGAGGGACGGCAGGCCATTAGCACCGGCAACCTGATCGTCGCCCAGTTTCACCACGACACCTCCCGCGAGAAGGATCCGCAGATGCACACCCACTGTGTGGTGATCAATGCCACGCATTTGGACAATGGTCGCTGGCAGTCGCTCCACAATGACATCCTCTTTAAGCAACAGAAGCTGTTGGGGATGATTTACCAAAACGAGCTGGCAGTGGAGGTGCAGCGCCTGGGTTACGGCATTGCGCCCAGGGCAAATGGACAATTTGAACTCAGGGGATATCAAGCCGAAGACCTCCAGACCTTCTCCAAACGGCGGGAGCAGATTCTGGCGGCGGTGGAGGGGAATGCGACGGCCCAGGAGCGAGAGCTAGCAACCTTGATGACGCGGGCACCCAAGGGCAAGGAAATCCCTCGGGAAGAGCTGCAAGCCTACTGGCAGCAGCAGGCCCAGGCATTGAAATTGGAGCACCCTCAACCCCAACCGATGGATTGGCAGAGCCAGCCGAAGCGGGCCACCCAAGCCGGGCTCACCCACTGCGCCGAGCGAGAGGCGGTGTTCCATCGGGAGCAGGTGGAGCGCTTTGCCCTGGAAAACCATCTAGGGCAGCAGTGCTTTGATGAGGTGCAGCAGACCTTGGACACCGATCCAGAGGTGATTCATACCCATGACCAGCGGCTGACCACTCAGACGGCGGTGCTGCGGGAGTTGGAGACCATTCGCACGGTGCTGGAGGGGCGGGGGGATGTGGGGAGTATTGCCTCTCCAGCCTTAGTGGAAGCACATCTGCGCGATCAGGGATTGACCGAGGGGCAGGGGCAGGGGGTGATGTTGGCGGCCACCACCCGCGATCGCTTCATTGCCTGGCAGGGGGTGGCTGGGGCAGGGAAGAGCTATGCCCTGAAACAGTTTCGCCAGATTGCGGAGTCCCAGGGCTATCGGGTGCGGGGCTTTGCCCCCAGTGCGGAGGCGGCAAAGTCGTTAGGCGACTCGGCCCAAATTCAGCCGGTGGAAACGGTGGCGGCGTTGCTGTGTGCTCAACCGGCGGAGCCGAACCCGGCTCAGCCCGAGGTCTGGGTGGTAGACGAGGCGGGGCTCTTGAGTGCCAAGGATGCGCTGGCCCTGGTGACCAAGGCCCAGGCGCAGCAGGCTAGGGTAATTTTGGTGGGAGATACCCGACAGCTGTCGGCGGTGGAGGCGGGAAACCCGTTTAAGAGTTTGCAGCAGGCGGGGATGGCGACGGCCTACCTCACCCAGTCGTTGCGGCAGAAGAACCAGCAGATTAAGAAAGGGGTTGACCTGATTGCCGCTGGGGAAATTGCGGCGGGGGTGCGGCAGTTGAAGCCCTACATTCAGCAGGTGAGTAGTCAGGAGGCGAGAGCAGCGGCGATCGCCCGCGACTATCTCGCCCTGGCCCCAGACGAGCGAAAGAAGACTCTACTGCTGGCGGGCACCAACCAGGAGCGGCTGGCGATTACCCAATTGGTACGAGAGGGCCTAAAGGCAGAAGGAACTCTGGGCCAGAGCCTGACCGTAAAGCGGCTGAAGACAAGGGATTTGACGGAGACCCAATCGAGCTATGCCCACCATTTTCAGCCGGGGAATGTGCTGATTCCCCAAGCCAGCTACAAGCGGCTGGGGTTGGAAAAGGGGCAGCGCTACGAGGTGCTGGCGACGGATAGCCACAGCAATGGGCTGATGCTGCGGGGGCACTCTGGGGCAGCGTTACAGGTGGATCCAGCCCAGATCCGGCGGAAGTCAGTCTATGAGGTGGAGGAGATGGAGATTGCGGTGGGCGATCGCCTGCGGTGGACGCGCAATGACCATGCCCTGGGGCGGCGCAATGGTCAGGAATTTGAGGTTGTGGGGCTGGAGGATGGGCAGGTGATGATTCGCTGGGGGCGGGGGGAGGTGGGGTGTTTCGAGAGTTCGGAGCTGGCGCATCTGGATTATGCGCTGGTCAGCACTACCTATGCAGCCCAGGGCAAGTCGGCGGAGCGGGTGATTGGGGCGTTGGATCGCTATGTGGGGCGGGAGA
>Ga0081520_100058_pt1 | contig 99085 bp, 110 predicted proteins | sample HotLakmasection1_FD_70988 | JGI IMG/M metagenome (GOLD analysis project Ga0081520, IMG submission 70988) | Hypersaline microbial mat communities from Hot Lake, Washington, USA - Section #1 (SPADES assembly) (version 2) | ecosystem: Environmental > Aquatic > Non-marine Saline and Alkaline >... | reverse complement strand
TCATGATCTGACCGTAACCGAACCGCAGCTGCCATCGCGCTTCCTCCTGCTTCCGACAGAAAGGAATCAGCATTCGGGCAAAGGGGGAATCCCCAATGAGTCAGAGGCCATGCGGATTGGTATCAGACCCGACCCGTCATCATCGCCCGCAACACGGCCCAGCGTTTGGCGAGCGGGCTCGGATCGCTCTGGCGGGCATAAACATGCCGTAACCCTCCATGCGCGACGGCCGGGCGTATCACGCTCGGCACCTTCGCAACCGCCTCCCCGGCACAGCCCGTGACGCCCCTGCGCCCACCGGCAAAATGCACCGCCACCGTCTCGAACCCAGCCCAGGCCGTCGCCCCGAGGCGCGCCGAGGCAAGCCGCATCAGCAGCGCTTCAGGCTCGTCCCGCCGGTCACCGCTCTCCAACGCGCGCGCATGTCCGTCGATGAGACCTTCCAGATTCTCCTGCCGGTTCTCCATGGTCGCGGCCAGCGCCAGGGCGACCTCATGGCGGCGCACAGGGCTCTCCGAACGGATCTCCTCAAGCGCATCTCGCCACCACTGGAACCGTATGGCGGCCAGTCCAGGCTCCTTCGTCACGAGACGCACCTTCGCCAGTTCATAATACAGGGCGTAGAGCGCGATCAGTTTCCGGCGGTCCTCGGGCGCGGCGTAGCGGCTCGACAGCCAGCGGTCCTCATCGACCCGCCGGATCAAGGCATCGAGGTTTTCCCACCCTTCCGGGGACAATTGGCTGGCGTTATCACTCATGGGAACCATATCTGGAGCGAAGCCTTCGGCTTTGTAGGACAATGATTTCCAATCACGGAGTGACACCAGATGGCGTTCGATCTTCCCGCCCTTCCCTATGGCCGCGACGCGCTCGCGCCAACCATTTCCGAGAACACGCTCGATTTCCACTATGGCAAGCACCATCAGGCCTATGTGACCAATCTCAACGGCCTCATTGAAGGCACAGAACTCGCTTCAAGTTCGCTGGAGGACATCATCCATGCCAGCCACGCGGACCCGTCCATGGCCGGCGTCTTCAACAATGCCGCACAGGTCTGGAACCACACCTTCTACTGGCACTCCATGAAGCCGAATGGCGGCGGCGCGCCGACCGGCAAGGCGGCTGAACTCATTGACCGCGATTTCGGCTCCTATGACGCCTTCCGCGAGGCCTTCTCCAAGGCCGGCGCGACACAGTTCGGTTCGGGCTGGGCCTGGCTGGTGCTGGTGAACGGCAAGCTTGAGGTGCGCAAGACGCTGAACGCCGAAACCCCGCTCACCGAAGCCGGCGTCACACCGCTCGTGACCATGGATGTCTGGGAACACGCCTATTATCTCGATTTCCAGAATGCGCGCCCGAAATACATCGAGGCCTTCCTCGATTCGCTCATCAACTGGGACTTCGTGAACCAGAATTTGGCGGACGCAGGCGCCTGAGCGCAGACGCTGGCGAGGTAGCTTTCCTCCCCAAGCAAAAAGCCCCGGCCATCCGCCGGGGCTTTCCATTTTGATGCGACCCGGCAAACCCGCCGCGATCAGGCACTTTCTTCCGCGCCCTCATCCACGGCATTGCGCTCGGGATCGGGGATGTACTCGAAGGCAAGCTTGTCCTTGTCGTCCTCGTCCACATCGACGCGTACCGTACCGCCCTTCTTGAGCGATCCGAACAGCAGTTCCTCCGCCATCGGCTTCTTCACATGCTCCTGGATCACGCGGCCGAGCGGGCGCGCACCATTGTCGGGATCATAGCCCTTGTCGGCGAGCCAGCGCGCGGCGGCCGGGGTGAGTTCGATCACCACATTGCGATCGGCGAGCTGGGCCTCGAGTTGCAGGACGAATTTCTCGACCACCCGCTCGATGACCTCCTGCGGCAGCGCGCCGAAGGGGATGATCGCGTCGAGACGGTTGCGAAACTCCGGCGTGAAAAGCCTTTTCAGCGCCTCTTCCTGTTCGCCTTCGCGCTTGCCACGACCGAAGCCGATGGCCTCTTTCGCCGCATCTGCCGCACCGGCATTCGACGTCATGATCAGAACGACATTCCGGAAGTCGATCTTCTTGCCATTCGTGTCGGTCAGCGTGCCATTGTCCATGACCTGCAACAGGATGTTGAAGATCTCCGGATGCGCCTTCTCGATCTCGTCGAGCAGGAGCACGCAATGGGGATGCTGATCGACGGCATCGGTCAGCAGGCCGCCCTGATCATAACCGACATAGCCCGGAGGTGCACCGATCAGCCGGGAGACGGTGTGGCGCTCCATGTATTCCGACATGTCGAAGCGGTGCAGCTCCACACCCATGATGGAAGCGAGCTGGCGGGCCACCTCGGTCTTGCCGACGCCGGTCGGGCCGGTGAAGAGATAGGAACCGATCGGCTTGTTCGGCTCGCGCAGGCCCGCACGGGCGAGCTTGATTGCCGAGGACAGCGCCGTGATCGCCTCGTCCTGGCCGAACACGACCCGCTTGAGGTCCTTCTCAAGATTGGCGAGCGCCTTCTCGTCGTCGGAAGAGACCTGTTTCGGGGGAATGCGCGCAATCTTGGCGACGACCGCTTCGATCTCTGACACGCCGATCTCCTCGGCCCGCTCGTCATGCGGCAGCAGCCACTGCGTCGCACCGGCCTCGTCGATCACGTCGATCGCCTTGTCCGGCAGCTTGCGGTCGGTGATGTAGCGCGCCGAGAGTTCCGAAGCCGCCTTCAGCGCCTCATCCGTATAGCGGATGGCATGGAAATCCTCATAGCGAGAGCGCAGACCCTTCAGGATCTCGATCGTGTCCGGCACAGTCGGCTCGACCACATCGATCTTGCGGAAGCGGCGGGCGAGCGCCCGGTCCTTCTCGAAATGCTGGCGATACTCCTTGAAAGTCGTCGAGCCCATGCAGCGCAACCCACCGCTCTGCAGGGCAGGCTTCAGCAGGTTCGACGCATCCATCGCCCCGCCGGAAGTCGCGCCCGCACCGATGACAGTGTGGATCTCGTCAATGAACAGGATCGCCTTTTCGAGGCCCTCAAGCTCCTTCATCACGCTTTTCAGGCGCTCCTCGAAATCGCCCCGGTAACGCGTGCCAGCGAGCAGCGCGCCCATGTCGAGGGCATAGATCACCGCATCCTCGAGGATTTCCGGTGCCTCGCCATCGACGATCAGCTTGGCGAGGCCTTCCGCTATGGCGGTCTTGCCGACGCCCGGATCACCGACCAGCAGCGGATTGTTCTTCGACCGCCGGCACAGCACCTCGATGCAGCGCTGCAGTTCCTTGTCGCGTCCGATCAAGGGGTCGACCTTGCCGGCAAGCGCCTTCTGATTGAGGTTCACGCAGTAATTGTCGAGCGCCTCTGTGTCGGACTTCGCATTCTCCTCATCCATGTTCTCATTGGCACCGCGAACGCGGCGGGCCTGAGACATGCCGGGCTTCTTGGCCTGGCCGTGGGAGATGTAATTCACCGCGTCATAGCGGCTCATGTCCTGTTCCTTCAGGAAATAGGCCGCATGGCTCTCACGCTCGGAAAAGATCGAGACAAGGAGGTTTGCGCCAGTCACCTGGTCCCGGCCGGAGCTTTCGACGTGAAGGATGGCGCGCTGCACCACCCGCTGGAAGGCGGCCGTCGGCATCACCTCGCCGGAGCGGTTCTCGACGATGAGGCTCTGCAATTCCTCGTCGATGTAACGCGACAGATCGCTGCGCAGCTTGTCGAGATCGACCTTGCAGGCCGTCATGACCTCTGCGGCATCCTCGTCATCGACAAGGGCGAGCAGGAGGTGCTCCAGCGTCGCATATTCATGGTCCCGCTCATTTGCGGATGTCAGGGCGCGCTCAAGGGCGCGTTCGAGGCTTGGGGTCAATGAGGGCACGTGGTCACCTGTCTGCTAAGGGCCTTATTCATCCTTTTCCATGCGGCACTGCAGCGGATGTTCGTTCCGCTGCGCCAGATCCAGCACCTGTGCGACTTTGGTCTCTGCCACCTCGTAGGTGAACACTCCGCACAGCCCAACCCCATTCTGATGCACGTGCAACATGATGCGCGTGGCCTCTTCGCGGCTCTTGTTGAAGAACCGCTCCAGAACGTAGACCACGAACTCCATCGGCGTGTAGTCGTCATTGAACAGCAGGACGCGATAAAGCGACGGGCGCTTGGTTTTCGTCCGCGTGTCGGTTGCGATGCCCGTTCCGAAGTCACCGCCGAGGTCGTCACTGCCAAATCCCGGATCGCTGGCGTGTTCCTGGCTGTCTGGCATCTCCGGCCCGTATGAATTCCGAAGCAAGTCACTCATGATCCACTCATCAGACAATTTAGAGCGTGTGCGCGTTGTGTGGCGCTTTCAAGTCCGGATATCTGCTTGCACTGCTTTCAGCAGCCCCTCGACACGTTTCCGGTTCGCGCCAAGGTCGGAATAACCAATTCTTGAGCGCGAATAAATGGCGAGCGCACTCGTTTCGGGACCGGTATCGATCACCGCAGCGTCCACATCGTCCTTGAACCGCAGTAGCTTCGTCACCGCAACGTAGCGCAGCCTGCGAGACGGGAGGTCGGCCTGCAGCGTGCCGTCGACTCCGGCCTCGCGCACCGACTGCATCAGCGCATCAAACAGCCGCGACGCACCGACCGGGAATTCCGGGGAAGCCGCATCAGGTTTGGCCGTGGACGGAAAGCCCTGCGGCAGCAGGAGAAACGTGTTTGGCGAGCCGGGGCGTTCCAGCCGGGTGAAGTCTATGAAATCCGTCATCGCCGGGTAACATAGGACGCCGCAGGCGATTCACCAGCGCAAGCGCGAACATGCCTCGCAGGCTTCAGGAAAATACCGGCAGAATCAACAGGGCCGGCCCAATGGGCCGGCCCTGTGAACACTACTCTCACGCATGAAGCGTGATACGCTACCTACACGCGACGCTGCATCATTGCAACGAACTCTCCGGCCTGGGAGTTCAATGGCTCGATGCAATCCTTCATCGAAGACGCCATCAGGCCCGTCCAGGCATTCAGCTCTTCGAGGTAACGGTCAAAGGCGGTCTTGGCGAAATCAGCCTGGATTTCCATGGCTTCCTTGACCGACTTGGCAGTGGAAACCGAACGACCGGCTTCCATCATCTGCTCCATGGAGGTCTTGGCGTAGGATGCGGCGCGTGTGCTCATCGTCTCGACGGCCTTGCCGGCGACCTGGGCGCTCTCTGCCATTGCGGCCATGTTCGCCTTGTTGAACTCGCCCATCTCGCCCATCAGCGCCACCGAGCGCTCGAAGGATTTGCGGGCAGCGTCGCTGGAGGCGCTGGTGAAGTTCTCGAAAGCGTTCATCGCGGACTTCATCTGGGTATCGGTCTTGGCCATGGGGTCACTCCACTCAGGCTGGCTTCTTCTGTTGTCCGCAAGCCTTGCCGCCCGCGGTGAGACCGGCGCACCCGATCTCAGCTGATGATCGGCATGTAACATGCTGCAGATGCGAAATCAACAGAAATGTTGCGGCGCACAATAGATGACACCTTCGTCATTGTGTGCATTAATTGCTGGCTAACCGTTTGACTCCAATTTAGCTTTCGAAGCGGGAGGCGAAACGGAGCGGTTTCATTGACAGAGATGAATTTGCGCGATCAGTTTGCGGCTCGGATCGGAACTCTTCTGATTGCTGCAGGCGCCCTGTCGCCACTGGCCCATTCCGAAAGATATGCCTCCATCGTGGTTGATGCCGACTCCCTAGAAGTCGTGCATGAGAGCTTCGCGGATGCCGAGCGCTATCCTGCCTCGCTGACCAAGGTGATGACGCTCTACATGGTGTTCGAGGCGCTGAAGAGCGGCGAACTGCGCATGGATGAGCGCTTGCCAGTGTCGCGCAACGCCGCCCTGCAGCCGCCCTCAAAACTCGGCCTGAAGCCCGGGCAGACAATCTCCACCAGCGATGCGATCAAGGCGCTCGTCACGAAGTCCGCCAATGATGTCGCTGTCGTTGTGGCCGAACGCCTCGGCGGCTCGGAAGAACGATTCGCAGCCCTGATGACGGTGAAGGCCCGCATGCTCGGCCTGTCCCGCACAAGCTTCTACAACGCTTCCGGCCTGCCCGATGAGCGCCAGACCACCACTGCCCGCGACATGGCTGTCCTCGCCGACGCGATGATGGAAGACCATCCCGAATACTATCCCTTCTTCGCCACCCAGCAATTCAGCTGGAAGGGAACGACCTACAGGACGCACAACTCGCTGCTCAAGGATGTCGCTGGCGTTGACGGCATGAAGACCGGCTATACGCGCGCATCCGGGTTCAATCTCATGACGTCTGTGGCGCGCGATGACAGTCGCTTCATCGTCATTGTTCTTGGCGGCAAGACTTCCAAGGCGCGCAATGATCATGTCACCGACCTTATCGAGGCTGCCTATTACAATCTCGACGAGCCCGGCACGGGCGGACAGCGCCGTCTGGCCGTCACGATCATCGACGGCATGAACGACCAGCCGGTCGACACCGCGGCGATTGCTCAGGGTGCCGCTTCGCGCTGACCGCCCGAGATTACAGTCGCAATGCGCACGATCACACGCCGACCGCGGTTCGCGATTGAACCGTCAGGGCTCGAGGGATTATCCTTCGGCGCGAACGCTGAATGGAACCTCCCGTCTGCACAGGAAGCGGTCTCTGCCAAGGCAGGGAATCATGGGGGCCGGAACCCCTCAGTTGGGTCTCCGCCGCGTGGGTCAGCGAGTTTCCCGGAACTCCAGCCAGGATAGTTGGCCAACGGCTATTGCTGCCGAATCACTCTGAACGGCTATGACGAAGCTCATCCGCGGTTCTTGCGGCTTGCGTCGAAACCATCCCGGTTTGCCGCGAACCTGACCCGATCGCCGAAGACCACCCATGCGTTTGAGATCAGAAAGCGATTTCCGCGCCCCTGAGTTCAGGCACCTGCAGCACGATGAGCAGGTCGCGCAATTCCTGACGCGCGGCCACATGGCTCATGGTGAAGGTGATGTTGGAGCCCTCTTCAGTCAGGTCGAGAAGCGTCAAGCCCATCGGGAAAAGCTCCCGGTAGATCACACGTTCCGAGAGACCCGGAGCAAGACGGAAACCGATCCGCCTGGCGAGATTCTCGAGCGCCTCGCCGACGCGCTGCTTGTTGCGCGCCTCGAGCGGTGACATGCGGTTGCGCATCACCACCCAGTCGATCAGTTCCCGGCTGTCCTTGGCGCGCTGCTTGCGGCAGTTCCAGACCATTTCGGAATAGAAGCTGGGCCGCACGACCTCCAGCGTCTGCGGGTTCACGTCGCCCAGCAGGTCGAAATCGACAAAACTGTCATTCAACGGGGTGATCAGCAGGTCGGCCGAGGAATGCGCCAGACGCGAAAGGAAGGTGTCACCGCCGGGCGCGTCCACCACGACCATGTCGCAGGAGGATTTCAGCCGCGAGAGGCTGTCCAGGAAACGGTTGCTTTCCTCGCGTTCGGCCTCGTCGAGATTGCGCGCCTGGCTGGCATCGATGCGGATCATTTCGGGCATGGGCAGCGTTGCGCCGGTCGACTTGATCCAGCGCATGCGGTTTTCGAGGTAGCGTGTCAGCGTGCGCTGGCGGACGTCGAGGTCCATCACGCCGACCCGCAGCCCCATGCGCAGGAGCGCGCAGGAGAGGTGCATGGCAACGGTGGACTTGCCTGCCCCGCCCTTCTCGTTGCCGATGACAACGACGCGTGCCTGTTTCACAGAATCAGACGCTCCGCCTTTCCGGGGCGGAGCGGACCGTGATGCGTGGCTCAGCGTATCGGGTATCAGAACCGCACTCCGCTCATTACATCGGGACGCGCAATCAGTGACACCGGCGCAATACCGCCCATCGGCACATCATTGCCGAACAGGAAATCCTCATCATGGCGATTGAGCACAATACCGTCGCTGCCCAGCGACCGCATCGGAACGACATCGAAGATCGCCTCGTCAAACGCCTTCCAGTTGGTCTCAGCCGCGAAGGCCGTTTCGACATGGGGCACGATGATCGGCGCCGACGCGGAGATCGTCGCCACGACTTCACGGACACTGCCGAGCAGTTCCGAGAGATCGTTCATGGAATGGCTGTGGCGGCGCACATGAACCTCAAGGCCCGAAATGCCTTCGGGCTCGAAGAGGAAACTGTCACCACCCCAGGCTGCATCGCCTTCCAGGTCGCGACGTCGCGGTTCATGGACAGCAGAAACGGCCTGCTGGCGGGGGTTGCGCGAGAGGAACGCTGTCGCCATTCCTGCTGCGAGCATCTTGATCGAACGGAAGAGTGCGTGTGCCATGGATACAATTTCGCCAGAACAGGTTAATGAGCCGTTTACCAGAAAAGCTGAGCCGACCGGCACTGACAATACCTGTGAGGTGAAATTGGGGTCATCTTTCATCCTCAGGGCGAATTCAGAGCTTCGAGACATGGTCGATGGCTGGCGGGCGCAGGGCCTGCGGGTGGGATTCGTGCCGACGATGGGGGCACTTCATGACGGGCATATGAAACTTGTGGAAAATGCGAAAGACCGCTGCGACCGCGTGGTGACGAGCATCTTTGTCAACCCGACGCAGTTCGCGCCCGGAGAGGATCTCGACACCTATCCGAGGACCCTTGATGCCGACCTCGAAAAGCTTGAGGCCGCTGGCTGCCACGCCGCCTGGCTGCCACAGGCTGAGGAAATCTACCCTTTCGGCCTGCCCGCCACCCGGGTCGAGGTGCCGACGCTCGGACAATTGCTCGACGGAGGCCCCCGTCCTCACTTCTTTGGCGGCGTCACGACGGTTGTGTCGCGCCTGTTCAACCATGTCCGTCCCGATCTCGCCTTCTTCGGTGAAAAGGACTTCCAGCAACTCGTCATCATCCGCCGGATGACCGCTGATCTCGGTTTCGACATCGAGATTGTCGGCGTCGCCACGGAGCGCGACCCCGACGGCCTGGCCCTGTCCTCGCGCAACGCCTATCTGAGCGTCGAGGCCCGCCTCCTTGCGAGCCAGCTTTCGGCTGTGCTCAACCGCGCCGCCCGGCGAATCAGTTGCGGCACAATCGTTGGCGAAGCACTGGCCGAAGCAAAGCTGACGCTGGCCAGCATGGAGTTCGCGCCGGTCGATTATGTCGATCTCTGCGACGCGGATACGCTGGAAAGCCTGACGGCCCTGCGCCCCGGACGCCCGGCTCGGATCTTTGGCGCTGCGCGACTCGACGGCACCCGCCTGATCGATAATGTCGCCGTGCCGAGCCTGGATTAGAGATCGAGCTTCGCCTTCAATATGTCGTTGACGGCCTTCGGATTGGCCTTGCCGCCGGAGGCCTTCATCACCTGACCGACAAACCAGCCGAGCGCCTTGGGCTTGGCGTGGCCATCGGCCTTCTGCGCCTTCACCTGCTCGACCTGGCCGGGATTGCTGGCAATGATCTCGTCCACCACCGCCTCGATCGCACCGGTGTCGGTGACCTGCTTCAGGCCCTCGCGCTCCACGATCGCGACGGCCGAATCACCGGTCTCGATCATTTTCGCGAACACCCTCTTGCCGATCTTGCCGGAAATCGTGTCATTGCTGACCAGGTCGACGAGCCCGCCGAGTTGCTGAGCGCTGATCGGTGACTGCGAAAGCTCTAGGCCTTCCTTGTTCAGGTATCCGAAGAGTTCCTGGCTCACCCAGTTCGCCGCGAGCCTGGCATCGCGTCCCTTTGCGACGGTCTCGAAATATTCCGCCTTTTCCGCATCGGCGGCGAGCACACCGGCATCATACTCTTTCAAGCCATAGTCCGCGATGAAACGCGCGCGCTTCTGGTCCGGCAGTTCCGGCAGCGTCTCGCGAATGCGCGCGACGAAGTTCTCCTCAAGCTCGAGCGGCAGGAGGTCGGGATCCGGGAAATAGCGATAATCATGCGCGTCCTCCTTGGAGCGCATCGAGCGGGTCTCGCCCGTATCGGCGTTGAAGAGCCGCGTCTCCTGATGCACCTCGCCGCCGCCCTCGACAATCCCGATCTGGCGACGCGCCTCATATTCTGCCGCCTCGCGGATGAAGCGGAAGGAGTTGACGTTCTTGATCTCGCAACGCGTGCCGAGATGGCTGAAATCGCCGGTCTCGCGAAACTTCTCATAATCGCCCGGACGGCAGATCGAGACGTTCACATCGGCGCGGAGATTGCCCTTCTCCATGTCCCCGTCACAGGTGCCGAGCGCGACCACGATGGAGCGGAGCTTCTTCACATAGGCTGCCGCCTCCAAGGGCGAGCGGATGTGCGGCTTCGACACGATTTCCATCAGCGCGACGCCGGAGCGGTTCAGGTCCACATAGGTCGCATTCGGATCGAGATCGTGGATCGACTTTCCGGCATCCTGTTCCAGGTGCAGCCGCTCGATCCCGACGGTGAAGCTGTATCCCTCTTCGGCCTCCACCTCGATCTCGCCTTCCCCGACAATGGGATGGGCAAACTGGGAAATCTGGTAGCCCTGCGGCAGGTCGGGATAGAAATAATTCTTCCGGTCGAAGCGGGAATAATGGTTGATCTGCGCATTGAGGCCGAGCCCCGTGCGCACCGCCTGCTCCACGCAGAATTCATTGATCACCGGCAGCATGCCCGGCAGGGCCGCATCAACCAGCGACACATTGCAGTTCGGATCGGCTCCGAAAGCCGTCGAGGCACCGGAGAACAGCTTGGCCTTCGAGGCGACCTGCGCATGTACCTCAAGGCCCATGACAATCTCCCACGGGCCGGTCTCGCCCTCGATCTGGTAGGCTTGGCGCTCGGTCATCTCGTCTCTGTCTCTTGGTGTTGGTCGGCTTGCCTGTCTGGCTGACCTGTCTATCTCCCGTCACACAGTGATGTCGAGGCCCGCAGGCGACGGAAAAAGCGTCGCAACGACCAGCTTCGATTTAAATGATATCCTTGAAGTCACTTTTTAACGGAGCATTCCATGAGCGGCACCGCCCTTCCACCGCCAGACGACCCCTCCGGCGTTCCGCCGCAATGGAAGGAACGGCGCACGCTCAGGCGATTCTTCAAGCACATCGTCATGGGATACATTGTCGGCACCGTCATAGGGATTGTCGGCTACGCCATGATCCTCCTCAGCATAGGCCCGGACAAGGTCTCCATCCCATGGCCCTACACAATTCTTGTCCTCTATCAGGCCGGGATGATGGGCGGCTTTGTCGGTGCAGGCGTCTTCATGACACGCTTCAGGAAAGAGGATGATGATGATGATGACGACAAGCGCGGCGGCACGAAGGCACCGGTAACGGCCCGGCGGCCTGAACGCGCGCAGCGACGCCCCGCACCGGCGCGGCCCGTTCCTGTGCCCGTTCCGGCAGGGGCTCTGCCCCGGCCCATCTGAAGTCTGAACGCGTTTGCCGCTGTCTTGCCTTGCTCGCCTGCTTTTCTCCAGGCGCACGATGGAGTAGTCCATTCATCAGGTTGACCCGAGGGGGCGGACATGGCCTTGAGCAGTTTCCTCACACGAATCGGTGCAAGCGTCGGGGCCGCCGTGGCGGGCGGTACGGCCTGGGTGCTTCTGGAGCCCGGCACGAAAGGCGCCGCCGAGAAATATCTTGGCATTGGTGCCCAGGAGCGGATCGAGGCCGATCAGGCTTCGGGGCAGAGCCACACCGCCACGAAGATCTCCTATGGCGAGCTTCGTCCCGAGCTTGACCTCACCCGCCACCCCGATGCCCGGCCGAGCTTCAATTGCGACGATGCGACGGTAGAAATGGAACTCCTGATCTGCGCCGATCCCCTGCTGGCCGAGGCCGACCGCATGATGGGCCAGATCTACACCTCCCTGCGGGAGCGCAATCTCATCACGCCGGACATGACCTTCAAGCAGCAGGCCTGGATTGCGAGCCGCAATGCCTGCCTGATCGCCGCTGACCCCAAGCTCTGCGTGCGCGACAAGATGCTTGAGCGGATCGAGGAGTTGAGCGCGCTTTAGGGTCGAAACCCTAACCTTGGGCCTCTGCCCAGCGCTGGCGCCGCTTGTCTTCGCGGCGAAGGCGTTCTTCCACCTGACGCCAGCCGCCGCGGCCGACATAGACCCGGTCCACCTCGCCATCCTTCAGAACGACGAAGCTCGGCCAGGAGACCCTCCGTCGGGCCCCAAAAGCGTCGATGAAAGTGTTGTGGTGGCGTCCATAGCCACCGTTCCACGGACCGGCGGTGCCCGGCCCGACCTCAGCCAGCGCGACAGGCGCAGCACGCGAGGCGGGATCGCGCCGCCAGGCCGGCAGGTCGCTTTGCCGCCAGACCTTGCAGGACCCGCAGGTTGTGGAGCCGAAATAGACGACTTCCAGTTCCTGCGGCGGCTTGGGATTGAAATGCTCATAGGCCGCGAGCGCTGAAACGCCGATCAGCGCAATGAAGGCCATCATGAGAAAATCACGCATGTCCGGCTCCTGCATCTGCGGGAAGCCTGCCTGCGACGCATTTCGATCAGGCTAAACGGATCGTAGCAATTCTCCGGAAGCGGTCCTTTTTTCAGCTCACACCCTGCCAGATGCGCCAGATCACGATGGTGGCCGGCACCAGAGCGAGGAACGCCATGACGTCGTAACCCTGCACCCGCGAGCCATGCTTGATCGCGCTACCACCATTTCTCCGGCTTGTGGGCGAAGCCCGAGGCCCTTTCGATCGCCGCCGCCACACGGAAACAGGCCGCCTCGTCGAGCGCCTTGCCGATGACCTGGAGCCCGAGCGGCAGACCTTGCTTGTCCAATGCGGCCGGAACCGAAATGCCGGGCAGACCGGCGAGGTTCGCCGTCACCGTGAAAATGTCATTGAGATACATCTCGACCGGATCGCCGGATTTCTCACCAAAGGCAAAGGCCGCGCTCGGGCAGGTCGGCGTCAGCAGCGCGTCAACCGTCTCGAAGGCTGAGCGGAAATCCTCGAGAATACGGGTGCGCACCTTCTGCGCGCGCAGATAATAGGCGTCATAATAGCCCGATGAGAGCACGTAGGTGCCGATCATCAGACGGCGCTGAACCTCTGCGCCAAAGCCCTCGGCACGCGTTGCCTCATAGGTCTCGGTCAGGTCGTTGCCTGCCACACGCGCGCCGTAGCGCATGCCGTCATAGCGCGCGAGATTGGAGGAGGCCTCGGCCGGAGCGACAATGTAATAGGCCGGCAGCGCGTACTTCGTGTGCGGCAGGGAGACATCCACGATCTCGGCCCCCTCTGCCCTCAGCCAGTCGATGCCCTGCTGCCAGAGCGCCTCGATTTCGTCCGGCATGCCATCGACGCGGTACTCCTTGGGCACGCCGATCTTCATGCCCTTGATCGGCTTGCCGACTTCCCTGCGCCAGTCGGGCGTCTTCACCGCGAGCGAGGTGGAATCCTTCCCGTCATGGGAACACATCACCTCCAGCAGGATCGCGGCATCCTCGACAGTCTTCGCGATCGGACCGGCCTGGTCGAGCGATGAGGCGAAGGCCACCATACCGTAGCGCGAAGCCCTTCCATAGGTCGGCTTGATCCCGACGGTTCCGGTGAAACTCGCCGGCTGGCGGATCGATCCGCCCGTGTCCGACGCCGTGGCGCCGAGACAGAGATCGGCCGCCACCGCGCTCGCCGAACCGCCGGAGGAACCGCCTGGTGTCAGCTTCGCATTGGCGCCATCACTCCGCCGCCAGGGATTGGCCACGGGACCGTATTTCGAAGTCTCGTTGGACGAGCCCATGGCGAACTCGTCCATGTTGAGCTTGCCGAGCATTACCGCGCCAGCGTCCCAGAGATTCTGCGTCACCGTGCTCTCATAGGTCGGGGTGAAGTCGCCGAGGATGCCGGAACAGGCGGTCGTGCGCACGCCCGCCGTGCAGAACAGATCCTTCACGCCAAGCGGCGCGCCGTCTAGCCGGCCGACCTTGTCCTTGCCGCGCGTCTTGCCTGCCGCCCGACGCTTGTCGGAGGCGTCAGCCATGCTGAGCGCCTTTTCCGGGGTCTGGACGACATAGGCGTTGAGCGAAGGATTGGCCGCTTCGATCGCCCGCAGGAAGCTCTCGGTGATTTCGCGCGAGGAGAATTCCCCGGAGTTGAGGCCATTGAGAGCCTCCGCAAGGGTCAGTCGGGTCAGGTCTGTCATAACTTCGTCCGGGCTCTTATGGGGATCCGGGGCGCAGCCCGCACACCGGCAAGGTCTGTCTGGTAGACCGTTTCCGGCGCGCCTCGCAAGGTGCTGGACGTTTGAACGACCTGCCCGTGTTGGCCAGTATTCATGTTCGATATGCCATGTCATGCCGAACAAGATATGAGGACGGGCCCCGCCGGGCCCATTCGCAAGGAGGCCCTCCCATGAGAATCCTCTCCGCAACCGCCATTGCCGGAATGCTGCTCGCTGCCTGCGCCACAGAACCGAGCGTCACCGACACACTCGGCGAAACCGCCTTCACCGAGGACGATCCCCGGCGCGGTGAAGAAGTGCGCAGTGTCTGTTTCACCCGGTCGATTGACGGTTTCGGCGAAACCACACGGCGCAGCGTCGTCGTCCGCCTGAACGCCCGCGAGCGCTATCTGATCGAGGTGTTTCCGGGCTGTTTCGATCTCGACGATGCCCAGTCGCTCGCCGTTGACAGCTTCTCGGGCTGTCTGACCCGCGGCGACGAGATCAAGCCCTTCTCCAGCGTCTTCGGTCCCTCGCGCAACGATATCCGACAGTCCTGCCGGGTGTCGAAAATCTATCGCTGGGACCCCGACGCACTCGACGCTCCGGAAACCGAAGACAACGAGGCCGAGGCCGAAGCTGAGACAACAGAAGACGACGAACTCGCCGGTGGGCCGCTCTGAGCCCTATTCCACAGATTTCGGCACGACGAAGAAACCGTCCTCGGTGCGTGGGGCATTGGCGAGCACCTCGTCCTGACGATTGCCGTCGGTGACCTCGTCGGCGCGCAGGGGCAGATTCGCATCGACCACGGAGGTCATGGGCTCGACGCCATCGACATCGACCTCATTCAGCTGCTCGATCCAGTCGAGAATGCCGCTGAGTTCCTTCGACAGCGGTTCCAGCGCCTCATCCGACACGCGGATGCGGGCGAGACGGGCGACCTTCTTCACATCATCCCTTGTGACACTCATGCGCGCGGCTCCTTGGTCCTGAAGGGCTCGCCTAGGCGATGGCGCTCGCGCCCGCAAGGCCCTATGGGAGCGTCATGCCTTTGATTCCCGTCGAAAACCTGCCCGAAAGCGGCGCGCTGCTTGGTATTGATCCCGGCACCAGGACGCTGGGTGTGGCGGCGTGCGATGCGGAACGCCTGATCGCCTCACCGGTAGAGACGATCCCGAAGGGCAAGAAGCTCGCACCGGCGCTCGACCGGTTGCTTGCGCTTTATGACGCGCGCGCGGCGGTCGGGCTCGTGATCGGCCTGCCGCTCAATATGGACGGTTCCGAGGGCCCCCGCGCGCAGTCGGCACGCGCGCTCGCGCAGAACATTCTGAACCGTCGCGATGTCCCACTCGCCTTCCAGGACGAGCGCCTGACCACCGCCGAGGCCGAGCGCGCCATGATCGGCGCAGACCTGTCGCGCGCGAAACGCGCTGCCAGCATCGATGCCTCGGCTGCCGCGATTATACTGCAGACCGCGATGGACCGCCGGGCGCGGCTTGACTGACCGGGCGCGAGCCCGAAGGCTCAGTTGGCGAGCGCCATCCACTCGCGCGCAGACTTCAGCGCTTCGGCAATCTCGCCCGTCGACAGCATCTCGGCCATCTCGCGACGCGCAAGCTTGGCTTCCTCGGAGCCGGCCATTGCAGCGATATTGAACCATTTGTGCGCAGCGACGAGGTCGATCTCCACGCCGACACCGGCCGAATAGGCCAGTCCCACCTGGTAGATCGTCTCAGCTTCGCTTTCACGCGAGATATTGGATTCCGGCACCTCGACTTCGCGCAGGTCGCCCGTCGGCATATCGGAATAGGCCATGTTCTAGTCCCTTTTCACCCACTGGCCGCCACCTCTTGGCGTACGGTCCATTGCATCACCCGTACCGGATCATTCCCGGCCACGGGATAAACATGCATTTCAGGGTTTTCATTAGGGTTAACAGCGCTGTGGCCCAAATCGCGAAAATGCCCGCATGGTAAACATGGCGGGCATTTCCATTCATCAAAGAGAAGAAATTCCGTCAACTTGCCCGCTGTCCGAACAACACCTTGCGCGCCTCATCCGCCTCGGACGTGTCAGCATTCAGCGGCTTCCTGAGTTCTTCGCCCAGCGCAAACCCCTTCTGGAAGCCGTCCCGCGCCCGGCAGCGTTCGAACCAACCGCGCAGATGCGGGAAATCATCCAGTTCCTGTCCCTGCATCTTCCACGGCACCACCCAGGGCCAGATCGCGAAGTCGGCAATGGATAACGGCCCGGCGACGAAATCCCGGTTGGCGAGTCTCTTGTCGAGAACGCCATAGAGGCGGTTCACCTCATCGGTGTATCGTTTCTGGCCATAGGCGAGTTTTGACTCGTCGGGTTCAATCTTCACGGCATACTGACGAAAATGATGTGCCTGCCCGGCCATCGGGCCGAGCCCGCCCATCTGCCACATCAGCCAGCTTTCCACCTCGGCCTGCTCGCGGGCACTCTCGCCAGAGAAGCGACCTGTCCTGCGCGCGAGATATTGCAGGATCGCCCCGCTCTCGAAGACCGAGATCGGCTGACCGTCCGGACCATCGGGGTCAATGATCGCCGGCATCCGATTGTTCGGGCTGATCTTCAGGAAATCCGGCGCGAACTGCTCGCCCTTGCCGATGTTCACCGGCTTCATCTCATAGGGCAGGTGCATTTCCTCAAGCGCGATGGAAATCTTCCAGCCATTCGGCGTCGGCCAGTAATGAAGTTCGATGGGAGCGGCCATGGGTCATCCTTCCGGTGCGGCTTGTCCCGAGATATGGAGACAGGATCTTCACAAGGCAAAGCGCCCCGCTCCCACATTTCCCGGATAAGCACCATGTTCATCGCCGAGACCGACCTTTTCACACCCCTTGACTACGTCCGCATGGGCACCGATTCGGAAGGCTTTGCCCGCGATCTTGGCCGGAGCTTCCGCGAGACCGGTTTCGCCGTGATCGAGAATCACGGGCTCGACCCGTCCGTGATCGACCATGCCGAGGTCGCCGCACGCGCCTTCTTCGCCCTGCCGGAGAAGACCAAGCGCGCCTATCACGACCCTGAGGGCGGCGGGCAGCGCGGCTATACCCCCTTCGGACAGGAAAACGCCAAGGGCATGGCGGCTGTCGACCAGAAGGAATTCTGGCACACAGGCCGCGCGGCCCCGTCAGGCTCAGGCCTTGAGGCCTTGATGCCGCCGACGCCTGCGGTCAGCGAGATCGCAGATTTCGACCACGCCTCACGCGCCCTGTTCGATGCGCTCGACCGGATGGGCCAGGACCTGCTGCGCGCCGTGGCGCTCGACCTCGACCTGCCGGAAGACTGGTTCACCCCACGCGTGGCGGCGGGCAATTCCATTCTGCGCCTCCTGCACTATCCCCCCCAGATCTCACCGCCGCCGGAAGGCTCGGTGCGCGCCGGAGCCCATGAGGACATCAATGTCATCACCCTCCTGCTCGGTGCTGAGGAAGCGGGGCTACAGGCGAAACATCGCTCCGGGCAATGGCTCGATATCAACCCGCCGGCGGGCTCGCTCGTCATCAATGTCGGCGACATGCTGCAGCGCCTGACCAATCACGTCCTGCCCTCCACGACCCACCGCGTCCTGAACCCCTCACCGGAGCGCGCGAAGTATGGCCGCTTCTCCATGCCCTTCTTCCTGCACTTCGCCCCGGACGTGCGGATCGAGACGCTTCCGGCCTGTGTGAGCGCGGAAAACCCGGAGCGCTATCCCACGCCGATCACCGCTCAGGACTATCTGATGGAACGGCTCCGGGAGATTGGCCTGGTCAGGAACTGATCCTGCGACGCTTGTCTTATGACTTTTCCTGCCGATTGGGAGAGATTGGCACCGCCGCCGGGAGTGACAGCTCCCGGACGGCGGCGAGGGATGGATCGTTATAACGCAGGAGGTTTGACGCTCCGCCGCCCACTGTGTGGCGGAGGAAAGACCTCACTCCTCAGTCACCTTCCCCCGGCCCGTCTTCACCTCACTTCGGACGGCCTTCGCCTTCAGGCGACGCTCGATACTTCCCCGCGTGGGACGCGTCGCGATGCGACGCTTGCGCGGCGTCATTGCCCGGTCGAGGAGGTCCTTCAGGCGCTTGCGCGCCGCAAGCCGGTTCTGGAACTGGGAACGGGTCTCGCTGACATTCAGGATCAGGTCGCCCTCCTTCGTCAGGCGCGCGCGCAGCGCTTGGGCAAGCCGCGCCTTCACATCGGCCTCGAGGCTCGACGCCGGGAGGTTCCAGCGCAGTTCGACAGACGTGGCCACCTTGTTCACGTTCTGCCCGCCCGGCCCCTGGCTTGTGGAAAAGCTCTCGACCAGTTCCCAGGACGGCAGACGGTGACCGCCCCTGATCTCGATATCGGCTTTCAGATCATCCATGATAGGCCTCCGCTGTTCCAGTTGCGCACTCCGGGCCGCCGCGTCCAGTCCTGCAGATTGGAACCGGCCGGGAACGCCCGCACGGTTGTCGCGCTTAACAAGATGTTCAGGCAGAGTTCAGGCCACGGTCGGCACTCTGCACACTGATCAATCCGGCACTTTCACCGTGCTGGGCTCCTTTGCGTCGCGGCCTCGCTCCTTCCGGCCCTCTCAGTCGCTAGGGAAAGACAGGAAAGGACGCGCCATGCGTATCGTCAAACCCGTCACCGGCTTCATCTGCGCGCTTGCGCTGGTCGCGACGAGCCTAGCGCCCGCCGCGCAGGCCGACCAGCGCGGTAATCCCGACAAGGTCGCCCGCGACAAGGTTGACCGCTTCCTGGGCGGGCGTGACATGCGCACACCGCGCGCGCCCCTGCCCGTTCGCGATCCGCGCGGCCCCGGCGATTTCGGCAATCGCGACCGGCGAAGCTATGGCGGCAATCGTGGCCGGGATTATCGCGGCGATCGCGGCAAGCGTTATGACAAGGGCTATCGCAGCAGCTACAAGAAGGATTACGGACGTTACAGCAAGGGCTACGGGCGATATGGCAAGGATTACTCCCGGTCGCATCCGCCGAAACAATACCGACCCCGCTACCACAGCCCAAGGCGTTATGTCGCCCCGCGCTACTACGCGCCCAAGCGCTATGTGAAGCCGCGCTATGTCGCCCCCCGCTATGTCGCACCTCGATACGTCGCTCCGCGTTATTACGCACCGAAACGTGTCTATCGGCCGGTCTATCGCAGCTATGGCCACCGTTACCGCATCGGGCATTATTACCGTTTCCATCCGCGCACGGTGATCGTGACCAACCACCGCTATTACGGCCTTTACGACCCGCCCTATGGCTATCACTGGGTGCGTGACAATGATTCCGGCGATGTGATCCTCGCCTCGATCGCCACCGGTGCGATCATCGGCCTCGCCGTGGGGCTGCTCAGCGGCTCGTAAGGCGCTCTACCAGACGCCCGCCTCACGCAGTTCACGGGCGAGTTTCACCGGAAGCTCGCCCGTCTGTCCGCTGCGCAGATCTGCCGGTGCTTCCGCAGGCTTCAGATAACGCCAACCCTGAAAAGCCTTGCGCGGCGTGGGCTCGACCAGAACGGCCTCGGGGTCGAGGTCAATCTCGCAACAGGCCCGGCCCGAACGGTCGGTCAGCGTCTTCACACCGACAATCCGGTTGCGCACGAGGATCATCCCCCTGATCACCCAGTAGAGCGATCCGCCTTCGATCAGCGCTTCGGTCTGTTTCGGTGTCATGCGGGTCTGGCAGGCGGGTCTGGCCGGACGGCTCTCGCCGGAGCGCATCCGCATCTGCCGGGCCTGCCAGTGTCTCAGATCATCAACCGTCTCGGCACCGACGCAGAGCTTCACCAAGTGAATCGTCATGGGTGCGAGAATAGAGAGCCTGCCAGCGCTTTCCAGCCGTCTTCCACAGCTATCAGTCCCGCCCCGCCTGCCAGGCCGCCAGGGCTTCGGGCGAGGCGAAGAAGAACTCGACATCGAGCAGCCGTGCCGAAATCGTCTGCGACCTGGTCACCGGCCCGCGACCGGCAGTGAAAGAGAGCTCAAACGCCGTCACATAGGAGAGGCCAAACTCACGGTCCTGACCCAGAACGTAATTCTGCGACAGGCGGTCGATCCGGCCAACACCATCGACCCGGAACCGCCCGACACTTTCATACTCCACACGAACGAAACGCCGGCTCATCGGGTCGAGCCAGACCCGTCCGGCGAGATGCTGGCTCGCCTGAATGTCGAAACTCGTGTCGCCCCCGGTCACGGCCGGGCGGAAGTCCACCGTCCAGGCCGCACCGGCATCCTGAAGGTCAACAAAGGCACCGAGACGTTCAGACAGATTGTCGGGAAACAGGAGCCCGTCGGCAGACGTATCGACCGACCAGCCCTCCAGCACGCCGTCAAGGCTGTCGTTCCGGCCTTTTGCTTCGGTCAGCTGCCACATGGCCGGACCGGTCAGGCGCGGATCGAAACGAATGATCCGCAGCGCCTCTCCGCTCGTCACCTCAAGCGTGAAGGCCGCGCGCAGCGTCTTCGGCGAATCGGTCGCTGCGAGCGCGTCGGACACCGGCGGTTCGCTGGTTGCGATGACGAATGCAATGGGCCAGAGCACGGATCAGCCTCCCCTTGGAAGGGTTCTGGTGTGAGTCTCCATTGGGGCGAAATTCTGACAGATGGTGAACCCGTAATCCTTCGCATTGCGACGGCAGGGCGCGAAGCTATGCTGACCCCTCAAAGACCGGCTTGGAGAGGGCACACGGCATGGCGGAAGCAAGCGAGGCGACAGGCGAACCCGATCTGACGACACGGCTGCAAGGACCGGACCTTGCGCCCCTTCGCACCGCTGTCGCACACCCCGTGAGCGCCGGATCGCTGAAAGGCGCGCTGGATGCCCGCGACGCCGGCCTGATCGAGCCCGTCCTTGTCGGCCCGCAGCAAAAGATCGAAGCCGCCGCCGCCGGGATCGGCGCGGACCTCTCCGGCGTCGCCCTCATTGATGTGCCCCACAGCCACGCCGCCGCTGCCGAGGCCGTCGCTCTCGTCCGGGCCGGAGAGGCCGGTGCGATCATGAAGGGCTCGCTGCACACAAATGAGCTCATGGCCGAGATTGTCGACGGTGCCACCGGCCTGCGCACCGACCGTCGCATGAGCCATGTCTTCGTCTTGCTGACCCCGGCCTATCCCCGAGCCCTCATCATCAGCGATGGCGGCATCAACATCGCCCCCGACCTCACCACCAAGCGCTGGATCACCCAGAACGCCATAGATGTCGCCCGCGCCATCGGCGTCGAGTTGCCGAAGGTCGCGATCCTCTCGGCCACCGAGGAGGTTGACCCCAACATTCCTTCCACCATCGACGCCGCGGCCCTCTGCAAGATGGCCGAGCGCGGCCAGATCACCGGCGGCCTGCTCGACGGCCCGCTCGCCTTTGACGGTGCCGTCTCGCCCGAAGCCGTCGCCGCCAAGGGCACCGTCTCACCCGTCGCTGGCCAGGCCGATGTGCTGATCGTTCCCAATCTCGAAGCCGGCAACATGCTCGCCAAGCAACTCGACTATCTCGCAGGCGCCTCGGCCGCCGGCATCGTGGTCGGCGCGAAAGTGCCCGTTGTTCTGACCAGCCGCGCCGACACGCCGGCCGAACGCGTCGCCTCCTGCGCGCTTGCCGCCCGGCTCGCCCACTGGCAGGCCGCCCAGGCGGCGCAGACATGAAAGCCGTCGCGACCTTCAACACCGGTTCCTCAAGCGTGAAATTCGCCCTCTTCACGCTGACGGAAAACGGCGCACCCGGCGAAGCGCTCCTGCGCGGCAATCTCGCCGATCTTCACGGCACGCCCGGGCTGAAACTCTCCGCTGCCGGGCCCGATCCTGCTGAACTGTGTAACCGGCTCACCCGGCACGGCACCGATGCGGTCCACCTCATCCCCGCCATTGCGCGGTGGCTATCCGAATGGCTCGCCAGCATCCGTCCGGGCTCTGAAATCGCCGTCGCGGGGCACCGCATCGTGCATGGAGGCCTGCACTATACCGGACCGGTCAGGGCCAGCCCCAAAGTGCTCGAACATCTGGACCGTCTCGCGCCCTTCGCGCCTTCCCATCAGCCGCACAATCTCGCAGGCGTCCGCGCGCTTGCAGGCGCCATGCCGGATCTTGACCAGACCCTCTCCTTCGACACCGCCTTCCACCGCACCGCGCCGCACATCGCCCAGCTCTACGCCCTGCCCCGCAGCCTGAGCCGGGAAGGGATCATCCGCTATGGCTTTCACGGCCTCTCCTTCGCCCATGTCGCCCGGATTGCGGGAGAGGTTTTCGGGGCGAGGCCTGAACGCCTGATCGCCCTGCATCTCGGCAGCGGTGCCAGCGCCTGTGGCCTGCGGAATGGCGAAAGTGTCGCGACCAGCATGGGGCTGACCGCGCTTGACGGGCTGATGATGGCGACCCGCTGTGGCGATCTCGATCCGGGCGTCGTGCTTCACCTGATACAGGATCGCGGCCTGCCGCCGGGCGAAGTGGCCGAAATGCTCTACCGGAAATCCGGCCTGCTCGGCGTCTCCGGCATGAGCGCCGACATGAGGACGCTTCTGGACAGCGACGCGCCCGAAGCGCACGAGGCCGTGGATCTCTATGTCTACCGCATCACCCGCGAGGTCGGCGCACTCGCCGCCGCGCTCGGCGGCGTGGACGCGCTCGTCTTCACCGGCGGTGTGGGCGAAAACGCAGCAGCAATTCGGGACAAGGTGTGCGCGGCGCTCGGCTGGCTGGGCCTTGATCTCGATACCGCCCGCAATGCCGAAGGCTCAGGTCTCATCTCCTCGGGCAATTCCTCCATCACCGCCGCCATCATCCCCGCAGACGAGGAAATTGTCATCGCCGAAGAGGCCGCAGACGTGCTTTCGCCCTCCAACCTCCGATAAGCCCGGAAACGCCGGACCGCGCCCCCCTTCCCGCGACCGGGAGAGCAGGGCGCGCGCGGATAGCTCATCACCCATCCCCCGCCTCCGGAACCGTGCCTAGACTGCCCCCATGTCACCGGCGCTCACACCGTTCGAAACGCTGCGCTTTCAGGGCCTGCTCCTGCATGGCCGTGTGCTCGCGCGGGACCATCTCCAGCTCGTTCCCGACCGCATCTCGAGGGCAGCCAGCGCCCGGGCCCGGGCCGGCATCCGGATCCTCGAATCCTGGCTGAGGCGGCTCCTCATCCTGATGGCGCTGGCGCTGGAACCCGGCCTGAAACCGCGCTCCGGCGAACACGTCCTGACGCGCGACGGACGCGAAAAGCCGCCCAAAACGACGAAAATGCCCCATTTTCAGATTTTCCGCGACGCGCCGGAGGCCGATTTCACCGCGCTTCAGGATCCCTGGCGCGTGCGACCGGAACGCCCCGCCGGCCCGGTCCCCGCAAGGGGCCTGCTGCAGCGTCTCTCAGCGCTCAAGGCCGTTCTCGACAATCCCGAACCCCGTGCCCGCAGGCTCGCCTGGAGCCTCGCGCGCAACCGGCCGGGCATCCTGCTTGCCGCTCAGGGCCGCGCGGTTCCCGCCCGCTGGGGCACCGAGCCCTCAGCGCTCTACACCGCCATGGGCTTTGCGATCTCGCAGACCAGCCGCGCGCCTCCCCCGCCGCTCGGACCGAGGCCCCGCGCCGGGCCAAGGATCAGGCGCATCTGAAACGGAAACGCCCCGGAACCCGAGGATTCCGGGGACGCTGGTGCAGGTGCATACTGCGTAACCCGGCCCCTTAATGGCGATTTCGGTTTGGCCGATCCATTTCGTCCTGCTAACAATCAGTCCGTCCAAGCCAAGGAGGGGAGACTCATGGCCTATATGGGAAATGGCGGGCTCAGCGGCTTCGCCGGAATCGTTGGCGGCGCGGTCGGTGCCTATCTCGGTTACACCTATGCCGGTGCGGTGGATGACATCACGCCGGTTCAGGGCGCGCTGATCCTCGGCGGCATCGGCCTGGTGGCCGGATCGCTCGGTGCCTTCATCCTGAAATCGGCGATGCAGTTCATCATCTATCTGGTCCTGTTGCTCGGCGTGGCGTATTTCTTCCGCGAACAGATCGAGAGCCTGACAGGGGTCAACCCGGTCGACGCGCTGAACGCCGCGCTTGAACGCTTCGGCCTGTCACTCCCGGGCTATGATGGCGACGGGAACATCAAGGTCGGACCGGACGAAGGCTGAGGCCTATTCCGCCCAGTAGGGCTTGCGCTTCTCCAGGAAGGCGGCGAGCCCTTCGCGGCCCTCATCGGAGGCGCGACGCTCGGCGATCCGGCGCGCGGTTTCGTGGCTCAGTCCCTCATCGATGATGGCACCCGACACATCGGCCACCAGTCGCTTTGCCTCCGCCACTGCGCCGGGGGCGGTATCAAACATCAGCGCCGTGACATGTTCCTCAAGCGCGAGGAAGTCCTCCGGCGTCTCGGCGATGAAATGGACGAGGCCGAGTTTCTCCGCGAACACGCCGTCAAAGCTCTCTCCCGTCATGAACAGCGCCTTCGCCCAGCGCGGCCCGATAGCCTCGATCACATAGGGTGAAATCGTCGCCGGCGTGATGCCAAGGCGCACCTCGGAGAAGCGGAAATTGGAATCCTTCATCGCAATGCCGACATCGCAGGCTGCGACCAGTCCGCACCCGCCCCCCATGCAGGCCCCGTGAACCAGCGCGATGGTGAGTTGTGGCAGGGAATGCAGCTTGCGCAGCATTTCGGCGAGCGCAAAGGCGTCGGTCTCGTTTTCCTTTTTCGTGTAATCGGCCGCCGCCCGCATCCAGTCGAGATCGGCACCGGCCGAGAAGCTCCGACCGGCACCTTTCAGGATCACGGCCCGCAGATTGTCCTCGCCGCGCAGCGTCTCGAAGGCATCGGCCAGTTCCTCGACCATGCGTGCATTGAAGGCATTGTGCTTGTCCGGCCGGTTCAGGAGAACCACAGCCACACCGCCCGGCGAGGCCTTCAGTTCGATGCTTTCATAGGCGCGGTCCATGAGCGTTCCTCCTTCGGTTCCTTGCCACTTCATGCGCGAGACCGCCCGCAAAGAAAAGAGTGGCAGGAAAAAGGGGCCGCCTTTCAGGGGCGACCCCTCTCAGGGTTGGCGCGCGCTGTCCGTCGAGCGGGGGGACGAGGAAGCAGCGCCCGCCTGCGCCCTGGCTCAGTAGCCCTCGTCGGAGGCCGTTTTGTCGTCGGTGCCGTGATCATACGACTTCCCGGCTTCATCGGACTCCATGGCTGCCTCAAGCTCCTCAAGGGTGAGTTCGCCGTCATCGCCAGCCACTTCCGTGAACTTGGCGGTGGCGTCTTCCTCGCTGTGGCCTTCGCCGACAGCCCAGGTGACGAACTCCGATTCCGTCACCACGCCGGACGCATCGAGATCCATGGCGGCGAACGTTTCGGAAGGCTGTCCGGCCTGTGCGGCAACCGCGCCGAGACCGGCCAGAAGGGTGATCATTGTGAAGCGTTTCATCGGGTTTTCTCCGTTGGCTTCGTGCAGGAGTTGGAAGGTCTGCACGGCCAAAGAGCTAGCCGGAACGCGGTGGGCCGGCTCGTGAACAAGGCGCAAGAACCCGCCCCAATCCTGCCCGAATGTGGTCATGGCGGCGCCGGAATGCCAGCATGCACGGCTTGGCACCTGAAACCCTTCGGAATTTCACCTGACCGGCGTGAAAGGAAATGCGACCGCCCGCACACTTTTGACATAGAGTGAAATGGTTCGTGAACAGAGATGACAGAAGCGCAAGGCTGGAAGTCCGCTTTCCCCTCCCCTTGGCAACCCGAGAGCGTCACACACTGCCTCGAAACTGGAACCGGTCGGATGGGCACGTGCATGCAGCGACTTCACGCGATCTTCAATCCGACCTGTTATGGGTTTGAACCATAGAGAACTTCACGCGCGCCGGTTAATCTTCCATCTTGTAAGCGATGCCCAGATCAACGATCGAACCCGACCTGAAAGAGGTGCCCTTCCTCAAGGACGTCCCCGCCAGGGCATTGCGGGCTGCTGGGCGCGAGGCGAACTGGTTCTCGGTGGCAGCCGGCTGGCCGCTCATCAATCAGGGCGACGCTCCGGATTCGATCTATTTCGTTGTCTCCGGCTCCCTTGGTGCCTTCCGCACCGGGGCTGACGGCCAGACCGAGCTTGTCGGCCACATCCGCGCCGGTGAACCTGTCGGCGAAATGGCGCTCTTTGCCGGCGAACCTCACACCGCTTCGGTCTACGCCCTGCGCGACACTGAGGTTGTGCGTATCTCGCGAACAGGCTTCGAGCGACTGGTGCGCGCCGAGCCCGACATCCTGCAGCGCCTGATCCGTCTCATCCTCATCCGCACCCGCGCCCAGGGCCGGCGCAGCGCGCGTTCCGAGCCCCGCGTCTTCTCACTCGTGGCCACTTCGCCGACCATAGACTTGCGTCTGCGCGCGGAAATGCTGGCCGAAGCCCTAGCCGACATGGGATTGCGCACGGTCATTGTTGATGCCGCAGAGGGTGCCGAAAAGCCCGCCACATGGTTTGACCATCTCGAGCGCGAGAACGACGTCGTCTTCCTGCTCGCCGACTTCTCCGACATTGGCTGGTACCGCGTCGCCATGCGCCAGGCCGACCGGCTCTGGGTGATCGCGCGATCTGATGCCCGGCCGTCGGTCCCGCTCCTGCCGGAGGACACCTCGCCGACGCGGAGCTTCCGTCTGGTCGATGTGATCCTCCTCCACCTCGGCTCGCGTCCCGATGCCAGCCGGACCGAGGAATGGGTGTCGGCCGCCGGGGCAACGCGAAGCTTCCACTGGGACGGCAACAGCCGGAAGGATTCCACCCGCATTGCACGGGTCGCGGCCGGCCGTTCGGTTGGCCTTGTCCTGTCAGGCGGCGGGGCGCGGGCCTATGCGCATATCGGGGTCGTAAAGGCGCTGCGCGCGCGCAACATTCCGATCGACTTTGTCGGCGGGGCGAGCATGGGGGCGGTCGTGGCCGCCTGCGTCGCGCTTGACTGGGACGATGACGAGATCGAGCGGCGCATCCGCAAGGCCTTTGTCGAGTCCAATCCGCTTGGCGACTTCAACCTGCCTGTGGTCGGCATGGTAAAGGGTGCGCGGGTCAACAAACGGCTGGAGGAGCATTTCGGCGAGGTCCTGATCGAGGATATGGAACTGCCCTTCTTTGCGGTCTCGACCAATCTCACAGCTGCTGCGGTGCGCATCCACCGCTCCGGTTCGCTGCGCAAGGCGCTTCGGGCGAGCATCTCGCTACCGGGGATCCTGCCGCCCATGGTGGAGGGCGGCGAGGTGCTGGTCGACGGCGCGGTGATGAACAATTTTCCCGTCGATGTGATGCGCGACATGCATCGCGGCAAGGTGATCGGCTGCGATGTGGCCCGCCAGCCTGAAGGCCTCGCGCCTGACGAGTTCATCAACCCGCCGGGCTTCTTCGGCTGGGTGTTTCGCAATGGCTTTTCCGCCGCCCCGCCGATTGCCGATCTCCTGATGCGGACCGCGACCGTCTCAGTGAACCCGACTGCCGGACGCGAACTCGCCGATGTTCTCATCATCCCGGACCTGCCGGACATCGAGCTGCGCGACTGGAAGTCCTATGAAAAATGCGTCTGGGCAGGGTATGAAGCAACGCTCCGGACCCTCGACACGGCCGCCACCCGCCTGAAGGCGGCGCGGCATCCGGTGAAACTGGCGGCTGAATAAGACAGCCGTCTGGTCACGCAAGACCGCTCAGAGCGGGATGTTGTCGTGCTTCTTCCAGGGGTTCTCGACCTGCTTGCCGGCCAGCGCCCGCAGGGCCTTGGCCACACGGGCCCGGGTGCTGCGGGGCCGGATGATGTCGTCAATATAGCCCTTGCGCGCCGCCACGAAGGGATTGGCGAAATTGTCCTCGTACATTTTCGTGTGTGCGGCGATCTTGTCGGGGTCGCCCAGATCCTTGCGGAAGATGATCTCGACGGCACCCTTTGCCCCCATCACCGCGATCTCTGCGGTCGGCCAGGCATAGTTCACATCGCCGCGCAGATGTTTGGAACTCATCACGTCATAGGCCCCACCATAGGCCTTTCGCGTGATGACCGTCACCTTCGGCACCGTCGCCTCGGCAAAGGCGAAGAGCAGCTTCGCTCCATGCTTGATGAGAGCGCCATACTCCTGCTTCGTCCCCGGCATGAAGCCCGGCACATCGACGAAAGTCACGATCGGGATGTTGAAACAGTCACAGAAGCGCACGAAACGCGCCGCCTTGCGCGAGGCATCGATATCCAGCACGCCGGCCAGCGTCAGCGGCTGGTTGGCGACAAAGCCCACCGTCTTGCCCTCGATCCGGCCAAAGGCGCAAATGATGTTGCCGCCAAAGGCCGGGCCGATCTCGAAATAGTCACCCTCATCGGCGACCTTCTCGATCAACTCCTTCATGTCATAGGGCATGTTGGGATTGGCCGGGATCAGCGTGTCGAGCGAAGGCTCGGTGCGCAGGGGGTCGTCGAAACTCGGACGCACCGGCGGATCCTCGCGATTGGAGCCCGGCAGGAAGTCGATCAGCCGGCGCATCTGCGTCAGCGCCTCGATGTCGTTCTCGAAGGCACCGTCGGCGACGCCGGATTTCGCCGTGTGCACACGCGCCCCGCCAAGGTCTTCCTGGCTGACATCCTCATTCGTGACAGTCTTCACCACATCGGGACCGGTGACGAACATGTAGCTCGTATCCTTCACCATGAAGATGAAGTCGGTCATGGCGGGCGAGTAGACATCGCCACCCGCGCACGGCCCCATGATGACGGAGATCTGTGGGATCACGCCGGAGTAGAGGACGTTCTCCATGAAGATGTCGGCATAGCCCGCCAGCGAATCGACACCCTCCTGGATGCGCGCGCCGCCGGCATCGAACATGCCGATCACCGGCGCACCGTTCTGCGCGGCGAATTTCTGCACCTTCACGATCTTGGCGGCATGGGCCTTGGACAGCGACCCGCCGAAAACGGTGAAATCCTTGGAGAAGACATAGACGAGCCGGCCGTTCACGGTGCCCTGCCCGGTGACAACACCGTCGCCCGGCACCTTCTGGGCTTCCATGCCGAAATCGGAGCACTGGTGCTCGACGAACATGTCATACTCTTCAAAGGAACCTTCATCGAGCAGGAGTTCGATGCGCTCGCGCGCGGTGAGCTTGCCCTTTTCATGCTGGCGCTGAATGCGCGCAGCGCCGCCCCCCATACGGGCGGCCTCGCGCCGCGCCTCGAGTTCTGTCAGTATGTCCTTCATCTTGCGGTCCTCGCCCCTGATCTCGTCTTGCTGCGGCGCAGTGTGAGAGAACCGGGCGGGCAAGGCAAGGGAGACCCTGCGTCAGGCAGAGCCTCCCTCGCCTATCGTCTAATGTCTGTCGGGGCCTTACCAGCCGCGCTTGCCATAGCTTGAAGAGTAGACCCAACCGGGCCGACGGCCGGGCACCGGAATGGCGTCAATGGCGACGATGTTTCCCTGTCGCACCTCACAGCGCACCCGGCGCTCGAACTCGCGGCGGCGACCCTCGAACTCGGTCTCGAAGAAGACGACGTATCCCTTCGGACCCACCTGCTTCACATAGCGGTCGTCGAAATCGACATCGCGGAAGCCGAGGCGGTAGCCCTTGCGCTGAATGGCGACGGCGCATTGCCGGACAGCCCGTCGGCGCTCCCAACGATCACCCTGCTTTCGGTATCCGTAACTGGAACCCGAATAGCCATAGCCTGACGAGTCCGGACCGCCATGCAGCACTTGGCCAGTGATCGGGCAGATATTGGGCTGGCGCTGCGCATCTGCAGCCGGAGCGAGGAGGGCAGACGCAGCCAACGCAACGGCCGCCACTCCAGGTATAATGATGGGGTTCATCATGTGTCGGACGATAATCGCGCCATGTCGAACGCTGACTGAACTCCGCGTTCACCTGCACAACAAGTTGCAGCGACGCCGATCACATGATGGCTTCCACCTCCCGGCGGAAGTATTCGCGGCGGCGTTCGCCGCTGTTGATATACCGATAATTGCAGACCACGTCCCAGTCATGATCCTCTGGCAACCAGGCGCAGCGCGTGGTCGAAGGCCCCAGAAACATCTCCTGGTATTGCTCATCATTGAGGCAGCATTCCCCGTCGGTCTGATCAACGGCATCGTCAAAATACTCGTCCACCGTACCGACCGTGATGTCCTCAGGATTGATCTGCAGTTCGCCGTCGCTGGAGAGAAAGGCTTCGATGTCGGGATAAAGCTCTTCCAGCGTGTTGTCATAGTGAAACGCGCCGGTGCGATCGTCCCAGATACCGACATCAGTGAGATTGCGCGCGCGCAGTTTCAGGAACATGCCCTCCTCGCCGGGACGCACGGCGGGCATGGTGGACACTGAAGATGAGCGCCAGCGGGCAAAGGTGATCCCCTCCTCCGTGGCGAACTCCACCCTGGAATAGGTCGAGCGCGTGTACTGGTCGTAGTCCGGATCGTAGCTCAGATACTTTCCCGGCCGGAAGAATTCCTTGTGATCCTCAAGCTCCATGAGGCCAGGCTTGCGGGGCGCATTGTCGGCAAATGTGAGCGGAGAACACAGCAAGAGCCCCAGAAACAATGCAACAGCTTTCAGCATTCCGGCCAACTCCCTGCTTTATCCCTCGAGCGCTGTGAACCACCTTCCAAGCGCCCGGGCATCTTCGGCGCGGCGCTCTGCCACTTCGGCGGCTTCTGCGTCCTCGCCCCATTGCTCAATCTGCCACAGCTCGTCGATGCGCGACAGGTCGAATGCCGCCTCGGCCTGCAACCGGCCCTGCTCGACCGCAAGGCCCAGCAGCGCCGAGCCGAATAGTGGCACCGCCCAGGCCAGTCCGGTGAGACGGAAATCATCGAGCCCGGCAGCATGTCGGCGGGCAGCGTCAAGGGACGCTTCCGGCTGCTGGGTGGCGATGATACCGGCGACCGCAACAAGCCTGAGGCCGAGCGTCCCGGCCGCCCAGTCACGCACCGGGCACCAGCCGGCATTCTGACGGTCGATCAGTTCCTGCGGCGCATCGGCAAGATGGCAGAGAAGATCGGTCTCGCAATAGCGCACCACCTCCTCCACCATGGCGTCGCGGGAAAGCGGCGTGCGGTCGATGGCGACATTGGCGAGCCGCGTGAGCGGGATGGAGAAGGGATCAATCGTTTCTGACTGAGTCTCCCACTCCGCCGCGATGGCATCGGCGAGCGAGCGTGTCGGCAAGTGAAGCGGCTGTGCCGACGGCGTTTTCGGCACACGGCCATCCAGCGTAACGGCAAAGCCCTTGCCCGCCTCGGCCACAGCCACGGTTTTCCAGAAGCGGCGTCTCGCAAACGTCTGTGACCCATCCATGTCATGGGCGTATACCGCAGCAGCAGACCCGCCAAGACCCGGCCAAACAAAAGGACGTCTCTCATGTCGACCATCAAGCATGACGTTGAAACCGCCAATGCCGCCTACGCTGCGCAGTTCGGTGACAAGGCTGATCTCGCAATCCCGCCTGCGCGCGGCTTTCTCATTCTCACCTGCATGGATGCCCGACTCGATCCGGCAAAATTCGCGGGCCTGGCCGAGGGCGATGCCCATGTGGTGCGCAATGCCGGCGGTCGCGCCTCGGATGACGCCATCCGTTCCCTCGTGATCAGCCACAAGCTGCTCGGCACGAAGGAATGGTTCGTCGTGCACCACACCGACTGCGGCATGCTCTATTTCACTGACGAGCAGATGGGCGACCTGCTCGCCGGTTCGCTGGAGACAGCCGAGCTTACCGAACAGGGATTTCGCAACGCCTCAGAGCCCGGCGGGTCCGGCGAGGGCCGTTACGTGAAATGGCACACCATTCCGGATCAGGAGCGTGCCGTCATAGAAGACGTGAAGCGCATCCGTGCCCATCCGCTCGTCAACCCATCGATTCCGATCTACGGCTATGTGTATGATGTAAAGTCAGGTCGGCTTGTTGAAGTCCCAGGCGCATCGGAAGCCGGGCAGGCCCTCAGCTAAGCTTCGCCGCTCACGAGCGCAGCGCCAAAACGGTCGAGGCTTGCATTCAGCGTGCTGAAATCATGGTGAACTTCATCGGCACCGGCGGCTTCTAGCTCGTCGGCCGCCCCGAAGCCCCAGGCGACTCCCTTGCAGCGAATCCCCGCCGCGCGGCCCATGGCCATGTCGTGGACCGCGTCACCGATGATCAGGCTGTGACCCGGCTGGGCACCTACCGCCGCCATGGCCTGCTCGCACATGAAGGGATTGGGCTTGCCGGGACCATCATCCGCGCACCAGACGGTGTCGAAATATTGCGCGACGGGGTGCATCTCGAAGAGCGCCTGCACGCCGCGTCGTGCCTTTCCCGTCGCCACCGCGAGCAGCCAGTTCTCATTGGCGAGGCGTTCCAGCGTCTCCACCGCACCCTCATAGAGCGGCTCGATAAAGTCCGGCTCGGTCCGGCGCGAGATGAAAGCATGCTTGTAGGCCTCGATCAGGCGAAGGAGCGCTTCGCCCTCAAGCTGCGGCGCGAGAGTTGCGCACACGGTGGCAAGGTCCAGGCCGACGAGCCGGCGCGTTGCATCATAGCCCGGCGGCTCAAGATCGCACGTCACAAAGGCGCGCTCCATGGCGGTCTGGATGACCTCGCGAGAGTCGACAACCGTGCCGTCAATGTCCCAGATGGCGAGTCTCAGCGTCACAGGAAGGGCTCCAGCGGATCCTTGCCGGCTTCCTGTTCGAGGAAACCGAGCGTGGCGAAGGTCTGTTTCATGTGACCCGGCAAGGGCGCCGTGATCGTGAGCGGCCGTCCGGAGCGCCTTGGCAGGATCAGTGCGCGGGCGTGCAGGTGCAGCCCCGAAGCGAGGCCCTGCGGCACTTCCCGGCGGGTGAGATACTTGTCATCGCCGAGAATGGAGGTGCCGATCTCCTCCATGTGGAAACGCAATTGGTGGGTGCGGCCCGTTTTCGGCTTCAGCGCGACCCAAGCTGCGCGCTGCCCCGCCGTCGTGACTGTGACATAATCGGTGATGGCGTGGACCGCGCCCTTCTCACCATGGCCAGAGCGGCGCATGCGTTCCTTGTCGGCACCTTTCGCCTCGCTGTCCTTGATCATCCAGCTGCGGATCTGACCGGCTTGCGGCACAGGCACACCGACGGTGACCGCCCAGTAGACCTTGTCGAGTTCGCGCTCCTTGAAGAGTTTCGAGAGCCGTGCCGAAACGGCAGGCGTTTTCGCCACGACGAGAACGCCGGAGGTCTCCTTGTCGAGCCGGTGAACGAGTTTCGGGCGGTGCTCGCCGTCCTGCAAGAGGCCCAGCATTCCATCGACATGGCGGCGCATGGCCGTTCCGCCCTGGACCGCGAGGCCCGCGGGCTTGTTCAGAGCGATGATCTCGTCATCCTCGTGAAGCACGATGGAGCGGATGAAGGCGCGGTCAGATGCGGACTCATTGGTCTGGCGCCTGGGGCGCTCCTCCGGGTCTTCGGCGATTTTCGGCAGCGGCGGGACGCGCACCGACGCTCCGGTGGTCAGCCGCGTGCTCGGCTTCACCCGCGCGCCGTCCACCCTCACCTGTCCGGTGCGGCAGAGCTTTTCGACATGGCCCTGGGTGAGACCCGCATAATGGCGCTTCAGCCAGCGATCGAGGCGGGTGTCATCCTCGTCAGGGCCGATGGTGACATGGTGGATCGGCGTGTTCATGCAAGCACCTTGCGGGCAATGAAGAGGCCGAGTGAGAGCGCGGCGACACCGAGCAGGACCGAGACCACCACGTAGCCGAGCGCCTTCTCCCACTGGCCGGATTCGATCAGATTCACCGTCTCGAGCGAAAAGGCCGAGAAGGTCGTGAACCCACCGAGCAGTCCGACGCCAATCAGCAGGCGCAAGGGCTCGCCGCCATGTCCGCGCAGCATCGCACCGACGAGCAAGCCCATCAGGAAGCTGCCGAGCATGTTGGCCGCAAAGGTCGCCCAGGGCCATCCGCCAAGGCCGGCCCGCGCAAACCAGAGGCTGAGCCCGTAGCGCGCACCCGCACCGAGCGCACCGCCTGCGGCGACAAGGAGAAATCCGTTCATGGCGAGCGTCTTACGATGATGCGTGCGCTTGTGCCAGTGGCACCGCACCAAGCCCGGCCGCTTCGGCGCGCGCGATGAAATCAGCGGGCAGCGGCGCGCAGATGTCGAGCGTACCGCCGCCCGGATGCGGAATGACCAGACGGCTCGCATGCAGCATGCAGCGCTCCGCAGAGAGCCTGCCCGCACCATAGATGCGGTCGCCAAGGATCGGGCAGCCGATATGGGCGAGGTGCACGCGGATCTGATGCATGCGGCCCGTTTCGGGGCTCAGTTCCATAAGCGCGGTATCGCCCTGACGGGCGAGCACCTGCCAGGCCGTGCGCGCGGGCTTGGCTCCTGCTTCTTCGGCGTCGACGACCTTGGCGATCTCGCCGCCCCGCTCGCCGGGCCGTCGCGTAATGGCGGCCTCGATTGTGCCCTCGTCATTCACCGGCAGATCGCCGCGCGCCAAGGCGAGATAGGTTTTCGAGGCCCGACGCTCGGCAAAGCTCTCCGAGAGGTGCGCCGACGCAGGCTGTGTGCGCGCGACAAGCAAGACGCCAGAGGTCTCCGCATCGATGCGGTGGACAAGGCGCGGACGCTTGCCATTCGACTTCGCAAAGGTCCAGAGCAGATGGTCGAGGCTCTCCCCGCGATTGCCCCGCGTCTGGACCGGCACGCCCGCCGGCTTGTCGAAGGCGAGCAGGGTCGCGTCTTCCTGGATCAGCCAGGACCGGATGCGGGCCTTCTGTTCGTCACGGAGATGGGGAATGGGCGTGTTGCGGCTCATTCGGGCTTGGCCTTTGTCTTTCGCAGCGCCGCCCAGCGCTCAAGCCGCTCGCGGATCGGACCCTCACGGCCCTCCCCCTTGGGCGCGTAGAAACACTCGCGTTTCATGCCGTCCGGGAAATAGTTCTGTCCTGAGAAGCCATCCTCGGCGTCATGGTCATAGTCATAGCCCGCCCCGTAGCCCTGATCCTTCATCATCGCCGTCGGCGCGTTCAGGATGTGCTTTGGCGGGCTGAGGGAGCCGGTCGACTTCGCCGCTCGCAGCGCGGCTTTCCAGGCCACGTGGTTTGCGTTCGATTTCGGCGCGGTGGCGAGATGGATGACCGCTTGTGCGAGGCTCAGTTCGCCTTCCGGAGAGCCGAGGCGCTCATAGGCACGCGCCGCTTCCGACGCGACCATGAGCGCGGTCGGATCGGCGAGGCCGATATCCTCGCTCGCCATGCGAATCAGGCGTCGAGCGAGATAGAGCGGGTCCTCCCCGCCATCGATCATGCGCGCAAACCAGTAGAGCGCCGCGTCGGGATCCGATCCCCGCACCGATTTGTGCAGGGCGGAGATGAGATTGTAGTGACCCTCCCGGTCCTTGTCATAGGCCGGGGCGCGCTTTTGCAGGACGCTCGCAAGCGCCTCGGTCGAGAGTGGCTCGGCCGGTGAGAGCGCGTGCACCTGCTCAGCGAGGTTCAGGAGGAACCGGCCATCGCCGTCGGCCATGGCAATCAGTGCACGGCGGGCCTCGGCTGTGAGGTTCAGAGATCGACCAAGATCGGCCTCGGCACGATTCAGGAGCGTCCCCAGCGCGTCAGCGTCGAGGCGATTGAGCACCAGCACCTGGCAGCGCGACAGGAGCGCGCCATTGATCTCGAAACTCGGATTCTCTGTTGTCGCACCCACAAGCGTGACAACACCGCGCTCGACATAGGGCAGGAAGCCGTCCTGCTGGGCCCTGTTGAAACGGTGAATTTCGTCGACGAAAAGCAGCGTGCCCTGCCCCGTCGCGCGGCGCGCCTCCGCCGCCTCGAAGGCCGCCCGCAGATCCTTCACGCCGGAAAATATGGCAGAGATGGCATGAAAATGGAGCCCGGCCCGTTCAGCGAGCAGGTTCGCGATGGTCGTCTTCCCGACACCCGGCGGTCCCCAGAGGATGATGCTCGGCAGGCTGCCCGCATCGATCAGGCGGGTGAGCGTCCCGTCAGGACCGACAAGATGGCCCTGCCCGATCACCTCGCCAAGCGCCTGCGGACGTAGCCGGTCAGCCAGCGGGCGCGGGGCGGTCTTGTCGAGGCCGGAAGCTGTGAAGAGGTCAGACATGATGGCGAGCTTTACGCGATTTCGCGTGACGAGCCAGATTTCAGTTGACCCGGCCACTGAACTCGACGAGAACATTGGAGGAACATACTTCGGGGGTAAACCATGCTGAAATTCTACACCAATCCCATGTCGCGCGGACAGATTGCCCGCTGGATGCTTGAGGAAGTTGGCGAGCCGTATGAGGAGGTCCTTGTTGGCTATGGGCCTGAGATGAAGTCTGCGGAATATCTCGCCCTCAATCCCATGGGCAAGGTGCCGACACTTGTCCATGACGGGCGCGTGGTGACCGAATGCGCCGCGATCTGCACCTATCTGGCCGACGCATTTCCGGCTGCCTCGCTCGCACCTGCTCCAGGCGACCGCGCGGACTATTATCGCTGGATGTTCTTTGCAGCCGGTCCCGTTGAAAGCGCAATCATGAACCGTTCGATGGGCTGGGATCCGGAGGGCGAGAAGCAGGCCATGTCGGGATACGGTCATTATGACCTGACCATGGACACGCTGGAAAAGGCGGTCAGGGCCCATCCCTACATTGCCGGCGACCGCTTCACCGCAGCCGATGTCTATGTCGGCTCGCAGGTGGGCTGGGGCATACAGTTTGCCACGATGCCTGACCGGCCGGCCTTCCATGCCTACTGGGAGAGGATTTCGGCCCGCGAGGGCTATCAGAAGGCAAAGGCGAGGGACAATGAGCTGATCGCGGCGCAGTCGGCTCAGTCCGAAAGCTGAATCGCTTTCGGCTTTGGCGAAAGCGGAATTGCCTTGCACAAGATCAAACGAGGATCGTTTCCGTCAAAGACGGGAACGATCTAGAGGGGGATCGGACCTTCCAGCAGGCGGCCATTGCGCTGAACAGCTGCGCTCCAGCCCTTGCTTTCGGCGAGTTCGAGCGCATCCTCGAAATCGCTGAGCGTCTCGACTTGCTCGCCATTGACCCCGACAATGATGTCGCCCGGTCGCAGGAATCGCCGCGCATAGCCACCGCGCATGATGCGTGTGACGAGCAGGCCCTTTGCGAAGGGATCACCGCCGAGTTCCTCTGCCAGCGCCGGGGAAAGCTCAGCCACTTCGGCGCCGATGAAGGGGTGGTCACCGCGCAGCAGGACAAGATCGGCCTCTGTGGCGCCCGGTGGCGGGACGAGCGTGACGCGGGTCAGGCGCTCGGCGCCGGCGCGGCGATAGGACAGTTCCGCCCGCTCACCCGAGCCGAAGGTCGCGGCGAGGAATTTGAGGCCCTTCTCGTCATAGACCTCGCGACCGTCTATAGCGGTCACGACGTCGCCGCTGCGCAGGCCGGCTTTCGCGGCCGGACCGCCAGGATAGACCTCGGTGATCAGCACACCGACCGGGCGCGACAGGCCAAGCGATTCGGCCATGTCGGAGGTCACTGCCTCGCCCTTCAAGCCGAGCCAGGGCCGCACAATCCGGCCCTCATTCACCGCCGCATCGACCACCCGGCGCACCATTTCCGCCGGAATCGAGAAACCGATCCCGTTCGATCCGCCCGAGCGCGAGAAGATCGCCGTGTTCACACCGACAAGGCGGCCCTGCATGTCGATCAGCGCCCCGCCGGAATTGCCAGGATTGATGGCCGCATCGGTCTGAAGGAAAAAGGCATAGTCCGACACGCCGACATCGGTGCGCGCGGTGGCAGAGACGATGCCGGAGGTCACCGTCTGACCGACGCCAAACGGATTGCCGATGGCGAGCACGAGATCGCCCACCTGAAGCCCGCGCGTGTCGGCATAATCGAGGGTGGGCAGCGCCTCCCCGTCAGTATCGATCCGCAGGACGGCGAGGTCCGTGCGTTCATCGGCCAGCACGAGTTCGGCGTCGAATTCACGCCGGTCCGACAGCACGACACGCAGGGATTCCGCCCCCTTCACCACATGGGCATTGGTCACGATCACGCCATCGTCGGAGACGATCACGCCGGAACCGAGCGAGCCTTCAACGCGGGGGCGGGTCGGCCCAGGCCCGAAGAATTCGCGGAAGATCGGATCATTGGCGAAGGGCGATACCGAGCGTTGCACGATACGTTCGGTGTACACATTGACCACGGCCGGCGCGGCACGCTTCACCAGCGGCGCATAGGACAGGGACACCTCGGCCTGGCTGTCGGGCACGCGGCGTTCCTGTGACGTCGCCTCACCCCAGAGCTGCGCCCGCGCACCTGGCCCGAAAGTGACGAGCAGGATCAGCAACGCAACAGACACGCGGGAACTCAATCTCATCAGGCAAACCTCGGCAATCACTGTCTTTGACGCAATTATCGCCGAGATTTGTCATTTCCGTCAGCCCATCAAGCCAGAAACAGGTGACATTTCAGCAAGCTTGCTCCGTAAGTTCAGCCATCACGCCAAACGAAAACGGGGCCCCCAAAGGATGCCCCGTCAGGAAACGATACTTCCGGATCCGATCAGGCCTGGTCCATGGCCTCAAGCTCGCCCTCGTGACGGGCGCGATCTTCTGCGCCTTTGGCCTCCTCGTCGCGGTCAACGAGTTCGATCACGGCCATCGGGGCATTGTCACCATGGCGGAAGCCGGCCTTCAGGACGCGGGTGTAGCCGCCATTGCGGTCCTCATAGCGGGGCCCGAGCGTTTCGAAGAGTTTCTTCGCCATTGCCTCGTCGCGGATGCGCGCAACGGCACGGCGGCGCGAGGCGAGGTCACCCTTCTTGGCAAGGGTCACGAGCCGGTCCATGATCGGCGCGAGTTCCTTCGCCTTGGGCAGCGTCGTCACGATCTGCTCGTGACGGATCAGCGAAGCCGCCATGTTGGCGAACATGGCCTTGCGGTGAGAGCTCGTGCGGTTGAGCTTGCGGTATCCGTGGGCGTGGCGCATCGGCTAGTTTCCCAACTCCTTAAAGGAGGTCCTCATGCTTCTTGGCGAGGGCCTCGATATCATCCGGCGGCCAGTTCTGCACTTCCATGCCGAGGTGCAGGCCGAGACCGGCCAGGACTTCCTTGATCTCATTCAGCGACTTCCGGCCGAAATTCGGGGTGCGCAGCATCTCCGCTTCGGATTTCTGGATCAGGTCGCCGATATAGACGATATTGTCGTTCTTCAGGCAGTTGGCCGAACGCACCGACAGTTCGAGTTCGTCAACCTTCTTAAGGAGGACCGGATTGAAGCCCAGTTCCGGCTCGTCCTCGGCGGCCTGCTCGATCGTCGGCTCCTCGAAGGTGATGAAGATCTGCAGCTGGTCCTGAAGGATGCGCGCGGCATAAGCGACAGCGTCCTCCGGTGTCACCGACCCATCGGTCTCAACGTCGAGGATGAGCTTGTCGTAATCGAGCACCTGGCCTTCGCGGGTGTCCTCGACGCTGTATCCAACGCGGCGGACGGGCGAATAGATCGCATCAACCGGAATGAAGCCAATGGGGGCATCCTCCGGACGGTTCTTGTCGGCAGCGACATAACCCTTGCCGCTCGCCACGGTGAACTCCATGCGCACTTCGGCATCATCGTCGAGCGTGCAGATCGGCAGGTCGGGATTGAGGATTTCCACATCGCCAGGCGTTTCGATCTGGCCAGCGGTCACCTCGCCGCCGCCCGATGCCTTCAGCACCATGCGCTTCTGGCTGTCGGAGACCATGCGGATGGCAACCTGCTTCAGATTCAGGATGATGGTCGTCACATCCTCGCGCACGCCGGGAATGGAGGTGAACTCGTGCACCACGCCGTCTATCTGGACGCCGGTGATGGCGGCGCCCTGAATTGATGACAGGAGCACCCGGCGCAGCGCGTTGCCAAGCGTGGTGCCAAAGCCGCGCTCCAGCGGCTCGATGATGAGCTTCGCCTTGCGCTTGGCATCATAGCCATGCTCGACCTCCGGCCGGTTCGGCCGAATGAGCTCTTTCCAGTTCTTGTCGTTCACGGTGTCGGCGGCATCAGCCATGGGCAGCAGGCTCCCTCAGGGAAAACGTGTTCAGCGGGCGGCAGTCGCCCTTAGACGCGGCGGCGCTTCGGCGGGCGGCAGCCATTGTGCGGGATCGGCGTGACGTCACGGATCGAGGTGATCGTGAAACCGGCCGCCTGCAGGGCGCGCAGTGCGCTCTCACGACCCGAACCCGGGCCGCGCACATTGACTTCAAGCGTCTTCATGCCGTGCTCGGCAGCCTTCTTCCCGGCATCCTCAGCGGCAACCTGGGCGGCATAGGGAGTCGACTTGCGCGACCCCTTGAACCCCATCGTGCCCGAGGACGACCAGGAGATGGTGTTGCCCTGCGCATCGGTGATTGTGATAATCGTATTGTTGAAGGTCGAGTTCACGTGGCAGACGCCTGAAGAGATATTCTTGCGTTCGCGACGTGAAACGCGCTTTGTATCGCGGGCCATGGGGAAGCGTTCCTATTTCTTCTTGCCGGCGATCGGCTTGGCAGGACCCTTGCGGGTGCGGGCATTGGTGTGGGTGCGCTGACCGCGGACCGGCAGGCCCTTGCGGTGGCGCAGACCGCGATAGCAACCAAGGTCCATCAGGCGCTTGATGTTCATCGCCGTCTCGCGGCGAAGGTCACCCTCGACGGTGTAATCCTTGTCGATGGTCTCACGAATCTGGATCACCTCGGCGTCGGAGAGCTCGTTGACGCGACGGGAGGGATCAACGCCCACCTTCTCGCAGATCTCCTTCGCCATAGCATTCCCGATGCCGTGGATATAGGTCAGCGCAATGGGAATGCGCTTGTTGGTCGGTATGTTCACACCAGCGATACGGGCCAAGGCTCTCCGAGCTCCTTGCGAGTATTGAAATCGAATGGCAACGGGCGAAACACGATCAGGCGCCAGTCGATAGGCCGATGGCGCAAGAGGCGTGAGGCTTCATTGCGAAGTCGCGTGTTATAGCCCTTGAGAAACCCACGTCAACCGACATTGTGAAGGATTCGTCAAGTCGGTTGCGGGCGGCCCTCGCCGCCCGGGTTTCCAGTCCGCTCAGGCCACCGCTTCCTTGAGCGCGGCATCGATTTCGCGGGCGACGTCGTCGATGGACTGGTCGCCGTCAACTTCCTTCAGGATGCCACGCTCGGCATAGATCGGGATGAGCGGCGCGGTGTCAGCATTGTATTTCTCAAGCCGGACGGAGAAGGTCTCCGGATTGTCATCCTTGCGGCCCTGCTCCTCGAATCGCTTTGTGACACGGCTGATGAGATTGTCCTCGTCCACAACAAGGCGAAGCACGAGATCCACCTGCTGGTTGCGCGCCTCAAGAGTGTCGTCGAGTGCCTCCGCCTGTGGCACGGTCCGGGGAAAGCCGTCAAAGATGAAACCCGGTGCGCCCTTGTGAACTTCCAGCTGCTCATCGATCAGCGCGCAGACAATGTCGTCACTGACAAGCGCGCCGGCGGCGAGGATCCCTTCGACCTTCCGGCCCAGTTCGGACTTCGCCGCAATGGCCGCCCGCAGCATGTCTCCGGTGGAGAGCTGGACAAAGTCGTGCTGCTTGACGAGCCGTTTGGCCTGCGTCCCCTTACCCGCCGCTGGCGGCCCGAACAGGATCAGATTCATCTAGCGTTTCCTCGCGCCCAGTTTGCTTTTCTTGATCATGCCCTCGTATTGGTGAGCGATCAAATGTGACTGCACCTGGGTGACGGTGTCCATCGTGACCGAGACCACGATGAGTAGCGACGTGCCGCCCAGATAGAACGGAATCGCATAATAGGCGCGCAGGATCTCCGGCAACAGACAGACGAAAGTCAGGTAGATCGCACCGATCGTGGTGAGCCGGGTCAGCACATAGTCGAGATACTCAGCCGTCGCCTTGCCGGGACGGATGCCCGGCAGGAAACCGCCATACTTTCGGAGATTGTCGGCCGTTTCTTCCGGATTGAAGACGATCGAGGTGTAGAAGAAGGCGAAGAAGGCCACCAGCAAGCCATAGGTGATGATGAAGGCCGGCTGGCCGGGGCCGAACACGCCGGCGACACCGGCCAGCATGCCCGGGTTCTCGGTCGCGCCGAAATTCGCCAGAGTTGCGGGCAGGAGCAGCAGTGAGGAGGCAAAGATCGGCGGGATGACACCAGCGGTGTTGAGCTTCAGCGGCAGGAAGGAGTTCTGCCCCTGCATCATCTGGTTGCCGACCTGACGCTTGGGATACTGCACCAGCAGGCGGCGCTGGGAGCGCTCGACAAAGACGATGAAGACAATGAGCGCGATGGCGAGGGCGAGGATGACAAGGATGTAGGCGATCGAGACCGACTGGGTCTGCGCCTGGCCGAGCAACTGGAAGATCACCTTGGGAAGCTCGGCCACAATGCCGGCAAAGATGATCAGCGAGATGCCGTTGCCGACGCCGCGCGCGGTGATCTGCTCGCCGAGCCACATCAGGAAGATCGTGCCACCCGTCAGCGTCACCACCGTTGTCAGCACGAAGAACCAGGGTGCCACATCGGCGAGGCGCGCCGACTGAAGGCCCATGGCAATGCCGAAGGACTGCACCAGCGCAAACGCCACGGTGAGATAGCGCGTATACTGGTTGATCTGCTTGCGGCCGGTCTCGCCCTCCTTCTTGAGGCGTTCAAGCGTTGGCGATGTCGACGTCAGCAACTGGATGATGATCGAGGCCGAGATGTAGGGCATCACGTTCAGCGCGAAGATCGCCATGCGCTCAACCGCGCCGCCCGCCAGCATGTTGAGATTGCCGAGGAGGCCCGTCGATTGCCCCTCGAACAGCTGCGCATAGGTCGTCGGATCAAGGCCCGGGATCGGAATGAAGGTACCAAGCCGGTAGACCACCAGCGCAAGCAGGGTGAACAGGATGCGCTGCTGAAGTTCCTTCGCCTTTGAGAAGGTCGAAAAGTTCACGTTGCGCGCTAATTGCTCGGCGGCCGATGCCATGGACGCTTACTCCCGAATATGAATTCGCCGCCAAGATCGGCGGCGAAAGCTCTTTTGTGAAGGGGCAGGCAGAAGATTTACTCAGCCTTCGGCTGTCTCTTCGGCCTTCTTGCCGGTCAGCGTGACTTTTCCGCCAGCTTTTTCAACAGCTTCGACAGCGGCGCGCGACGCACCGGTCACTGTTATATCGAGGCCTTTGGGCGCATCGCCGCGGGCGAGAAGCCGCACACCGTCCTTCACCCGGCGCACGACGCCGGACGCGACGAGCGATTCCTCGGTGATCGCCTTGCCATCGAGCATGCCGGCCTCCACAGCAACCGCGATCCTGTCGAGGTTGACCTCGGCGAACTGGGCACGGTTGCGCTTGGTGAAGCCACGCTTCGGCAGGCGCATGTAGAGCGGCATCTGGCCGCCCTCGAAGCCATTGAGCGCCACGCCGGAGCGTGCCTTCTGGCCCTTCACGCCGCGTCCGCCGGTCTTTCCCTTGCCGGAGCCGACACCACGCCCGACGCGGTGACGGTTCTGAGTCGCGCCAGGGCGATCGGAGAGTTCATTCAGTTTCATTTCGGTTCTCCAGCGACGTCACGGGCGACGATATAGGCATCGCCGGCCACCCATTCATCACCCTGCTGGACCGCCAGCATGTGACCGACCTTGCGGATCATGCCGCGCACTGCGGGCGTGTTCTCCAGCGTCTTCTCGCGACCCACCTTGTTCAGGCCAAGGCCGACAAGCGTCTGGCGCTGGTCAGGCTTGCGCCGAATCGGCGAGCCGGTCTGGCGAACGGTGATCGTTTCGGCTTCTTTTGACTTGGCCATCTCAATTCGTCCTCAAATCTCAGTTGGCCGAAGCCTCGGCCTCGGCCATGCCCGCTTCCGACGCGCCATCGACACGCCGTCCGACAATGTCCTGCACCTTCAGGCCGCGCTTGGCCGCAACCGAACGCGGATTGGCCTGCAGCTTCAGCGCGTCGAATGTGGCGCGCACCATGTTGTACGGGTTCGAGGTGCCGAGCGATTTCGCCACGACGTCCTGAACGCCGAGGGCTTCCATCACTGCACGCATCGGGCCACCCGCGATCACACCGGTTCCCGGAGGTGCGGCACGCAGGACCACCTTGCCTGCGCCGTGATGACCCTTGCCGTCATGGTGCAGCGTGCGGCCTTCGCGAAGCGGCACGCGGATCATGTTGCGCTTGGCCTCTTCCGTGGCCTTGCGGATCGCTTCCGGCACTTCGCGGGCCTTGCCCTTGCCGAAACCGCAGCGGCCCTTCTGGTCACCGACCACGACGAGCGCGGCAAAGCCGAAATTCTTGCCGCCCTTCACCGTCTTGGCGACGCGGTTGATGGCGACGAGCTTGTCGACGAATTCGGAGGGCTCTTCCTCGCGCTCGCGGCGATTGTCGCGGTCACGACCGCGGCCACGGCCTCTGCCGCCGCGCTCACCCCGTTCGTTTCCCTCGCCTTGTCCCTGGCCACGCTGTTCAGCCATGCCGGTCTCCTTAGAACTTGAGGCCGCCCTCGCGGGCAGCGTCCGCCAGGGCTTTCACCCGGCCATGGAAAATATAGCCACCGCGATCGAAGACGACGGTTTCGACACCCGCCTGCTTTGCCCGCTCGGCAATCAGCTTGCCGATCTCGGCCGCCGCCTCGGTGGATTTGGAGCTCGCTCCCTTCGAAGCGAATTCCTTCTCCAGCGTCGAGGCCGAGGCGATCGTCACGCCCTTCGCATCGTCGATGAGCTGAGCGGAGATGTTCTTGTGCGAACGCGACACTGACAGCCGCGGACGGCCATTGGCCTGCTGGCGGAGCTTGGCCCGCACACGCTGGGCCCGGCGCTGCATCTTTTCCCGTGGCGACTTCATTACTTTTTCTTGCCTTCCTTCTGGCGGACATATTCGCCCTGATAGCGGATACCCTTGCCCTTGTAGGGCTCAGGCGGCCGCCAGGCGCGGATCTCCGCACAGACCTGACCGACGACCTGCTTGTCGATGCCGCTGACGATGATCTCGGTCGGCTTCGGGCAGGCGATGGAGATACCCTGCGGCGGCTTGTACACCACATCGTGAGACAGGCCGAGCGAGAGCTTCAGATCATTGCCCTGCATCTGCGCGCGATAGCCGACGCCGACCAGTTCGAGCGTTTTCGAGAAGCCCTCGGTGACACCCTGCACCATGTTGGCGAGGCGCGCGCGGGCGGTGCCCCACTGCGTGCGGGCCGGCGCCGGAAGCGCTTCAGCGAGTGTGAGCTTCTTCTTGCCCTTCGCCGCGATGGCCGCCATCAGCGCCTCCGCCTCGGCGAGAATGTCGTTGCGCGGAGCAACGCTGAGGGCACCGGCATCGACCTTCGGCGTGACGAGATCCGACAGAACCAGCTCAAGCTGGCCCTTCGGCCCCTTGGCGGCGACCTTCTGGCCATCCACCTTCACTTCGGCGCCCTTGGGCAGCTCAATGGGGAGTTTTCCGATTCTTGACATCTCGAACTCCTTAGAAGACGCGGCAGAGGACTTCGCCGCCCACATTCTCCGCACGGGCGAGATTGTCAGACATGACGCCCTTCGGAGTGGACAGGATCGAAATACCGAGGCCATTACGGACCAGTTGGAGATCCTTGATCGAGGAATAGACGCGGCGGCCGGGCTTCGACACGCGGCGAATTTCCTGGATCACAGGATTGCCGTCGAAATATTTCAGTTCGATCTCGAGCTGCTTGAAGCCGTCGCGCTCGATCTCGGCCCAGCCGCGAATATAACCTTCGCGTTCAAGCACTTCGAGCACGCGGGCGCGCAGCTTTGAGGCCGGCGTGGTCACCTTGGAGTGACCGCGCTGGGCGGCGTTGCGGATACGGGTCAGCATATCGCCGAGGGGATCAGACAGATTCATGCTTATGCCTCCCTACCAGCTCGACTTGACCATGCCGGGCACGCGACCCTGATTGCCGAGCTCGCGCAGGGCAATCCGCGACATGCGCAACTTGCGATAATAACCACGCGGACGACCCGTCACCTCGCAGCGATTGCGCACGCGGTTCGGTGCGGAATTGCGCGGCAGTTCGGCAAGCTTCAGGCGCGCGCGGAAGCGCTCCTCAAGCGGCAAATCCTCATCCATCGCCTTCGCCTTCAGTTCCGCACGCCGCGCGGCATACTTCTTCACCATGCGCTTGCGGCGCTCATTCTTCTCGATTGCGCTCTTCTTGGCCATGTGTCCCGAGGCTCCTTCGCGCTAGTTCCGGAACGGGAAGCCGAACTCTTCAAGGAGAGCTTTGGCTTCTTCGTTCGTGGGGGCCGTGGTGGTGACAATGATATCCATGCCCCACATCTGATCGATCTGGTCGTAATTGATTTCCGGGAACACGATGTGCTCCTTGATGCCGAAGGCGTAGTTGCCGCGGCCGTCAAAGCTCTTGCCATTGAGGCCCCGGAAGTCCTTCACGCGTGGCAGCGCGATGGTGACCAGGCGATCGACGAATTCATACATACGCTCGCGCCGCAGCGTGACCTTCGCACCAACCGTCATGCCGTCGCGCAGCTTGAAGCCGGCGATGGACTTGCGGGCCTTGGTCTCGACCGGCTTCTGGCCGGCAATGCGGGTCAGCGCCTCGACGGCGGACTTGATCTTCTTGGAATCAGCGACAGCCTCGCCAACGCCCATATTGATCACGACCTTTTCGAGCGCCGGAATCTGCATCGGGTTCGTGTAGTTGAACCGTTCCTGCATCTTCGCCCGGATCGTCTCGCGGTAGAGCGCCTTCAGGCGCGGTTCGTACAGTGTCTCGGTGTCAGCCATCGATGGCCTCCCCTGAACGCTTGGCATAGCGGTACTTTCGGCCATGCTCGTCTGTCTTGAAGCCGACACGGGTCGGCTTGCCATCACGCGGATCCATGACGGCCACATTGGAGACGTGGATCGGCGCCTCGAAGCGCTTGATCCCGCCGGTTTCCAGCTGGTTCGGCTTCTGGTGACGCGTCACCATGTTCACGCCGGACACGATCACGCGCTCTTCCTTCGGACGCACCTCGAGCACTTCACCCTTGGTGTCCTTGTACTTGCCGCTCAGCACGACGACCTTGTCGCCCTTTTTCACCTTGGCAGCCATGACTACAGCACCTCCGGGGCGAGCGAGATGATCTTCATGTGGTTCTTCGCGCGAAGCTCACGCGGGACCGGGCCGAAGATGCGCGTGCCGATCGGCTCGCTATTGTTGTTCACGAGCACGGCGGCATTGGTGTCGAAACGGATCACCGAACCGTCAGGACGCTTGATGTCCTTGGCAACGCGCACGACGACGGCCTTGCGGACGTCACCCTTCTTTACGCGACCCTTCGGAATCGCTTCCTTGATCGACACCACGATGATGTCGCCGACCGAGGCATAGCGGCGCCCGGCACCGCCCAGCACCTTGATGCATTGGACACGGCGCGCACCGGAATTGTCTGCCACAGACAGGTTGGACTGCATCTGGATCATGACGCGTCACCTTCTCCGGAGGCCGCGGCATCGCGCTCGCGCTTGGCGGTGCGATAGTCCGGCCCGGCCAATTCCCAGGTCTTCAGCTTCGATCGTGGCGCGCATTCGACAATCGCCACCTTCTGTCCCTCGACGGCCGAATTGGTCTCGTCATGGGCATGATATTTCTTAGAGCGACGCACGGTCTTTTGCAGCAGGGGGTGCAGGAAGGTCCGCTCAACGCGCACCACTGCCGTCTTGTCCTGCTTGGTGGAGACCACCACGCCTTCCAGAATCCGCCTGGGCATATCGCCTCTCCTCTATCTCACGCAGCGCCGGTTTGCGACTTCTCGCGCAGGATCGTCTTGATCCTGGCAATCGAGCGCCGCACCTCGCGCACGCGGGCGGTTTTCTCCAGCTGGCCGGTGGCCTGCTGGAAACGCAGATTGAACTGCTCTTTCTTCAGCTTCACGAGTTCCTCGTGCAACTGGTCCTCGGTCTTGGCCCGGATGTCTTCAGCGTTCATCTTCAAACTCCTCAGGCCGCAGCGGCTTCGCCGATGCGCTGCACGATCTTGGTCTTGATCGGCAGCTTGGCAGCGCCGAGCGCGAGCGCCTCACGGGCGACCTCTTCCGACACGCCGTCAATCTCAAACAGGATCTTGCCGGGTTTCACACGTGCCACCCAGCGATCGACACCCCCCTTGCCCTTACCCATGCGGACCTCGATGGGCTTGGCCGAGACCGGCACGTCGGGGAAAACACGGATCCACACCTTGCCCTGACGCTTCATGGAGCGGGTGATGGCACGGCGGGTCGCCTCGATCTGGCGCGCGGTCACGCGTTCCGGCTCCAGCGCCTTGAGGCCGAATGAGCCGAAATTCAGGGCGTAGCCACCCTTGGCGTTTCCGCTGATGCGGCCCTTGAAGGCCTTGCGATACTTGGTGCGCTTTGGCTGCAGCATGTCTTACGCTCCTGCAGGTGAGCGGCGCTCGCCGCGTTCACGTCCGGTGGCCGGACCACGATTCTCGGAACTGCGGGCGCGCGACTGGCCGGTCGATTCCAGGCGCTTGTCCTGCGCCATGGGATCGTGCTCCATGATCTCGCCCTTGTAGACCCAGACCTTGATGCCGATGATTCCATAGGTCGTCAGCGCTTCGGCGGTACCGTAGTCGATGTCGGCGCGCAGGGTGTGCAGCGGAACCGACCCCTCGGCATACTGCTCGGTACGCGCGATCTCCGCGCCGCCGAGACGGCCAGAAACCATGATGCGTACACCGAGCGCGCCAAGACGCATGGAAGACTGGATCGAGCGCTTCATCGCACGCCGGAACGACCCACGACGCTCAAGCTGGCGTGCAATATCCTCGGCCACGAGTGTGGCATCGATTTCCGGCTTGCGGATTTCGACGAGGTTCACCTTCACCTCATCATCGACCATTTTCGAGAGATCCTTGCGCAGACCCTCAATGTCGGCGCCCTTCTTGCCGATGACCAGACCGGGGCGCGCAGTATGGATGGTGACGACGCAACGCTTGTGCGGCCGCTCGATCACGATTTTCGACACACCGGCCGGCTTCAGGCGCTGCTTGAGGTATTTCTCGATCTTGAGATCCTCGTGAAGCAGGCGGCCATAGTCGGCGCTGTCGGCGTACCAACGCGAGTTCCAGGTCCGGTTGATACCGAGACGCAGGCCGATCGGATTGATTTTCTGACCCATTATGCGGCCTCCCGGACTTCCGGTTCCTGTGATGTGTCGCGCAGCACGATGGTGACCTGCGAGAACGGCTTCAGAATACGAGCCCCCCGGCCGCGGGCGCGGGCACGGAAACGCTTCATGGTAAGGTTCTTGCCGACATAGGCCTCGGCAACGATGAGGGAATCGATGTCGAGCCCGTGATTGTTCTCGGCATTCGCCACGGCGGATTTGAGCAGCTTCAGCACGTCGGCTGCGTGCCGCTTGCGTGAGAAGGTCAGTTCATTGATCGCCTTCTCCGCCGTCATCCCGCGAATGGACTGGGCCAGCAGATTGGCCTTTTGCGGGCTGAGGCGCAGCATGCGCAGAACCGCACGCGATTCATTCGATGCCTGGCGAGGAGGGTTCTTCTTCTGCGACATGGCTACTTCCGCTTCGCTTTCTTGTCCGCGCCATGGCCGTAATAGGTCCGCGTCGGCGCGAACTCGCCAAACTTGTGACCCACCATCTCCTCGGACACGGTGACGGGAACGAACTTGTTGCCATTGTGGACCTGGAAGTTCAGGCCGATGAATTGCGGCAGGATCGTGGAGCGACGCGACCAGGTCTTGATCACTTCGCGCTTGGTTGATTCCGAAGCGGCGGCAGCCTTCTTCAGAAGGTAGCCATCGACGAACGGGCCTTTCCAGACGGAACGTGGCATCTCTATCCGGCTCCCTATTTCTTCGCGTTGCGGCGACGGACAATCAGGCGATCCGTCTGCTTGTTGTTGCGGGTTTTCGGTCCGCGTGTCTTCTTGCCCCAGGGCGTCACAGGGTGACGGCCACCGGACGACTTGCCCTCACCACCGCCATGCGGGTGGTCGACCGGGTTCATGACCACCCCGCGCACATGCGGGCGACGGCCCTTGTGACGATTGCGGCCAGCCTTGGACAGGTTCTGGTTCATGTGGTCGGGGTTCGACACCGCACCCACCGTGGCCAGGCATTCCTGCGGAACGCGGCGCACCTCTCCCGAGGCGAGCTTGAGCTGCGCGTAGCCTTCCGAACGCCCGACCAGTTGTACATAGGTGCCAGCCGAGCGTGCCATCTGGCCACCCTTGGCCGGCTTCATCTCCACATTGTGGACAATCGTGCCGACCGGAATGTTGCGCAGCGGCAGTGTGTTGCCGGGCTTGATGTCAGCCTTCGCCGAGGACAGGACCGTGTCGCCGACGCCGATGCGCTGCGGCGCAAGGATATAGGCCTGCTCGCCGTCCTGATAGGTGATGAGCGCGATGAAGGCGGTGCGGTTGGGATCGTACTCCAAACGCTCGACCGTGCCCGGAATGTCGAACTTGCGGCGCTTGAAGTCCACCTTGCGGTAGACCCGCTTTGCGCCACCGCCAGTGTTGCGGTTCGTGATCCGGCCGTGATTGTTGCGGCCACCCGACTTCGTCAGGCCCTCGGTCAGTTTCTTGACCGGCTTGCCCTTGTAAAGCTCCGAGCGGTCGACCAGGACGAGCTGGCGACGGCCGGGCGATGTCGGATTGAACTGTTTCAGTGCCATCTCGAAATCCCCTTACAGACCGGTCGCCACGTCGATCGACTGGCCCTCGGCCAGGGTGACGATGGCTTTCTTGAAGTCCGAGCGCTGGCCGACAATGCCGCGGAAGCGCTTGGTCTTTCCCTTGACGCGAATGGTGTTCACGCCTGTCACGTCCACCTTGAACAGGGTTTCGACGGCTTCCTTGATCTCCGGCTTGGATGCCGTGAGCGGAACCTCGAACACCACCTTGTTCTCTTCCGACAGGAAGGTCGACTTCTCGGTGATCCAGGGCTTCACGATCGTGTCGTAATGCGCGGGCGTGGCTGTCTTCTTCTCGGCCATGGCTTACTTTCCTTCCTTCGCGCGCCGGGCGAGGAGCTTGGCCGCATAGGCCTTGTCCACTTTCGAGCGCGGCGGCTGGCCGGCAATCATTTCCTTCGCCTGCTCGACCCAGTCGGCAATGTCCTTGGTCACCAGGTCGAGCTTCTCGACCAGTGCGGCGCGGTCGGCCTCAGACATTTCGACAAAGGCGGTCAGCGTGCCGACTCCTTCGGCGCGCATCGCGCGGGCGGCTTTCGGGCCGATGCCGTCAACCAGCTGGATGTCGTCAACGAAATCGCCACCACCGAATTTCGCGTCCGCCGGATCGGTCGCAGTGCCGTCAAAACGCGCCTTCAGCCCCTCGACTGCGTCCTTCGTCATGACAAGCTGCTTGCGGCGCAGCACGTCATAGACATTCAGGCCCGCAAGCGGCAGCACATCGATATTCTTGATGTTGCGGGCCGCCTTCGCGAAATTGTCGTCGAGCGCGGCGCCGCCAATGATCAGCGCATTATCAAGCTCGAGCTTGCCGAACTGCGCTGCAAGCTCTTTCGTCTTCGGCGCATCGAGCTTCGCGTCATCGAGGATGACCAGCGCACCAGCCTTTACCTTGGACGAAAGCGCATGCGCGAGCGCAAGGCGACGCACCTTTTTCGGCAGGTCAATGGCGTGGCTGCGCGGCTTCGGACCGTGAGCGACACCGCCGCCAACGAAGATCGGCGCATTGCGCGAACCGTGACGCGCGCCGCCCGAACCCTTCTGGCGGATATATTTCTTGGTCGTCCGGTTCACTTCGGAACGCGACAGCGTGGAATGCGTGCCGGCCTGACGCTTGGCGAGCTGGTAGCGAACCATGCGCTGCAGGATGTCGCCGCGGATCTCATCAATGCCGAAAATGGCATCGTCGAGTTCAATCTTGCCGGCCGACTTGCCTGCGAGGGTCTTGACTGCGAGTTCCATTACGCTTCGCCTCCCTGCTCTTCGCTGGCCGGCGCGTCTTCAGCCGGAGCCTCGGCAGCAACAGGCGCGCTCGGGTCTCGGAAGGCACCCGGATAGGGAGCTTCGTCGGGGCGCACCTTCTTCACGGCGTCACGGATCTCGACCCAGGAACCCTCATGGCCGGGAACAGCGCCACGGATCAGGATCAGGCCGCGCTCGGCATCCGTGCGCACCACTTCGAGATTCTGCACGGTGACACGCTCGACACCGTAATGGCCAGCCATCTTCTTGCCCTTGAAGATGCGACCGGGGTCCTGACACTGGCCGACCGAGCCATGGGCGCGGTGGGAGATCGACACACCATGGGTTGCGCGCATACCGCCGAAATTCCAGCGCTTCATGGCGCCCGTGAAACCGCGACCAATCGTGATGCCGGAGACATCGACCTTCTGGCCGGGAATGAAATGCTCAGCAGTCACCTCAAGCCCGATCTCGGGAAGCGCATCCTCGGCGACGCGGAACTCCTTCAGCTTCGCCTTCGGAGCGACACCCTGCTTGGCGAAATGGCCGCGCTGAGGCTGCGCCACACGCTTGGCCTTCTTCGCGCCGGCCCCGAGCACAACGGCGGTGTAGCCATCATTGCGCGCGACTTCGCCGACCTTCTCGCCACGCTTCTTCACATCGGCGGTGCGGGACTCGTTCTTCTTCAGGCCGACGACCTGGACCTCATCAAGTTCGAGGACGGTCACCGGGATGTGACTGCCATCCTCGCCGAACACGCGGGTCATGCCCCGTTTGCGCGCGATGAGGCCGGTGCGAAGGGGCTGGGACTGGGTTGCAGGGCCGGGCATCAGCGCGCTCCCTCAAGCTTGATCTCGACCGCCACGCCAGCCGAAAGGTCGAGCTTCATCAGCGCGTCCACGGTCTGCGGGGTCGGGTTGACAATGTCGAGCATGCGCTTGTGCGTGCGGATCTCGAACTGTTCGCGGCTCTTCTTGTCAATGTGCGGCGATCTGTTCACAGTGAATCGCTCGATCCGGGTCGGCAGCGGGATCGGCCCGCGGACAGTTGCGCCGGTGCGCTTGGCAGTCGACACGATCTCCCGAGCCGACATGTCGAGGGCTCTATGGTCAAACGCCTTCAGGCGAATTCTTATGTTCTGCTTTTCCATCGGCCTCGTCCAAACACTGCGACGCAACGCGCTCTGGGGCCGATGAGGCCCCGTCGCACGCGCGTGCGAAAATCTGTTGTTCCGTTTCTTCGGCCTGCGTTTGCCGGTCACGCTGGAGAGCGCGAGGGCACGGCCAAGCCATTCACGAAGTTGGCGTAACTACATGCGCGCCAGTGGCACGTCAAGTCGCCCGCCGGGCCATCATGGCACTTTTTTCACACGCCGGCAAAGACGCCGGACGGCGACTATCGCGCGAGGCAGACACCGATGGCCTGTTCGACAGCCGCGCCGCCCTCATCGGTCTCCAGCATGTCGACAATGGCAAGCGCGCGCACGGCAATGCTTTGAGCAGCGAGGTTGCGGTTCTCATACTCACCGGCATTTACCGCGGCGGCGAGGAAGCGGGTGTACAGGCTCTTGGCGACGGCCTCACGCTCTGACCCTTCGCCCTGGCTCTCGCGGGCCTGCTCGGCGATCACGCTGAAGGCCGCAGCGCAGTCGGTATTGGTCGGGTTGTCACCATCAATCGGCTCCTGCGCACTTGCAACAGCAGAAAGAGCGATGGCGGCCAGGGCAGTCAGGGCGAATTTCATGTCACGTTCCCCTCGGGATCAGTCGGTTCCGCAGGAGGTTACCGGCAAATCCCTTTTCATTCCACCGATGAAATCAGCGCCGGGCGAGCGTGAGGGCTGCGGACGCCGGCATGGGCCGGGCAAGCGCGAAGCCCTGTATCCGGTCAATGCCGAGCGCGGCCAGGCGTTCCGCCTCCCCGCCCTCCTCCACGCCTTCCGCCGTGGTCGACAGGCCGAGCGTCCGGGCAAGACCGACGAGCGACGCGATCACCGCCTCTCCCTTCGGGCTGTTCCGCTTTGCAACCAGTTCGCCATCGAGCTTCAGCGCCGTCACCGGAAGATCGACAAGCCAGAGAAAGGAAGACTGGCCTGCGCCGAAATCGTCGAGCACAAGCGCTGCGCCCGCAGCGTGCAGCGCCTCCGCCTGGTGCCTCGCAGCGGCCGTGTCGCGCAGCGCGTCATGCTCGGTCAGCTCCGCGATCAGCGCGCCGGGCGCAAGGCCGTGGGAGGAGATCACCCCGCCCACAAGGTCGGCGAGACCCGGATGGGCGAGGTCACGTGCGGTCAGGTTCACCGCCACGAAAGGCGTTTGGCTGCCAAAGGTCTGCTTCATGTCACGTGCGAGTTCGCCGGCATGAAGGAGCATGTTCAGCAACAGGCCATCGCCCTCGAAGTGACGTGGATCGATAGCGCGCCCGCCCTGCCATCGGGCGAGCGCCTCGAAGCCCGCAATGCGGCCGCTCGAAGCTTCGAAAATCGGCTGGAAATGCGGCTCCAGCGCAGCACCGGGCTCGCCTGTCTCTGGCTCGGCGACCGGTTGTTCAGCCCCCGGCGTGTCAGCCAGGATGATGCCCTGCGCGACATCTGGGCCGGTATAGCCACCAACGAACTGCACCCGCATCCCATTCTGCAGAGCCACGGCGCAATTGATGATGTCACCCACATCAGGTTTCTCGCCGCCCCGGAACGCCATCGCCATGCGCGTCGATGACAGGCCGTCAATCAGGTGGCGCAGGGCACCGAGCGACCAGTCGCCCTCAAGCGGGGCAAGGTCGCGCCGCTCGGCCGTGAAGATCGACAGTTGGCCGCTGTCGCGGTGCCAGGTCCAACCGGGCCAGTCGGGAGTGAGATCGGGCTCTGCCATGATGGCCGTGACCCTATGACGAGACTAGTGGGCTGCAAAGCGGCGCACGCGCTCGCGCACAGCGGCAAGGTCATTGCCCATGCGCTCGAACGTCTCGCCGCGCTCCACCAGCGCCGCGCAACGCTCCGGAAGCGGCGCGTCGCGTCCGGTCACGTCCTTCACCGTCCCGGGAAACTTCGCGGCATGGGCGGTGGCAAGCACGACATCGACAGCATCCTGTGAAGGTGGCAGGCGGCGAGCCGCCGACAGTCCCACGGCGGTGTGCGGGCAGACCAGCCAACCGGTCTCCTCCAGCGTACGCCGCATCTCATCGGCGGTGTCAGCATCATTGACCGAAACCGCTGAAATACCGGCACAGCCGAGCGGACCGGCAACACGTTCGGGCAGGACCGCCTCCCCCGACTGGGAGAGTGAGGCATAGATCGCGCGCACCGCATCGGCGTCGCGGCCCGACACTTCGAACAGCAGCCTTTCCAGATTGCTCGGCACGGCGATGTCCATGGCAGGGCTCAGCGTGGCAAGGGCGGTGTCGCGGCTGAGGCGGTGGGTGTCAAACGTGTCGGCAAGCGTGGCATTGGCATTGACGGCGGCCAGTATGTCGAGCCCCGCGAGCAGCCCGCAGCGCGCGGCGACATAACCGGCCAGCGCATCGCCGAAATTCCCGGTCGGCACGACAAAGCGGATCGGCGTCGAGGCCCCAAGCGCCTGCTGCGCCGTGGCATAGTAGACCGACTGGGCCGCAATGCGTGTCCAGTTGATCGAATTGACCCCTGAGAGCGACACCTCATCGGCGAAGGCCCGGTCGGCGAACAGTGCCTTCACCATGGCCTGCGTGTCGTCGAAGTCGCCATCAACGGCGATGTTCAGCACGTTCTCGGCCCCCGTCGTCGTCATGAAGAGACGCTGCACCGATGAGATCCGCTCATGCGGGTGCAGGATGACGAGGCGGACATTCTGAAGGCCCGCAAAGGCCGCCGCCGCCGCCCCGCCCGTGTCACCGGACGTCGCGCACATGACGGTCAGCGTCTCTCCGTGTGTCGAGAGGAGATGGTCGTAGAGCCCGCCAATCGCCTGCATGGCGACATCCTTGAAGGCCAGCGTCGGGCCGTGATGAAGCTCCATGACGAAACGGCTGGGGCCGGTCTGCACCAGCGGAGCGACAGAATGATGGGCAAAGCTGCCATAGGCATGGCAGGCCACGCGCGCGAGCGCTTCCGGTGCCACACTGTCACCAGCAAAGGCCGCAAGCACGCGAGCAGCAAGGCCGGCATAGCTTTCACCCGGCGCCGGCCGGTCAATGACCGGCCACTGCTTGGGCACATAGAGCCCGCCATCGGGCGCAAGGCCTCTCAGCGCTGCCGCGGCGAAATCAACCGGCTCGGCCTCACCGCGCGTGGAGATATACTTCATGCCTTCGGCCCGCTCTTTCGAAAGCTCAGCCGGTCACGGCTGAGATGGTAGGCGATGTAGACGCCGATCAGGGCGAGCGCGAGCCCCCACCAGGTGATTGCATAACCAAGATGGCGAACCGGCGGGAGGTCGTCGGCGAGTTTCGGATCGGCCCAGGGATTGTCGGCCTCGAAAATGCGCGACCCCATGAAACGGCCATCAAGGTCGATGCCGTAAATGGTCTCCGGCTCGAAGCGCTGCAGTGTGCCGGCGTGCTCATCAACTCCCCAGCGGTCCAGCATGGCGCTTGCAGAGACGACAAACCAGCGCCCGGCCTCCGGATCGTCCCGGCCTGTGAAGGCGCCTCGCTTCTCCTCCGGCGGGAGCGCGATGAAATTCGCGCGGAAGCCCTCGCGGCGCGAAACATCCTCGCGCACCGGATCGACGCTCACCACCATGTCGAGCAACATGACGCCTGCCGCGGGCCCGCCCTGCTCGAGCGCCACCGGTACATAGCGCCGCCAAACCGATTGGCCCTTGTAGAGGCCATAGACTTCCTGGGTCTCATCAGCCTGCGGCACGAGGTAAAGCGTCATTTCCTCGAACACCGGCGGCGGGGCGATTTCGCGGCCGCGCTTCTCCTCAAAACGGGCCCACTGCCAGCCCCCGAGGAGAACGAGAATGACGAGGCTCACAAGCGTGAACCCCGTCAGCAAGGGCAAGGGCTGGAAACGCATGGCGGCGCTGTCTCCGCGCCGGCTATCTTCCGGCTTCGAGCACGAGATAGGGTGTGACGTAGACGAAGGCGAAGAGGAACAGCCAGACCACATCGACAAAGTGCCAGTACCAGGCGGCACTCTCGAAGCCGATATGCTTTTCAGGCTTCATGCCGCCACCCATCAGGCGAATGAGGCAGACGATCAGGAAAAGTGTACCGATCACGACATGGGCACCGTGGAAACCGGTCGCCATGAAGAAGGCCGAGCCGTAGAGCGTGCCGTCATAGGTGAAGCCCGCAAGGCTGTACTCATAGACCTGAAGCGCGGAGAAGATCAGGCCGAGCAGGATCGTCACGCCGAGACCAGCCTTCGCGCCGTCGCGGTCGCCATGCTGCAAAGCGTGGTGGGCCCAGGTGATCGTGGTGCCCGACAGGAGCAGGATCAGCGTGTTGATGAGCGGCAGGTGGAAGGGATCAAAGGTCGAAACGCCGGCGGGCGGCCAGTCGCGGAAACGCTCAAGCTGCTCGGTCCAGAGCGGGTTGGCAACGTCCCAGGTCGTGCCAGCACGCGCACCATGGAAGATCGCAAACTCGAAGAAGCCCCAGAACCAGGCGACGAAGAACATCACTTCCGATGCGATGAACAGGATCATGCCGTAGCGAAGGCCGATCTGGACCACAGGCGTATGATCGCCCTTGCGGCTCTCCTTGATCACATCACCCCACCAGCCGAAGAGCACCCAGGTCATGATGCCGAAGCCACCCAGCAGCAGCCAGGGCGTTCCCTTCGACAGGAAACCTGTGTCGGCAAGGCCCTTCATGAACACCACCGCGCCGAGCGCCATGATGAACAGGGCAAGCGAGGCCAGAACCGGCCAGGGGGACGGATCGACGAGATGGTAATCGTGCTTCACTTCGCCGTGGGCCATGGGGAGAATCCCTTATTGTTTTTCGCTTTCGCGCTCTAAATCACTTCAGGCGTTCGTCGGCAACCTGCGTGTTTGCCGCAGTCTGCTCGCCCTCGCTTCGATAGAAGGTATAGGACAGGGTGATCGCGCCGACATCATCGAGCGAGCGCTCCTCATCCATTGCCGAATCGACAAAGAAGACGACCGGCAATTCGACGGTTTCCCCCGGCGCGAAGACGCGGTCCTCAAAGCAGAAGCATTCAAGCTTGTTGAAGAAAGGCCCGGCCTTGTGCGGGGTGACATTGTAATTCGCCACAGCCGTGATCGGACGGTCGGAGGTGTTGGTCACCTTGTAGAAGGCGAGCGTCGTCTCGCCGACCATGGTGTCGATCCTCGTGGCCTCCGGAGCGAACCGGATCGGCAGGCCGTTCACATTGGCATCGAAGCGGATCGCGACTGGCCGGTCGATCGCCCCCGTCGGGGCCTTCGAGGCCACCTGCGTGGTGCCGCCGAAACCGGTAACGCGGCAGAACGTGTCGTAAATCGGCTTGGCGGCGAAAGCGAGGCCGAGCATGCCGAGAGTGACGGCAAGGGCGGCGGCGCCCGTGATCGCATTGCGGTTCATGGCTCAGTCTCCTTTTGCTTGGGCCTTGGCGCAAGCGGGCTGTTTGCCGCCTCGGCCTCACGCTTCTCGGCCTCGCGATGAGTGCCTTCACTGAGACGCACCATGGTGATGGTCATCACCACGCCCATGAAGCCGAGAATGACCACTGCGAGCCACATATTGCGGCTCCGGCGTGCAGCGGCCTCTTCCGGCGTCAGGCGTCTTGCAGGCTCATCGGTCATGCGCCCACCACCGGCCAGTGGAGGCCGAGACCGTGCTCGACAATCACCGCACCGAACAAGGCGAAAAGGTAGAGGATGGAGAAGCCGAACAGGCCAAAGGCCGCCTTTCGGTCGTCCGGTCCGCTGTCATCCTCACCGGCCTTCGAACGCAGGACACCGACAGCGAGAAACATGAAACAGGCCGCCAGCACACTCGACACCACCGCATAAATCCAGCCGCCGAGCCCGGTCAGGATCGGCAGGGCGGCCGACACGGCAAGAATCACAGTGTAGGCGAGGATCTGATGACGGGTCGCTTGGGCTCCATGTGTGACCGGCAGCATGGGCACACCGGCCCTGGCGTATTCCTTGTTGGCGAGCAGTGACAGGGCCCAGAAATGCGGCGGCGTCCAGAAGAAGATGATGGCGAACAGGATCCAGGCATCAAGCGATGTGCCGCCAGTCACCGCCGCCCAGCCGATGACCGGAGGAAACGCCCCCGCCCCGCCGCCGATCACGATGTTCTGCGGCGTCGAGCGCTTCAGCCACACGGTGTAGATGCCGGCATAATAGACAATGGACAGCGCCAGCAAGGCGGCGGCAACCGTGTTCGTCGCCATCCACATGATGAGCACCGAAACGCCGGAAAGGATCAGGCCAAAGCCGAGCGCAGCATCGCGGGGCACCCGGCCTGCCGGAATCGGACGGGTCGAGGTCCGGCTCATCACCGCGTCAATATCGGCGTCATACCACATGTTGAGCGCTCCGGCCGCACCCGACCCAAGCGCAATGGCGAGAAGCGCGATCACGCCCATGACCGGGTCGATACCTCCCGGCGCGGCCAGCAGGCCAGCGGCCGCGGTGAACACCACAAGCTGGATGATGCGCGGCTTCATCAGCAGCAGATAGTCGCGCGGTGTTGCGAGAGAGATGCTGCCTGCGCCTGCAGCGTTGATGTCCTGAAGGCTCATGTCCTTGCTTTCGATCTGACCGAGGGGGGCCCCGGTCAACAGACCGGCGCCCCTCCCCTTGTTCTCGTTTCTCTTGCCGCGGCCCCTAGTGCGCCGCAGGCTTCACCACCGGCAGTGTGTTAAACTGGTGGAAGGGCGGCGGCGAGGACAGCGTCCATTCGAGTGTTGTTGCACTCTCGCCCCAGGGATTGGCCTCACCCTTGCGACGGCGAACCGCTGCCTCGATCATGCCGATGAAGAACACGCCGGTCGCAACGACTGCCACGACATAGCCCCAGGTGGAGATCTCATGCCAGGTCTGGAAGGCCGGGTTGTAATCGACATAACGGCGCGGCATGCCGTTCAGTCCGAGGAAGTGCTGCGGGAAGAAGATGATGTTCGATCCGACAAACATCAGCCAGAAATGCACCTGTCCGATCCGCTCATTGTACTTCACGCCGAACATCTTCTCGAACCAGTAGTACCAGCCAGCAAACAGGCCGAACACCGCACCGAGCGACAGCACATAGTGGAAGTGCGCCACGACATAATAGGTGTCATGCAGGGCATGATCGACACCGGCATTGGCGAGCACCACACCTGTAACGCCGCCGACGGTGAACAGGAAGATGAAGCCGATGGCCCAGAGCATGGGCACCTTGAAGTCGATCGAGCCGCCCCACATCGTCGCGATCCAGGAGAAGATCTTGATGCCGGTTGGCACCGCGATCACCATGGTTGCGGCCATGAAATAGGCTTTCAGATCCACATTCATGCCGACGGTGTACATGTGGTGCGCCCACACGATGAAGCCGACAACGCCGATCGCAACCATGGCATAGGCCATGCCGAGATAACCGAAGACCGGCTTCTTGGAGAAGGTCGAGACGATGTGACTGATGATCCCGAAGGCCGGCAGGATCATGATGTAGACCTCAGGGTGACCGAAGAACCAGAACAGGTGCTGGTACATCACCGGATCGCCACCACCGGCCGGATTGAAGAATTGCGAGCCGAAATTGCGATCGGTAAGCAGCATGGTCAGCGCACCGGCAAGAACCGGAAGCGACAGGACCAGGAGCGCCGCTGTCACCAGCATCGACCAGGCAAAGAGCGGCATGTTGTTGAGTGTCATGCCCGGCGCGCGCATGTTCAGGATGGTCACGATGAAATTGATCGCGCCGAGGATCGAACTGATGCCTGCAATGTGCAGCGACAGGATCACCAGATCGAACGCCGGACCGTCATGGCCGGTCGTCGAGAGCGGCGGATACATCACCCAACCGCCACCGAAGCCGTTATAGCCCGCAATACCCGGCACGAACATGGACAGCATGAGGAGGGTGAAGCTGAAGGGCAGGATCCAGAATGAGATGTTGTTCATGCGCGGGAACGCCATGTCCGGCGCACCGATCATCAGCGGCACGAACCAGTTGCCGAAACCGCCGATCAGGGCCGGCATGACCATGAAGAAGATCATGATCAGGCCGTGATAGGTGATCACGACATTGTAGAAGTGTTTCGCTGCCTCGATGCGCTCATCGAGAATGGCCGCATCAACCATTTCCTGCGTCGCGCCCGACGCAGCCATGACCTGCTGGGTGATCTGCTCGACATTGACGTAGACGAGATGGGTCAACGGGCCGATGCCCGGCTCGGCGAGTTCCCAGCGGATCAGGCCGGACAGGAAGGTGCCGACGATCCCTGCAATGAGGGCGAACACAAGGTACATCGTCCCGATGTCCTTGTGATTGGTCGAGAACAGCCAGCGACGCGGGTCCCAGAGCGAGGGACGATGGTCGTGATGGCCGTCTGCCGTGGCGACTTCATCAAATGGCATGGCGAAAAATCTCCCTCAAATCTCTCAGCGGGCCGCGTCAGCGACCTGCGCTGAACCAAGCGGCTGGATGTCTTCGACAATGGCGCGGGCGGCATCCCAGTCGCCCGTCTTCATGGTTTCATACCAGTCCTCATACTGGGCTTCGGGCACCACACGCACTTCGATTGGCATGAAGGCATGATCCTTGCCACAAAGCTCCGAGCACTGGCCGTAATAGACGCCAGGCTGGTCGACCTTGAACCAGCCCTGATTCAGACGGCCGGGGATCGCGTCGGTCTTGATGCCGAAGGCCGGCACGGTCCATGAATGGATCACGTCCGAGGCCGCCGTGTAATAGCGGATATAGCGTCCGGCCGGCACCACCATGGGATAGTCGGTCTCAAGATAGAGCAGGTCGGGGTCACCGGTCGTGTCGGTGGTCAGACCCGTCTGCAGCGGGTTGGAGGTAAACTCCACCAGCGGGAACCCTTCCTCGTCACGCTCATCGACATAGGCATAGGTCCAATTCCACTGATTTCCCTGCGCCTTGACACTCAGCCACTGATCCTCGGGGATCGGCACTCGCTCACCATCGACGCGCATGGTCGTCGGGGCCTGGTCGATCTTGTAGAGCAGCGGGAAGGTGAAGGCCGCAATCACCACGAGGATGAGCGCAGGAATCACCGTCCAGGCGACTTCCAGCGGCACATTGTGGCTGAAGGTTCCGGGTTCGGGGTTGGCGCGCTTGTTGTAGCGAACGATGACATAGACCAGCAGCGCCAACACCAGTATCGTGATCGCGGTGATGATGATCATCAGCGGTACGTTGTGCACGAAGCTCACACTTTCAGCGAGTTCGGTGGCGGCGGGCTGGAACCCGATCGCTCCGGGCTCTGGACGACCGACGACCGGCGCGGCGAGCGCTGGCGCGGTACCGACAAGCGCGGTGAGCGAAATGAAGGCGCTTTTGAGAGTCACGAATCCTTGCTCCCTGAAAACAGTGATTTGCGAGGTGAGATACGCAATTGTCCTGATAAAAGCGACCGCTTTATCAGAGCGGATTGTCGCATTCGGCCGCTTTGTCGCAGGCGGCATTCGATTTACGCTCCCGCCCGAACCAAGCCAAGCCAGACCGAGGAGTCCCCAATGAAGACCACGCTTGTCATACTCGCAGCCGGCCTGCTCGCCTGTACAGCGAGCGCCCAGGTGAAAGTCATCGGCAACGGACCGGCCAAGGCCTGCTATGAGGCGACCGAGCGCGGCCAGCCGGGCTTCGCCCTGGCCATCGACCTCTGCAACAAGGCGCTGACAGGAACGACGCTGAAACGCTCCGACCAGGTCGCGACCCTCGTCAACCGTGCCATCCTCTACATGCGCGCCGAGGATCTCGACAAATCCGAAGCCGATCTTGACCGGGCGAGGAAGCTTGCGCCCGATCTCGCCGATCTCGACCTCAATGTCGGTGCGCTCAGGCTCTATCAGGGTCGCAATGGCGAGGCGATCAGCCTTCTCACCGCCGCCATCGAGGCGGGCGCGAATGACCTTCCCGCCGCCTATTACAATCGCGGCGTCGCCTATGAGCGCGAAGACGAGCTTGACCGGGCCTATCGCGATTACACCACCGCGCTCGCCCTGAAACCTGGCTGGCAGGTCGCGATCGACCAGATCGACCGCTTCGAAGTGGTCGAGGTTGACGCCGACACGGTCGAATAGCGATCTGCATGGGCATGACGGGCGTAAACCGTGACAAGGCCCCACAAGGAACCTGTCATGCTACGCTCGTTTACCTATGCCGCGCTCTCGCTCCTGCCCTTCTCTGCCATGGCTGAAAGCAAGGTCGAACGGCCCGTTCACGAGACGCTGCTCAGCGACGGTGATTTCGAGATCCGGCGCTATGCAGCGATGATCGCGGCTGAAGTCTCTGTCCCCGCCAGCACCGCCCCGGACGCCGCCCGGAGCGGCTTCCGGCCTCTGGCAGGATACATTTTCGGCAACAATGAGCGTCGGAGGAAGATCGACATGACCGCTCCGGTGACCGTTGCCCCGGCGTCCGACCGCATCGCCATGACCGCACCTGTCACGGCCACGTCCGGGGCAAACGGATGGAAGGTGCGCTTCATCATGCCAGCGGAATGGCGCATGGACACACTGCCGCGCCCGAAGGATGAAAGCGTGGAACTCGTGGAGATACCCGAGCAGTTGATGGCGACTTATCGCTATGTCGGGCGGCGAGACGCTGACGCCTTCGACGCCGCCTCAACGAGGCTCTCGGCCTGGATTGAGGCGCAGGGCTATGAGGCGACGGGCCCCGTCAGCTGGGCCGGTTACAATGGTCCCGCCACGCCGCAGCACAGGCGCGTCTACGAGGCCATGGTTCCGGTCCGGCCGCCCCAGGCAACTGATCGGACTTGAAGCCTGGGCCCAGCCGGCGCATCTTCACGGACATGCAACCGACACCCCTCCCCTTCGAGGCCTCAAGGGCCGCTTCGCTCCTGTCCCGCGCCGTCTCCGGTGCCGATGATGGTGAACTCTTCGTCGAACGTACCCGCCAGGAGAGTTTCGTCTTTGATGATGGCCGGTTGAAATCGGCCGCTTTCGATACGAGCCAGGGCTTCGGCCTGCGGGTCGTCGCCGGTGAGGCAACCGGCTACGCCCATTCGAGCGAACTGACCGAGACCGCGATTGCGCGCGCTGCCGCCACGGTGGAGAGCGCCAAGCGCGGCTATTCCGGCACACTCGCCGACGGTCCGGTCCCGGTGAACCGCCAGCTCTACAGGCCCATCGACCCGACAGAGGCACCGGACTTCGGCACGAAAACCTCGCTGCTCGCCGAGATTGATGCCTGGGCGCGCACGAAGGACCCCCGCGTGGTGCAGGTGTCTGTCACACTGGCCGGAGAGCGCCGCGAGATCGACATCCTGCGCCCCGATGGTGCGCAGTTCCATGACATCCGCCCGCTCGTGCGCCTGTCGGTATCCGTCACCATGGAAAAGGACGGACGGCGCGAAAGCGGCTCGGCCTCGGCTGGCGGGCGAAAGACTTATGAGGAATGGATCGCGCCTGATCGCTGGAGACAGCTTGTCGAGCGCGCCATGGCGAAGGCGGAGACCAATCTCTCCTCCATTCCCGCTCCGGCCGGCGAGATGGAAGTCGTGCTCGGGCCGGGCTGGCCAGCAGTGCTGCTGCATGAGGCGGTCGGCCACGGGCTGGAGGGCGATTTCAACCGCAAGGGCACGAGCGTCTATTCGGGCAAGATCGGCGAGCGCGTTGCCGCGCCAGGCGTCACCGTAATCGATGACGGCACGATGGAAGAGCGCCGCGGCTCCCTCTCGGTTGATGATGAAGGCACGCCGACCTCGCGCACCGTCCTGATCGAGGACGGCATCCTGAAAGGTTATATGCAGGACCGCCAGAATGCCCGGCTCATGGGCATGGCGCCGACCGGCAACGGCCGTCGCGAGGGCTATGACGCACAGCCCATGCCGCGCATGACCAACACCTTCATGCCCGGCGGCGACCATGACCCGCAGGAAATCGTGAAATCGATCCGCAAGGGGATCTGGGCGGTCGATTTCGGTGGCGGGCAGGTCGACATCACCTCAGGCAATTTCGTCTTCCAGTGCACAGAGGCCTATCTCGTGGAGAATGGCGAGGTCATCGCGCCGGTGAAGAATGCGACCCTGATTGGCCACGGCCCGAGCGTTCTGCAGAGGGTCTCCATGATCGGCAATGACTTCAAGCTCGATGACGGCTCAGGAACCTGCGGCAAGGCAGGCCAGTCGGTGCCTGTCGGCGTCGGCCAGCCCACGCTAAAGGTCGATGCGATCACCGTGGGCGGAGCGGGTTAGAGCCTCACTCCCCCGGCGTGCGTGCCGCTGAACCGTCGAGCGACGCGCCCGAGGCTTCCACTTCCATGGCGCGGGTGTGATCGTCTGAGCGGCGCGAGAGCCTGCGCAGCCAGGGGCTGAGCAGGATCAGTATCACTCCGAGGCCGACTGCCGCCGAACCAAGCTGTATATAGACCGCATCATAGGCGGCCAGGCTATCCGCCGTAGGTGCGCCCTCGGGCACCTGGGTCAGCTTGGCGACCTCGGCGGCAATGACATTGGCAAGTGTCACCGCCAGGAACCAGTAGCCCATCATGAAGCCGACAATCTGCGGCGCCGACATCTTCGTCACCGCCGAGAGGCCCACGGGAGAGAGGAAAACCTCGCCGGTCGTGTGCAGCAGGTACATCAGGAGAATGAACATCACCGATATGCGCAGCGCGCCCGCGGCATCCGGTGTGGCCGTCTGGATGCCGAGGTTCAGGACAAAGAAGCCGCCACCGATCTGCAGCATGGCGAGGCCGAACTTCACGAAACTGTTCGGTTCCCAGCCACGATTGCCGAGAAAGGTCCAGAGCGCCGCCACCAGTGGTGCAAACACGATGATGAAATAGGGGTTGGCCGACTGAAGCGCGGTGGCCGGGAATTCCTGGCCGCCAATCTCATTGGTGACATGCGCGCCCGCAAACAGGTTCAGCGAGGTGGGGCCCTGGTCGAAAAGCGTCCAGAAAAGGACCGAGGAAATCGACAGAATCAGCAACCCGATCATCGGACCGCGAGCCTTGGCATCAAGGCGCGTGAGCATGTAGAACAGGACCCCCGCTGTCGCGATCGCGAAGACCGGGTACATGGACGCCGTGGTGAAACTCGCAAACTGCAGCAGGACAAAACACACACCCACAAACGCCAGACCTGAGAGGTAGACCAGCCATTCCCGGTTGAGGCCGGCAAAGACCGGCGTCTTCAGGTCGACACTAGCGGGCGGGTCGGCCCGGCCTTCCAGCCAGCCCTGGCCGAGAATGAAAACCACCAGTCCTGCCAGCATGCCCACCGCCGCCAGGCCGAAACCGGCCCACCAGCCAACGCTGGCCGCAGCCCATGCGCAGGCGATCCCGGCAGCAAACGCGCCCAGATTGATGCCCATATAGTAGAGCGTGAACCCCGAATCCCGCCGCCTGTCGCCCTGATCATAAAGCGCCCCGACACAAGTCGAGATGTTGGGCTTCAGAAAGCCTACGCCGGCCACGATGAAGGCCAGGGCAAGGAACAGGATCAGTTCATACAGGGCCTCGCGTTCCCGAACGACCTCACCGGTCAGGGTCACGCTGGCTCCCGAAGCATCAAGGAAGCTGACGGCTCGAATGTCCGATCCCTCCTCCGGCTGGACAAAGGCCGTGACCGCTCGGCGCTCGCCATCCACCACAATCTCGCGCTCGTCGCGTGTCTCGCTGTATTCCGGTCGCTCAATGGCAAAGGACTGCCCACCGACGACGAGGCTCTCCTTGGCCGCCGGTCCGTGAAAGCCCATCAGGCCATGACCGATCACCAGCAGCAGCGCTCCGAAGGTCACCGCCTTTCGGAAACCGATATATTTGTCAGCAAGCCACCCGCCGAGCAGCGGGCCCAGATAGACGAGCGCGACATAGGCGCCGTAGAGCGTCAGCGAGAAATCGCTGTCGAACAGGAAGTGCCAGGTCAGGTAGAAGATCAGCAAGGCGCGCATGCCGTAATAGGAGAACCGCTCCCACATCTCGGCGAAGAAAAGGATGTAGAGCCCTTTCGGATGGGCACGCATCTGCACCATGGAAAAGATGAAGATGATCGGCACGAGCGCCAGAGCGGCGTAGAGTGCAATCTGCATGTGACGGTCCTGCCCCGTTTGATGGTGTCAGTCGCCCTCCAACTGTCTGGAGCGATCTTCCGGCCAGATCATCACGGCTCGTCATCGTCGGCAAGCGGCTGTCACAGATTTGCCGCAAAGTGCGGCGCGAGGGTCACGCTTTTGCGCTTGTGCCCTGTTTTTGCGGCAGACCCAGCCTGTAGACACCCTTGAAATTGGTCGGATCGACCGGCTTGCCCTTGCGATAGATTGCAATCTCGCCACTGCATGCGAGGCGAACGGCCTCCGCACGCACGTCGGGCAGCAGCTTGCGCCAGTGTGCCTCGCTGACCGCCCTCGCCGCCTCTGTCGGACAGATGGTCTTGCCCTCGCCCCGCTCTGCGACCAGTCCAAGGATCGCCTCGCGCACGGGATTGGCATTCGCACCCGCATCCCGGCTCATGCCACGGCTTCGGCCAGCATGGGGCGCTTGGAGAGGCGTTCGGCCCATTCAGCGACCGGAGCGAACTCCTTGATGATGTCGTACTTCATCAGGCGCGCAAATCCGCAGCCGACATAGGCGGTGATGTCTGCAATGGTGAACCGGTCACCTGCAATGTAGCGATGGCTGGAAAGGTGCTGCGAAAGCCAGGCCGCCATGTTGTGGACGCGTTTCTCATTGACCGCCGACCATTGCGGCGTCGCGTCCTCGCCCTCAAGCTGGCTGACCGCAGGGTGGCCGTGGCGCACCCACATGGCGATGGGCACCAGAAAGCGGAACTCCATTCGCCGGTCCCACATCTCGACCAGAGCGCGTTCCTTGCCCGTCTCACCCATCAGATTCGGCTTGGGATACTCGCTCTCCAGATAAGAGCAGATCGCCCGGCTCTCGGTCAGAACCGTGCCGTCATCCAGTTCCAGCGCGGGCAGTTCGCCAAAGGGTGACAGCGCCCGGAATTCCGGCCGGTGGTGGTGGCCCTCCATGATCGAGACCTCGACCCGGCTGATGCGGTCCTCGATATCCTTTTCCCGGATGAAGAATTTCACGCGATCCGGGTTCGGCGCGCGGTCGGTGGTGTGGAGTTTCATGAGCCTAGCCTCCAAATGAATGCCTCAGCCCCAGCGTCGCATTCAAAGGCTCGCCGGGGAAGTAGCGATCCGATCCAAAGGCGAAATCGGCGCGTGAGGCATAGCGTTCATCGAAGAGGTTGCGCAGGATCAGGAAAACTTCAAGGCGTTCGGTGAGCTCAAAACTTGCGCGGGCATCGAAGACGGTGTGGCCATCATAGGTGTTCAGATTTTCCGCATCGGTGAAGTATTCCCCGACATATTCCGCACCAAGCCCCAGTTCGAGCCGGTCGGTCGCCTGCCAGTCGAGACGCAGATCGCCGAGCCATTCCGGCGCGGTGTCGATCCGCTTGCCATCGCGGATCGTCTCACCGGCGCGGCCGACAATACGGTCGAAGGCATAGGTCTGCTCAGACCAGCTGATCGCGCCCGAAACGGTGACCGCATCGCCTGCTTCCCAGGACCACGCAGCCTCGATCCCGAAATGCTCGGTCGCGCCATCGGTGACGTTCAGGCCCTCGGCGTCTCGGAAGAAGAAGTTTTCCTTCTGCATGGCATAGGCGGCCACGTCATAGCGGATACTGTCAAAGGCCACGCCGCGCAGGCCGATCTCGATCGAATCGAGCGTCTCGACCTCGGCGGCGGGTTCCTCCTGCGTTGACTGAAGGCGGTAGAGGTCGGAGGCCTGCGGCGCGCGCTCGCCGCGGGCGTAGTTCGCATAGGCGCTGACATCGCCGAAATCGCCGATCACGCCGAGCTTCGGTGTGAGCAGCTGGAAATCGTCTGTCCGGTCCGGCACGACAAGGAACCGGCCGTTCACGCCGGTCGGTGCGTCGGTCTCATAGTCATAAGCATGGCTTTCCCCGCGCAGGCCCGCGAGCAGTGTCCAGCGCTGCGTGAGGCGCCATTCGGCTTCCGCCCAGAGCGCGGCCGTCACCGTTTCGACCGTGTAATCATAGTGGACGCCCTGCGGAAACGGGCCGAAGCTCGGCCGGTCCTGGGTCTCCTTCAGATACCCGGACGCGAAGTCGAGATCGGCGCCAATGCGCCAGTCCAAAGCCTCGCCCGTGACCTCGAAACGACTCATAAGGCCGGTGGACCAGTGGCCGTTCTCCTCGAGCCCGTCATAAGGCAGGAAGTGCTGGGACAACTCCATCTCCTGTCCGCGAAGATAGGGTGTGATGCGAAGCTCGCCCGCCTCGAGCACCCAGTTGAGGCGCATCGCCGCCGTCGCCCAGCCGGCCTGCCGAAAGGCCTCCGGCGCAGGGTTCGACCGGGCGATATCCCTGTCCCGGTATACCTCATCGCCCTCAATGAAGCCGGCTGTGTCCTGATCGAGCTGCGAGACGGAGAGGAACGCTTCGCCGGAGCCACCCGGAATGTCGAAGCCGCGCGTGGCCGAGAGTTTGTACTGCTGCAGGCCAGAGCTGGCGCGCCACCCCAGATCCTTCTGCACCGATACCCCCAGCCACCCCCTGTTGTCGGAAATCTCCCCGTCGGCGCGATAGCGTGACAGGGTCGAGCCCGAAAGCGTCAGACCGCTGCCCGCATCGCCACGGGGAAGGATGGAATTGACCAGACCGTGCACAGCATTCGAGCCGTATTTCGCGCTGCCGGGCCCACGCACCACCTCGATCGCGTCGGCAAGCTCCAGGTGCGGCTCGATCAGCATGTTCACATTGCCAAACGCGCTCGCCCGGTTCGGCACGCCATTGGTCAGGATCAGGAAACTCCCCTGCCCCGCCCCGATGGTCAGCACCGGCGAGCGGATCGCGATCAGGCTTTCCTGACCGGAATTCTCCTCAATCTTCACACCGGGCAGGAGGTTCAGGATTTCAGCGGGGTGATCGGCGCGGATGTCAGCGATGGTGGCCCGGTCAATCGCGCTCGTACTGCCCGGCTGGGTCGGCAGGCGGTCGCCTGAAACCCTTATGGCATCCAGTATGCGAGCCTCTGTCCGCAGGCAGCGTGGACAGGGATGGGATATCAAGTATTGCGATTCATCAACCACACAGTCGCACAAGCTGTCCTCGCGCTCCTGGCGAAACTTCTCCTCCTGGCTTGCCAACTGGGCAAACGATGCCGGCGCAAGCCACAGGGCCGCCAGGCACAATGCAAATCTCATGAAACTCAGCCTTTGACGAACAACTCAACTGGCAGCGCACCGACCACCGCTCCTGAGAGACATGTGGCCAATGTCCCGGCGAGCAAGGTCTTCCAGGCGAGCGACAGGAACACATCCCGGCGTTCCGGCGCGATGATGGAGAGCCCGCCGATGAGGATGCCGATGGAGCCGACATTGGCAAAACCGCACAGCGCATGGGTGAGGATCAGGCGCGAATGCGGCGAGAGCGCCTCGGCCGGCGTATCAAATCCGAGCCGCTCGAATGCCACGAATTCGGTCAGCACCACCTTCACACCCATGAGCGAACCGGCGGTCTGCGCTTCGGTCCAGGGAATGCCGATCATGTACATGAGCGGAGCAAAGACCCAGCCGAGGATGCGTTCCACCGAGAGCGGCGCTCCAGCCACATCCGGCGCCGCCCCGAGCCCCATATTGACGAGCGCAAGGATGGCAAGCGCGGCAATCAGCATGGTGGCGATGTTCAACACGATCTGTAGTCCGTCGGTCGCGCCCTGGGCAAAGGCGTCCATGGTCGACTGGTACTTGAAGTCCGGCTCGTGGGCGCGATCCTTCAGCTCAACCGTTTCAGGCTCGAGCGACAGTGCAAGTGCCACGGCCGCCGGCACGGCGACCAGCGAGGCGGTGATGAGCTGGGCGAGTGCGTTCAGCCCCTGCGCCTCGAAGACCGGGGTCAGGAAGGTGACATAGATCACCATGACCGAGCCCGCGATGGTCGCGAAACCGACCGTCATCAGGATGAAGAGCTCAGATCGCGTCAGCCCCTTGAAATAGGGCTTCACCAGCACCGGTGCCTCCACCATGCCCATGAAGACGTTCGCCGCCGTGGCCAGCGAGGTCGCCCCGCCAAGCCCCATGGTGCGCCGGAAGATGAAGGCAAATCCCTTGATGATCCAGCGCAACACACCCCAATGCCAGAGGATCGCCGCAAGCGACGCCACGACGATGACGAGCGGCAGCAGCTGGAACAGGAAGATCGCCGTCGGCTCTCCCATCTGCTCCGACCATTCGCCGCTGTCGCCCAGATGCTTGCCGAAAACAAAGCGCGTCCCGGCCTTCGTCGCTTCGACCAGCGCATCCACAGGACCATTGAGCGCGAACAGGCCCTGACGCACCCAGGGCACACCGAAAAGCAGGAGCGCAAAAGCGAACTGGAGCACTGTCGCCCCAATCACCAGCTTCCACGGAAACGATTTCTTGTGGCGCGAGAGCAGGAAGGCGAGCGCATAGATGGCGACAATTCCGATCAGCGCACGCCCATTGTCCCAACCCCAGGTGAATTCCATGCCGTTTGCGCCTTCATTTCGATGTCGTTCCGTCACGAAACTGGTTCGCACGCTAGTGCCGGTGGCGGCTCACGAAAAGAGGCTAACGCGAGGTCAGTGATGGCTTTTGTGGGACTGCGGCATTTATATCGCCGGGAACCCAATTTCGGAGGAAAGCCATGACAGACATCCGTTTCGACAATCGCGTCGCCATCGTCACAGGGGCAGGTGGAGGGCTTGGCCGCTGCCATGCGCTGGAGCTTGCGCGTCGCGGGGCAAAGGTGGTCGTCAATGATCTTGGCGGCGCGCTTGATGGCTCGGGCGGCTCCACTGAAGCCGCCGACAATGTGGTGAAGGAGATCGAGGCGATGGGCGGAGAGGCCTTCGCCAACGGGTCCTCTGTCACCGACGATGCCGGCGTCAGCAAGATGATCGACGACACGATGGACCGCTGGGGCCGCATCGATGTCATCGTCGCCAATGCCGGCATCCTGCGCGACAAGAGCTTTCACAAGATGACCATCGACGATTTCGAAGTCGTCATGGATGTCCACGTCATGGGTTCGGTGAAACCGATCCACATGGCCTGGCCGATCATGCGGGAGCAGAATTACGGGCGCATCATGGTCACCACCTCCTCGACCGGGCTCTACGGCAATTTCGGCCAGGCGAATTACGGCGCGGCGAAGCTCGGCCTTGTCGGGCTGATGAACACGCTGAAGATCGAGGGCGCAAAGTATGACATCCGAGTCAACGCGCTCTGCCCTGTCGCGGCGACGCGCATGACCGAAGGCCTGATGCCGGAGGAGATCTTCGAGCAGCTGAAGCCCGAATACGTCTCCCCCGGCATGATCAATCTCGTGAAGCAGGACGCCCCCTCCGGCGTGATCCTCTCAGCGGCCGCAGGTGCCTTTGCCGCCGCGCGGATCGAGGAGGCGAAGGGAGCCTATGTCGGTCGGGGTGACGAACTCACCGCCGAGGCGGTGGCCGCGAAATGGGGCGAGATTTCCGACTTTGCGAATGGCGTGCCCTTTGAGGCCGGCAACCAGCACTCCCAGCACCTCTTCGCGCTGATTCAGGCCGCGAAGGGCTGATCAGTCTTTCGGGCGCCCTGATCCCTCAAGGCATCTCTTCGGTTGAAACGAGAAAGGGCGGCCCGGAGGCCGCCCTTTCCTTTTGGCTTTCGCCGCCCTGGACCTAGAAATCCACCGTGGCGCCGACGAAGACGTAACGACCCATGGCGTCGTAGGTCTGCGGATAGGTGTTGCCATTACCCGTCGTTCCGACCGAGGCCGAAAGCGGCGGATCATTGTCGAGCACATTGTTCACGCCGAGCCGGAGCTCGGTGTTCTCGAACAGCGAGTAGGTTCCGGCCACGTCGAAATAGTTCTCGGCATCGAAAGATGAATCGATGCGATCACTCGTATTGTTGAAGAGATCGACCGCGCCATAATAACGCCAGGTCGCCGAGAAGCTCGCACCAAAGGTCGTGTCCCAGTTCAGACGGGCACGATGACGGTACTCCGGCTGCGGCGTGCCGCAGGCCAGGCCGTACTGACCGGCACAGTCAAACACTTCTTCCGGCTGGCCGATCGGATCGGTCTCGTTCTCCAGAAGCACCGTGCTGATCAGCGTGGCGTTCAGGCTGCCATTGTCACCGAGGTCGTAGGCATAGGCGAGATTGATATCGACGCCCGAAGTATTCTGGCCACCGATATTGGTGTTCAGGCCTTCGACAAAACCCTCATTGGAGACCCAGAGTGAACCACCCGGCGAGCGGTTGATGCGATCACAGGCCGCCTGGTCGTTGGAGCCATAGCAGAGGTCCAGCGTGATGGTCGGATCGACAATGTCGATACGGTCGGCGATCTCGATGTTGTAATAGTCCACCGAGCCGTTCAGACCCGGCAGGAAGGACGGTGTGAACACGACACCGAGCGTATAGGTATCAGCCTCTTCCGGGTTCAGTGCGGGGTTACCGCCCTGCAGGAAGTTGTACTGACCTGCCGGGCTGTTCAGAGCTGACGAGCCATAGAGCGCGCCAGGCACGCCGGTGGCGGAGCAGAGCGCCTCGGAGCCGACCGTGCCGCCTGCGGGCACTTCACCGCAGGGATCATAATCGTCATCGAACAGGTTCAGGCCCTGCGAGGTGAACAGTTCAAGCACGTTTGGTGCGCGCGTCGCACGCTGGAACGAACCCCGGACACGGAAATCCGCGGTCGGCGCATATTCAACGCCCACCTTGTAGCTGTCCGCCGTGATGCCGGTGTCATAGTCCGAATAACGGTAGGCACCGTCGATGGACAGGAGTTCGATACCCGGGCGGCCCTGAATGAGCGGCATCTGGAACTCGCCGAAGATGTCGATGTTGCCCACGGCACCTTGCACAGGCAGCGTAGCACCGCCCTGACCCGCACCGTCGCCGGTCGCGAAGGACACGTCGACAACACGTTCCAGAGCGTCACGCTTGTACTCTGCACCGATGACGACCTGAAGGCCGGTGTCGGCGGCGGGGCTCTTCCAGCCATACTGGCCGAGATCGCCGGTGACGGCTGCCGTCAGCACCTGCTGTGTCGTCGTACCGGTCTGAACGAGCGGCACCTGCACATAGGCAAGCGCCTCGGGTGTCACACCTCCGAGCTCGAAATAGTTGATCGGCACACAGTTGGCATCGGTTCCGTCGAGCACCGACTGACACACCGGATCGCCCGTCTCGGGATCAGCAACCACGTTCAGCGCACGATTGAGGCGCGAGACCGAGAACTCGTTCTTGTAGGTCCGCGACTGGGTGACCTGGCTGTACTGGGCGGTCAGGTCATAGTTCCAGCCACTCAGTTCCGGAATCTCCCCACGCAGGCCGATCACTCCACGATAGGAGGTGAAGCGCAGCGTGTCCTGGCGCCCGCCGCCTTCGACGTTCCGGCGTCCGACGAAGCCGTTGATGATCTTGTTGTCTGCAATCGCTTCCGCATCGCACCCGAGCGACGCAGCGAAGTCGTCGCTAAAGAGCGGGTTGCCGCAATTCAGGGTATCGGTCACGAAGAAGTTGCCCGACGGAGCGATCTGGGCGACCGTCTCGTAATCGGTGAACATCAGCTGGGTGTAGACCTCGGCATTCTCATTGATCTCGTAACGACCAAAGGCACCGAGATTGTAGCGCTCGTCCGGGCGCTGGAAATAGTTCAGCGGACCGAAATTGTAGAGGTCGGCCGCACCGTCGAACGGACGCAGTTCACCGCTGTCCGGGTCGATCGTGAAGTCGAACGCATCAGGCAACTCGCCATTGCGGTCAAGATTGTCCTCGCTGAAGCCGAAGAAAGTGTTGTTGAAGCGGCCAGGAAAGGCGGTCGACGAACCACCGCAGGTGAAGCCGTCAGCCGTGGCAGAACCGATCGAGCAGGCCGAATAGTCGCGGTCGCCCTGCAGCACCGCGTCATTGTTGCGGTAGGCAGCATAGGCGGTGATGTTGCCGCGGCCGTCTTCGGTGTTGGTGCCCATGATCATGGTCACTTCCTTGCCGAAGCCGTCCATCACATTGTCATCGGGAAGCTGGAACTGGCTCGGATTGGTTTCTGCTCGACCCTGGATCACTTCACGAAGATTTCCGTTGGTGTCGTAATCATTGTTGTGCTGGTAGAAGGAGTACTGGGCGTCCAGACGAACACCCTCGAAATCCTTCATCATGATGAAGTTCACGACGCCCGAAACAGCGTCGGAACCGTAAACGGCCGATGCACCGCCAGTGAGGACTTCAACGCGCTCAACCAGCTGGGTCGGGATCTGGTTAAGGTCGGCCGGCACCGAAGAGGGCGAACCATAGGGCATGCGGCGACCATCGATAAGCACCAGGGTGCGCGACGCGCCGAGATTGCGGAGATCCACGGTGGCCGTACCGGATGCGCCGTTGGCGACTGTCGAGTTCTGCGCGGCAAAGGCCTGCGGAAGCTGGGTGACCAGATCCTCGATCCGGTTCACACCCTGAGTGGTCACGTCCTCGGACGTGATCTGCGTGACGGGGCTGGTGGTGACAAGGTTTGGCTGCTCGATACGCGTACCGGTGATGCGAACCGTTTCCTGGCGTGCTTCAGCCTCGTCCGTATCGGCATCCTGTGCAAAGGCGACACCGCCGAGGCAGAGGCTGCCCGCGACGATGGTGGTCGTCAGAAGACCAAATTTACGTGTCAAGTTGACTCCTCCTTCAGAAGTTGCCCCGTGCTCAGTTGATTTATATTTCTCTGATCCGTCGGGGTTGATGATCACTGCACATGAATGCTTGCGCAGCTGTGGAAACCTTATCCGTGTTTACCCTGCACACAATGGCCTTTGGCTGTCGGTCGGCTTTCGTCATCTAGTTGTAGTTTTTCGGTCACACTTATGTCACCTAAGCTGCCTGACTGCCTCAGATGCTGGCACGTCAGCCAGCATTCAGTGTGACGAGCGGACGGTTGAAAAGCACTTGAATCCGGATGCAGGGCGCACAGCGTTCTGCCGCCGTTTCATGCCCGCAAATTCGGCAGGGCTCTGCGGCCTGGTCGACGCGTGGATCTGACAGGCCAATGGCCGGGGCTGCCGCGCCAGATTCCAAACTTGTGGACGTGGCGGGCAGCCTCCCTTTCGTTCAGGCGTGGTGCGCGGCCATCAGCGCCGTTCCAGACCCGCCTTGCACATCCACTGGGTGCGGTGGATGTCGTTTGCATTGTCCTCATAGCCCGTGATGTCGGGATCGACGAGGTTCTGGGTCACCTGGAACCACATAGGCGTGATGGGATACTCGCCGAGCATGATCTTCTGCGCATCAATCATCAGGTCGATGCGCAGGTCAGTGTCGAGCGTCGCATTGGCCTGGGTCAGCAGCGCGTCATATTCCGGATTGGCGTAATTGGAATAGTTCTGCTGTCCGGTGTCGGACTCCAGAAGATAGAGATAGTTGTAGGGGTCGTTGTAATCAGCGAGCCACGCGCCGTCGGCGACCTCGAAATCCTTCGCGCGCAACCTTGCATAGAGGATCTTGGTGTCCTGCATCTCGATGGACGGGCGCACCCAGTCGGCAATCTCGCGCCAGTTGGAATCGGCGACCGGTGCCACCTTCGGATTGTCGGACGTCGATCGGTAGATGTAGCTGAACTCCAGCGGATTGTCCGGACCGAAACCGGCGTCCTCCAGCAGGCCACGGGCCTCCTCGAGGCGACGCTCGCGTGGCCAGTCGCGCCACTCTATCACCTCTTCAGCCTCGCCAGGGCGGTAATTGTCCATACCTGGCGGGACCAGCGAATAGGCCGGCAGATAGCCTGGAGTCAGCACCTGGTTCACCATGAAATCGCGATCCAGCGCCATGGACAGTGCCTTGCGCACGCGCACATCATCGAACGGCTCGACCTCGGTCTGGAACGACCAGTAGGTCGTCACCAGTCCCGGCGTGGTGCGCACCCATCCCGGGAAGCGCTCATCCAGCGTTGCCTTCTTCTGGCCGGCAAAGGCGTTGTTGATATCGAGCTTGCCCTCCTCGATCAGGCGCTCCACCGCGTCCAGATCGGCGATCGGATAATAGATCACCTGATCGAAGCAGAGCCCGTCACCCATGTTCCATTCCGGATTGCGGCGCACCGAAAGGAAGTCATTGATCCGCCACTGGGCGAGCTTGTAGGGACCGTTGACCTCGATGTTCTCCGGACGCGTCCATTGCAGTCCATGTTCGCGCACGACATGCGGCGGCACCGGATAGGTCGTGTAATGGGTCAGAAGGCCCGGCAGATAGGGGGCCGGATATTCCAGCTCGATGATCAGGGTGTGCTCCCCCCCGGCACGCACGCCCATATCCTCGCCCGGCAGGTCGCCATTATTGACCGCCTCGGCATTCTTGATGAGCCAGAGCATGGACGCATATTGTGAGCCCAGTTCAGGCTCCTGAATACGGCGGAAGGAGAAGACGAAATCCTCAGCCACAAGCGGCGTGCCGTCAGACCAGGTCGCATCCTCGCGCAGCTGGAAGGTCCAGGTCAGGCCGTCATCTGAAACGCTGTAATCCTCTGCAAGTGCCTTGATGGGCTTGCCGTCAGCACCCTCGGTGAACAGGCCGACGAACATGTCGCCAATGATGATGTTTTCCCACGCCGCCGATGAGCGGTGCGGGTCGAGTGTGTCGGGATTGGCGCTGATGCCGCGACGCAGGGTCCGCTCGGCGGCTTCCTGGTCGGCTTCACTGCCGCCTCCGCCGCCGCAGGCGGCAAGGACGAAGGCAGAAGCAAGCGTGGCGGCAAGGGCTAGGGTCCTGATGCGCATGGGGGTTCGGTCCTCCGGTGAAACGCATGACTGAAAGTTCAGGCGCGAGACTGGCAAATTCGTCAGCGTCTGACCAGTGCCTGCCGGAGGAAATACGGGCACGGAGGATTTCTGCTCATGATCTGTCCTGAACCGTCATCAACCGACGTGCTACCCCCAGAGCATTTGTTCATTCCCGTTCATCTGGGGCTCATCTTGTGGCTGGCAGGGTTTCGCTGCCGCCGGGGACAGATGGCGGCAGAAAAGGTGAGGGGGACGTCATGCCTGACCGTCCTGACAGAGAAAGTGCGGCTCTTGGGTTGCGCTGGCTTGGCGACCGGCTGGACACGCCCTGGCGTGTGGTCATCGCGGCCGTGGTGGTCATTGTTGTTGCCGCTCTGGGTCTCGGCCGGGTCGTGAAAGACCCCTCCGTTGACGCCTTCGTGGCGCAGGACCATCCCGCCGCCCTCGCCAGGGAGATCTCCGCCGATGTCTTCGGGCTCGAGGATCCGATCGTGATCGGGCTCTCGCGCGAAGATGGCGGGACGGCCTTCACGCCTGAAACCCTCACGGCACTTCGCGCGATCACCGTCGAACTTCGCGGCGTGCCCGGCGTGAAGAAGAACGACATGGTCAGCCTCGCCACCGAGAATGCGATTTCAGGATCCGATGGCGACCTGCGCGTCGAACCCATCCTGCCTGACGGGGAGATCGGCGAGCGCGACGCCGCAGAGGCTTGGGACCGGACACGGTCCATGCCCATGCTGCTCGACCTGCTCGCCTCGCGTGATGGGGGTATGGTCACCCTGCTCATCCCGGTCGAGGATCCCGACCATGCCGGCGACCAGGTGATCGCTGCGACGGCGATCGCTGAACGCCTTGCTCCGGATGGCGTCGTGGTCAGCGTTGCGGGAGTGGCCGCCATGAACGCGCATCTGGGATTTGTCGTCGACCGCGACACGAAGAAGCTCGTCCCGCTCTGCATCCTGGCGGTGCTGCTGACGGTGCTGGTCGCGCTCCGGCAGTTCCGGGCGGTGCTCGGCCCGCTTCTGGTCATTCTCGGCACGGTCGCCATCACGGTCGGCCTGATGGGCTGGGCGGGTGCGAAGTATTATCTCATCACCACAAGCCTGCCCATCGTGATGATGGCCATTGCGGTGGCCGACTCGCTGCACCTCTCCACCGTGTATCTCCGCCAGCGGCGGCTCGACCGGCAAGCGGATGCGCGCACGGCCATGCGCCGCGCCCTTGCCCACACGGTGCTGCCAATCACGCTGACATCGGTAACCACCATGGCCGGCCTCATCGGCCTCGGCATCGGCGCGGGGATGCGACCGATCAGCGAATTCGGCCTGTTCGCCGCAATCGGAGTGGCCGCCGCATGGGCGCTCAGCCTCACCCTCCTGCCCGCCATCATCATCCTCACTGACCTGAAGCCTGGCAGTATCCGGCCGGGTCGCGAAGATCGCCCACGCCGGATTGACCGCGTGCTGGGGGCCATCACCGGACTTGGACGTCGTGCCCCTGCGGGCCTGCTCACGCTGGTCGCGATGATCGTCTCAATGCTCGCCATCGCAGCTGCCCATGCTGAGTTCGACTATGAGCGAAAGCGCTATTTCGCCGCCGACGCACCGGTGCGCCAGGCCGATGCGGAACTGAACCGCACCCTTGGCGGCGTGAATTTTCTCGACGTCATCGTAGAGGCCCCCGAGGGCAGCTCACTGATCACGCCGGACGCGCTCGGCGCCATTGCGGAACTCAAATCCGCCATCGAGGCCGAAGCACTCGTCTCCCAGGCGACCGCCATCGACGATTACATCTCACTGATGCACGAGGTGCTGCTGGGAGCGGAGCCGGGCAGCCTGCCGACGCGCGAGCGCGCCCCTTCGCAATACATGCTGCTCTACGAATCCTCAGGCGCGCCGGAGGATTTCCGCCAGGAGATCGACTATGACTACAGCCGCGCCCTGATCCGCGCGCAGCTCGTCACCGACCAATTCCAGCCCACCCGCGGTACCACTGAGCGCCTGCAGGCGAAGATCGACGTCTGGAACGCCGCTACCGGACTGACGGCGACACTGACGGGTCGGGTCGCGGTCAATGTCGGCTGGATGGAGCGGCTGCAGGCTTCCCATTTCCTCGGTCTCGGCCTTGCCGGTCTGCTTGTCTTCACCGCCGCCATTGCCTGTTTCCGCGCCCTGGTGCCTGCCTTGCTCTGCATGGTCCCGGTCCTTTTCGGCGTCCTGTCAGTCTACGCCGTGATGGGCCTTTTCGCCATCGACATCGCACCGGCAACCAGCATGGCCGCCGCGATCTGCACCGGGCTTGGCGTCGATTTCGGCATCCATCTCGTCGCCCATGTGAGGCGCAAACTCGCCGAAGGTGCAAGCCTGACTGAGGCGACCGGCCAAGGCTACATCACCGTGGTGCGGGCCTGTTTCTATTCCGGTGCCGGGCTGGCTGTCGGTCTCAGCGTGCTGCTCCTGAGTTCCGCGCCGCCGCTTCTCTGGTTCGGCGCACTCGTCGCGAGTGGATCACTCGGCAGCCTTCTCGCCGCTGTCGTCATCCTGCCACCGCTTTTCCACCTGCTTGAACGCCAGACTGTACAGAGAGCCATCCATGCCTGACCTTCTGAAACGCCTTGCCAGCATCGCAGGCGCTGCCCTCATCCTCCTGCCAGCGAACGCCGATCCGGCCGGAGACGCGCTTGCGCTTGCGGTGTTCGAGCGACCTGCCAATGAAGGCCGGGTGGCCACGATGAAGTTCCGCATGATCTCCTCGGGTGGCCAGGAGCGCACCCGCGAAGCCCTGATGGCGCACAGCGACACCGGCGACATGACCCGTATCGGCATCTTCTTCACCGCTCCGGCGAGCATAGAAGGCACAGCCTTCCTCACCCATGATGCCGACGAGGGCAGCGACGAGAGCTGGATCTACCTGCCGGTGACCGAGCGGACCCGTCGCCTCCCCTCATCCGACCGCGGCGACTATTTCATGGGCACCGACCTCACCTATGGCGACATCAAGGACAATTTCCGTTTCGACCCGGCCGACTGGGACTTCACCTCCGGCGGGACAGTGACGGTGGATGGCCGGACGCTGGAGCGCCTCGACGGCACGGTGAAGAACGACACGGTCCGGGCCGAACTCAATTATGCGAGCTTCTCAGCACTCATCGATCCGGAAACCCTTTTCCCAGCGGAAGTGACCTTCACCGACGCCGAGGGCGAAGCGCTGAAGCGGATCGAGGTTCTCGAAACCGAGCAGGTCGGCGGGGCCTGGACCGCCATGCGCTTCAATGCCGAGAACTTTCAGACCGGCCACCGTACCGAAATCCATTTCGAGGATATGCGGCATGTGCCGGACATCGATGAGGCGACCTTCGACCCTGACATTCTGGCCTATGGCGTGCCAGACATTGGCTGAGGACGGACAGGGCGTGCCAGACCGGAACGCCTGAGCGATCCGTCAAGGGGACCTCAATGCGTGGATTTCCGTTGGCACTGTTGACGTTGCTGTCACTCGCGGCGACCCCACTGCCCGCTTGGGCGGAAGCCGCGATCACCTCGAAAACCCTCGAAATCGACCTTTGGAGCGGATTTGACGAGGCCGAAGGCGAAGCGGCGCTCGCCCGCGCCACGCTGCGTCCCGGCCTGAAGGCGAAGTTCGGCAGGAGTTGGCGGGGCGAACTCGCCGTGCGTCTGGAGCTTGCGGAGGACGAGACGGGGCTCGGCACCGTTGACACCTTCTCCGACCTCTCCCGTCCGCTTGCTCGCTCCAATACAACGCGGATCGAGATTGACACCGCGACGCTGACCTGGCGCAGATCCTCCACCTTCCTGACGCTCGGCAAGCAGACCATTCCCTGGGGTAAGCTCGACGGCCTTCAGGTCACCGACCGTTTCGATGCGGTGCGTCGGCGCGACTATGTCTTCACTGATGTCCGGCCCGACCGGATTTCCCGTTGGGGCGCACGGCTCGAAACCGATATCGGCGAGTGGCGCGCCGATCTCGCCCTCGCTCTGGACCCCACCGTGAACCAGCTCGCCCAGCCCGGCGACCGCTTTTCCCCGACCGCACCACGCCAGCGCGCCGGTCTGCCCGAGGGCGTGCCCCTGCCTCCCATCACGGTCTCGGACCGCGATGACATCATCGAGGACGCGACTTTCGGCTTGCGCATGACGCGCCGCTTCGATGGCGGCGATGTCAGCCTGCTGGCGCTTTCAGGACCCGATACCGATCCGGTTTTCGCGCAGGGCGGCACGGCCCGGATGCCCGAAATCCGGCTCAACTATCCCCACCGCAAGCTCTACGGCCTGACCGCCTCGCGCTCGGCCGGTTCGCTTGTCTGGCGCGCCGAGGCGGCGTTGATCCCCGATCAGGCGGTAAATATCGAGGTGGGGCCGATGCTCGCGATCGACGAGCGCATCCGCTGGCTTGGCGGTGTCGGGCTCGACTGGGACGCGCCAGGCGGCTTCTTCGTCAACGCCCAGATCGCCGTCGACCATATCCAGGACGGCCCCGAACCCCTGCCCCGTCCGGAAACCGACTCCATCGCGACCCTGCGGGCCCAGAAGGGCTTCCGCAATGATACGGTCTACCTGAAGGGGGAATATATCGGATCGCTCTCAGACGGCGACGGCTTTCTTCGCCCCGCGCTGGAATGGCGCCTCGATGACCAGTTCACCTTCAGGGCCGGCGCCGACATCATCTTCGGAGACCACGATGGCCTTTTCGGCCAGTTCGAGGACAAGAGCCGGGCCTGGGTCAGGATGACGTGGAAACTTTGAGGCGGATGCTACCGATCACAGGGCGTATGGGATATCGCCGGGGAAGCACGAAACTGAGATATATCGCCCCTTCGCCGAACGGATCTCCATCGATGCCGGCGGACGCGCTGCCCCCTGCCCTCTTGCCCTCCCGCTGCGGCAGCGCTGTAAGAGCGAACCATGACCAGTGTTTCCGAGGCCGTGGCCGGCCGCATCTCCACCCGCGCCTTTCTCGACACGCCCGTTGAGCGGACGACGCTCGAGGCGCTTCTGCAAAAGGCCCAGCGCGCGCCATCCGGCGGCAATGTCCAGCCCTGGCGGACTGTCATCGTCACAGGCGCGGCACAGGCCAGGGTGATGGAGCTTGCCAGCGTCCTGCCAGGTCGCGCACCTGTCGATCCGGATGATCCCTATCCCGTCTACCCGCCCAATCTTTGGGAGCCCTATCGCTCGCGCCGCTTCGAGATGGGCGAGGACCTTTATACCCTCCTCGGTATCCCCCGCGAGGACAAGGCGGCGCGGCTCATGTGGTTTGCCAGGAATTACCGTTTCTTCGGTGCCCCTGTAGGTCTCTTCTTCATCACCGACACCCGCATGGGCCACGGCCAGTGGGCGCATATGGGCATGTATGCCCAGACACTCGCCCTGCTCATCGAGGAGGCGGGCCTTGCAAGCTGTTTCCAGGAGTGCTGGGCACTGCTCCGGCCGGAACTGAAAGCGCATTTCCGTCTCGCCGAGACCGAGATGGTCTGGTGCGGCATGGCGATCGGCCACGCCGATCCGGACGCTGAGGTGAACCGACTGCGCACGCGCCGCGCCCCGCTGGATGAGACTTCGGAGTGGCACGGCTTCGACTGATTCTCGCCGGAATTGCGGGCCAGCATCACGGCCATGATCACCCGCCGCGCCGCCCTTTCCGGCCTCATCGCCATGCCGCTCGCTCCGAGCGTCCTGCCCGCACCCAAGCCCTGGCCGGAGCGCCTGATCGCGGCGGCCCGCGCTCAGATCGGTGTGACGGTCAGCTACGATCCCGCCTATCGCAGGCTCGATTATCCCATGGGCGATGTCGCCCGCTCCACCGGGGTCTGCACCGATGTCGTGATCCGCGCCTATCGCGACGCCTTCGGTCTCGACTTGCAGTGGCTTGTGCATGAGGACATGAGGGCCACGTTCAGCGCCTATCCGGACATCTGGGGCCTGAAGGGCACCGACCGCAACATCGATCATCGCCGCGTGCCCAATCTGGAGACCTTCTTCGCGCGCGCCGGTGCCGCCCGGGCCGACCGCGACTGGAAGCCCGGCGACCTGACCACCTGCCGGCTGCCCGGCAACCTGCCCCACATCGCGATTGTCGCGGACCGTCGCCATGTCTCTGGCCGCTTGCTCGTGATCCACAATATCGGTCGTGGCACGCGGGAGGAGGACCTGCTCGGAACTTGCGCGGCCGAGCGGCGCTTCCGCTATCCCCCGGCCTGATTTCCGGACCAGACACGCCTCCGCGCCCCGCGCCTTTTTGCGTCCAGCCGCAGGCACACTGAATCGATGCCGAAGTGAATTAATCCTCACTAGCCATATTTTTGCCTTATTCTAAAGTTAGCTGGCAATCATTCGCTGTGATCGCGTGATCACAGCGAGGCCTGCGGAGATGAAGTCCGCAACAAAGGGAGTGACTGAAATGAAACGCAAGATTGCTGCTGCGGCCGCTGCCGCCCTCGCCCTGACCACGGCCACCATGGCCCAGTCGAGCGCCAACATGTCCGAAGCCATCGGCGACAGTGCCGAGGCCTCCACACGCATTGTTGCTGCCGGCGGACAGATCGTCATCGGCGCGGTTGCGGTCCCGCTCGCCGTCGCTGGTGGCCTGTCGGAAGGCACCGGCAATGTCGCAGGCACGGTGGCCGAAGGCATGTGGGACGCCGCCAATGCGCCGCTCATCGTGGATGAGGCGGTCGTCATGCCCCAGCCCGCCCCGGAGGTTCCGCGCACCCCGCGCCGGACCTCCGAAACCGAAAGCGAGACGGTCACCACCACGACCGAGACCATGACAACCAAGACCCGCGAGGAGAAATAAGTCATGACACCGCGAAACATCCTGCTCGCGACAGCCATTGCAGTGGCGGCCCTCGCCGCGCCTGCACCCGCCGCCGAGGCGTTCGGCTCATCTGCCCCGGGCACCGCTGAGTATTACAGCCCTGAGGATGCAGCCGCATTCTCCAAGGCGATCGAGAAGGAACTCGCCGCCAAGAGCGCCCGCGTCGCCATCGTCTTCCGCTCGGGCCGCACGCGCGACGCCCTGCCGGACGGCGTGCGCTACACGCATGGCTCGTTCTGGGTCTACCAGCCGATCGACACGCCGGAGGGCCGCATCAATGGCTATGTGTCGCACAATCTCTTCCATGGCGATGGCGGAGAACTCTCCAAGCGTGAGACCTATCTCGCGACCGACTTTCCCTTCCAGTTCGTCGCGGCTTCCGTCGTCGATGATGTCGCCATCATCATCCCGACACCGGAGATGCAGCGCCGCATCCTCACCTTCATGGCAAGCCCGGACTATGAGGCGATGAACAAGGGACAGTACTCCCTCATCGCCAACCCGCACGACCCGCTCTTCCAGAACTGCAATGAGTTCATGCTCGACGTTGTGGCCGCAGTGGCCTGGGAGACGACCGACTATCTGCAGATCAAGTCGAATTTGAAGGCGTATTACGAGCCGACCGAAATCGATGCCGGGCCACTCGCGAAGATCTTTGGCCCCGTCGCCGACGAGCGCCTGCGCATGAATGACCAGCGCAGCGGCATCGAGACGGTGACCTTCAAATCCATGGGCGAATTCATGGTGGAATACGGCCTCGCCGACGAGGCCTATGTCTTCCAGCGTCCGCCGGAGGCGAGACTGCCGGGCCAGGGATAGGGTTTGCCCGCGGAGGCGTCCTCGATATTGTGCCTCACCGGCGAAAGCCGGTGAGGCACCGGATTGGAACCCTATCCTCCGTGCAACCGCGCGGCCTGCCCCGCCCTCGGACCCAGATCATCGATCAGCCTGAACAGCGCCGAGAAGTCATCGAGCAGTTCGCGCACGCGTTCGGGATTGTCGAGCGGGGTGAACATGCTGCCCGGCTCGAACATGTCGCCGCCCTCAAGCGCCATGAAGAGTTGTCCGTCCTCGAACGCGCAGCGCAATTTGGCACCATGGAACGCCTCCTCGAGGTCGAGCAGTCGCTGCATCACATCCGGCGTCAGCAGGAAGCGCGCCTCGACCTGGTCATTGGTGTAGACCTCGAACGTCTTCTCGAATTCCGGATCTTCCAGCCGCGCCCGGTCCATGTCGGAGAACATGTCGCCAAAGGCGTTGAAAAGCCCTGCATCGCGCATGACGCGGGTCCGGCCATAGAAGGTCTTGTGAAAATCGAAGCGCAGGCACTGGCCGCGGAACACCGTCACCCATTTCGTTCGCGTGCCGCCATTGGATGAGCGCTCGGTCCGGCGCTGCTGCAGATGCGCCTCGAAGAACTCGAAATCGGTCTCGCCGCGCCGGCCATCGATCCGGTCCTCGAAATTCGAGCGGTCCCAGTTCGGCAGGAGGCGTTTCTCCTTCATCTCATTGACGAGGCTCTGCGGCCCGCATTCATGCACATAGGAGAGGTCGAACTGCCGGGCGATGGGCTCGACCAGCAGGGTCTTGGCCTCCTTCCCGATCTTTCTCAGCGGATGCTCGCCGTAAATCCAGAGGGCGAAAGCGCCCATGGCGGCCACGAAGGCAAGTCCCGGGACACCCACTGCAAAACCGGCAATCGCGCCGGCCGCGCCGCCGCCAATGGCATACCAGCGGAACTGCCTGGCCCGGTCGGCCGCCCTTATCCGGTCATGCTCGCGTTCCAGGAGCTTCGGCCGGATGTCGCGCATGTAGGTCGTGCCGAAATGCGAGAAATCCTCCGGCAGGCCCTTGAGCGCGTTCATCACCACCGGGTCCACATCCACCGGATCGACCTTTTCCCCCTGGCTCATGCTCATTCCTCCGAATCCCTCACAAGCGACCATGCCTTGGCATACGCGGGAATGGAACTGTTCCGGCCATGCGCTACCTGACCGTCATGGCTGATCTGTCCGAAAGGGTCTATGAGGCGCTCGCTGATGATGACGCCGATGGCGAGGCGCTTGAACCCTGTGCGGAAGACGCCCTTCCGGGCAATTTCGTGAAGCATGTCACCGCGCTGACGCTGACCAAGACCGGCGATGCGCTGATCCAGCCGAAATTCACCCTCACCGCCCTCCTGTCGGCCATGGGCGCCCCGCCCGCCGCCATCGGCCTGCTCGTTCCGGTGCGTGAGAGCCTGTCCATGCTGCCGCAATTCGTCGAAAGCGGGCCGATCTCGCGGCTCAAGCGTCGCAAATGGGCCTGGGCGGCGGGCAGTGCCGGTCAGGGCCTTGCGGTCGCCGGCATGGCGCTCACCGCGTTTCTCTCGCCGAACGCCGTAGGCGGCTGGATCATCATCGCACTGCTCGCACTGTTCGCCATCTCGCGCAGCATCTGTTCGGTGAGCTTCAAGGATGTTCTCGGTGTCACGGTCGCCAAGGGCGCGCGCGGCACCGTTACCGGCACCGCGGGCACCGTGGCGGCGGCGGCAGCGCTCCTGCTCGGTGCCCTGCTCGTGACGGGCATTCTCACGCGCAGCATCTTCGCCATTGCCTGCCTGCTGAGTGTCGCCTCAGGCTTCTGGCTGGTCGCCGGTGGCACTTTCACCCGTTTGCAGGAGCCCGCCCGGCCTTCGCGCGAGGACGCTTCGAACCCCTTCGCGGTCTTCCGCCATTTCCGGACCGACCGGCAGCTGAGCCTCTTTCTCCTCACCCGCACCCTGCTTGTCGGCACGGCCATGGCACCGCCCTTCATCATGGTGGCCGCCGGCCAGGACCGCGACGTTCTCAGCGTGCTCGGACCGTTCATTCTCGCCGCCTCGGCCGCCAGCTTCACCTCGAACTATGTCTGGGGTCGGCTCGCTGACCAATCCTCGCGCAAGGTGCTGCTCCTGACCGGCATCGTCGCCGCCATTGCGCTTGCCGGAGCCGCGGCGCTCTCGCTCACCGACTTCAGCGGCAATCTCCGGCTCGCCATCTATGTTGGCCTGCTCTTCATGCTCCTCATTGCCTATGAGGGCGTTCGTATGGGCCGTTCGGTTCATGTCGTGGACATGGCGAATGACGAGACCCGAGCCGACTACAGCGCCGCGACCAACACGCTGATGGGTGTCGTGCTGATCGCGGCCAGCGGGTTCGGATGGGTCGCGGAAGCCTTCGGCGCGCCTGTGCTGCTGGCGGTGTTTGCGGTGATGAGCGTGGGCGCGGCGGTCACTGCACTCACGCTGAAAGAGGTGCAGTCCGGACCCTAGGTCCGCACACACATCATCAGGTGGACGTCCGCGGCGCAGCAACGATGATGGCCGCTCCGGTGAGGCAGATGGCAGCACCGATCAAGTCCCATTGGTCCGGCTTGACACCCTCGACCCATCGCAGCCAGGCCAGCGAGCTTGCAATGTAGACCCCTCCATAGGCGGCAAATGTGCGACCGGCGGCGGAACTGTCGACCAGTGTGAGGAGGTAGGCAAACACAGCCAGCGACGCCATGCCCGGAACAATCTACCAAACCGACTTATCGAGACGAAGCCACGCCCAGAATGCAAAGCATCCAGCGATTTCGGCGATAGCTGCGCCGAAATAGGCGGCGATGGACGGCATGCTGAACGTCCTTTGCTTCAGTGATCGCCCCAGAATCGACATGCGATTGAACAAGGGCGGTTTTTCAGGCGCGGCAGTCTGAGCGAACATGCTGGCGTTCGCTGAGGGATTTCCTGCCCGTCGAACAAGAATCCCGCAACGAGATTCTCTGGTGGCATGGAAGAAGCTCGCAATCGCCAGATCAAGTCACCGGGAACTCAGTAGCCCGCTTCGCACAGCCTCATTGCGACGCGCTCCCGGATTTGGCCACGCACTTCAGATGTCTGCGTAGACATGCCCCTCGGTTTTCGCACCTCCATGGGTGACGGCCCCCAGATGCGCCGGGCCGACCAGTTTTGCGTATTTCTCCAGCGCGCCAGAAGTGTAAGCGGTCTTGCGCGGCTGCCAGTAGGTCTTGCGCCGGGCAAGCTCGGCCTCGTCGACCAGAAGGTCGATGGTGCCCTTCTCGGCATCGATGCGGATGCGGTCGCCATTGTGGATGAGCGCGATCGGTCCGCCCTCCTGCGCCTCCGGCCCGACATGGCCGATGCAGAAACCGCGCGTCGCACCGGAGAAGCGGCCATCGGTGATCAGAGCGACCTTGTCGCCCATCTCCTGACCGTAGATCGCCGCTGTGGTGGAGAGCATCTCGCGCATACCGGGCCCCCCCTTCGGCCCCTCATAACGGATAACCAGAACGTCGCCTTCGCGGTACTCCCGGTTGGACACCGCCCTGAAGCAGGCCTCCTCGCCATCAAACACCCGCGCGGTGCCCTCGAACTGCAGCGACTTCAGGCCAGCCACCTTCACAATCGCCCCGTCAGGCGCGAGCGAGCCCCAGAGGCCCACCACGCCGCCATTCGGCGTCAGCGGATTGGAGACCGGCCGGATCACCTCCTGATTGTCACGCCACTCCACCTGTTCGAGGTTCTCCGCAATCGTCCGGCCCGTCACCGTCAGGCAGTCGCCATGAATGAGACCGGCCTCGAACAGTGTCTTCATCAGCATGGGCACGCCGCCCGCCTGTCCCATGTCGAGCGCCACGAAGCGTCCACCGGGCTTCAAATCCGCGAGCCAGGGTGTCCTCGCAAACGTGTCGGCAACATCGCGCAGGGTGAATTCCACACCGGCCTCATGCGCCATGGCAGGCAAATGCAGCGCGGCATTGGTCGAGCCGCCTGAGGCCGCCACGATGATCGCGGCATTCTCGAAGGCTTTCCGCGTGCAGATGTCGCGCGGACGGATATTCTTCTCGATGAGGTTCATCACCGCCTGCCCTGAGGCTTCGGCATGGGCATCGCGGTCGAGATAGGGTGCCGGCAGCGCCGAAGAGAGCGGCAGGGCCAAGCCAATCGCTTCCGACACACAGGCCATGGTATTGGCCGTGAACTGGCCGCCGCAGGCCCCGTCTCCCGGACAGGCGACCTTCTCCAGCGCGGCGAGCTTTTCGTCGGTCATGTGGTTGGAACCGGCCGAATGGGCACCGACCGCCTCGAACACGTCGAGCACGGTGACGTCGCGGCCCTCGAACTGTCCCGGCAGGATGGAGCCACCATAGAGGAAGACGCTCGGCACATTCAGGCGCAGCATGGCCATCATCATGCCCGGCAGGGACTTGTCGCATCCCGCCACACCGACCAGCGCGTCATAGGCATGGCCGCGCATGGTCAGTTCCACGCTGTCTGCGATAACGTCACGCGAGACAAGCGAAGAGCGCATGCCCTCATGGCCCATGGCAATGCCGTCGGTGACGGTGATGGTGCAGAATTCCCGCGGTGTGCCCTCGCCCGCCTTCACGCCGGTGCTCACGGCATGGGCCTGGCGCATCAGTGCGGTGTTGCACGGGGCGGCCTCATTCCAGCAGGACGCCACGCCGACGAGCGGCTGTTTGATGTCCTTTGTCGAAAGCCCCATGGCGTAGAGATAGGAGCGGTGAGGGGCCCGCGCCGGCCCCTCGGTCACATGGCGCGAAGGCAGGCGGGACTTGTCCCAGGTCTTGGTCATCGTTTCGGGTCCGTTTGGCGAAATGTTCCGTGTCGGGTCTGTTTCACGAAACTTTCATGCCGATGACAAGGGCTTCCCACCCGAACGGGGAAATCTAATCCCCCTCCCCATAGATCGCGACCTCGCGGGCCCCGGCATCCACCCGGCCGCGATACATGCCCTCGGTGTCGAAGATGAAGGCAACTTCGCCCTCATCGTCGATGACGATCACGCCACCATCGCCGCCGAGTTGCGCGACTTCCGACAGGGCCTTTCGCGCAGCCACCTCGCCGCTGTCGCCGTCAAGGTCGATGCGTGAGCAGATGGTCTTCGCGACACCTACACGGATGAAATATTCGCCATGCCCGGTCGCCGAGACCGCGCAGACGCCGTTCTGGGCATAGGTCGCCGCGCCGATCAGGGGCGAATCGCCGACCCGGCCGCGCGCCTTGCCCGTCATCCCGCCGGTCGAGGTGCCCGCCGCATAATTGCCGTCCCGATCGACCGCGACCGCGCCGACGGTGCCCATATTGTCGCCCGCCTCGCGCTGGCTCTGCCTCAGGACGCGTTCCAATGCCTCGCGTCGGGCAGGAGTCGTGAAGTAGATGTTATCGACGAGTGCGAGACCCTGGCGCTCGGCAAAGTCATCGGCCCCCTCGCCGGCAAACATGACATGGCGGGAGTTTTCCATCACGGCACGCGCCGCAAGGATCGGGTTCTTCACAATGGTCACTCCGGCCACCGATCCGGCATCGCGGTCTGGCCCCCACATGATCGAGGCGTCCAGCTCGTGTCGGCCTTCCTCGGTCAGCACCGCGCCGTGCCCGGCATTGAAATAGGCGCTGTCCTCAAGAATCAGGATGGCGGCCGTCACCGCATCGAGCGAGCTGCCGCCGGACTCCAGGACCTTGCCGCCGGCCATGAGCGCCGCATCGAGGCGCTCCCGGATCGCCGCCTCTGTCTCCGGGCTCAGGCTGCCACGCGTGATGACGCCCGCCCCGCCATGGATCGCCAGCACCCAGTCCGGACTGTCGCTTCCATCGACATCGGTGTCGACATTCACGCTGGCGCAGGCACCGAGCGAAAGCGCTGCGAGCGTCGCCAGAAGGTTTCTGATCATGTTATCCCTCATTCTGATTGCCACCCGTGCGTCGGGGCAGCCGCCTTCGCGCGCGTGCCCGGGCACGGGCCACGGCGAACACGACCGTCAGGCCAAGTGCGGCAAGCATCATGGCAATGCCAATTCCGGCGGGTGTCATGTCGATGGCAAGCTCAGTCAGCCGTGTCGCCGGACGCGGGGTCGCCGTCCGAACCCTCGCCCCTTTTCGGCTCCGGCGCAGGTGGCGTGACAACGGGCTTTCGCACATGCGCTGTGCGACGGCGATAATCCTTGCCGCCAAGAAGCACCCAGAGGAGCAGCACGGCAAGCAGTGCGACGAGACCAAAGACGGCGGTGAACAGGATTGGCATGGCATTCCTCCCTTTGTTCACTGAGAGGGTCGCCTGTCAGGCCGGGGAAAGCAAGGGCTCAGCCGGAAAGCCGCTCCAGCGCTGCCGACAGCTTGGCCTTGCGAGCCTTGCACGCGGCGAGCCGTTCGCGCTGTTCCTCCACCACCTCCTCCGGCGCTTTCGCGAGGAACGCCTCGTTCTCGAGCTTCTTCCCGATGCCGGTGATGTCCTTTTCGAGCTTGCCGATCTCCTTTTTAAGGCGCGCGATCTCGGCTTCGAGATCGATCAGCTCGGCGACTTCAAGCGCGATCGTTGCCTCGCCCAGCACGGCCTGCACCGATTTCTCCGGCGCGGCCGCTCTCATGTCGATGCGCGAGGTGCGTGCGAGCCGTTCCACCAGTCCCCGATAGGTGTCGAGGCGCTTGCGGCTCCCGGGCGCGGCATCGACCAGCGTCAGCGGCACTTTCGCGCCCGCCGGCACGTTCAGGTCTCCGCGGAGCGAGCGGACCTCGGTGATGAGGTCGATGACCCACTGGATTTCGGCCGCCGCTTCGGCGTCGATCATGTCATCGGTATGGCTTGGCCACTCTGCCAGCATCAGGAAGCGCTCGCGCTTCGGTCCGAACTCCGAGAGCTTGTCCCAGAGTTCCTCTGTCACAAACGGCATGAAGGGGTGCAGGAGCTTCAGGATCTCATCGAGCACCCAGCCCGTCACCCGGCGGGTCTCGGCTTTTGCGTCCTCGTCCTCGCCATTCAGGAGCGGCTTAATGAGTTCCAGATGCCAGTCGCAGAACACGTTCCAGACGAATTTGTAGACCGCACCGGCAGCGTCATTGAAGCGGTAGGCCTCGAGCGCTGCGGTCACCTCACGCGAAGCCTTCACGCATTCACCCATGATCCAGCGATTGATCGGCTGTTTCACTTTCTCCGGTGCGACATCGGACGCGTCCCAGAGGACGCACTCATTCATCTGGCAGAATTTCGCCGCGTTCCAGAGCTTGGTGGAGAAGTTGCGATAGCCCTCGATGCGGCTCTTGGCGAGGCGAATGTTGCGCCCCTGAGCGGCCTGCACGGCGAGGGAAAAGCGCAGCGCATCGGCCCCGAACTCGTCCACGAGTTCCAGCGGGTCCATGGCATTGCCCTTCGACTTCGACATTTTCTGGCCCTTCTCGTCAAGGACCAGGGCGTGGATGTAGACATCCCGGAACGGCGCCTGCTTGGTCAGGTAGAGCCCCATCATCATCATCCGCGCGACCCAGAAGAAGATGATGTCGAACGCCGTGACGAGAACGGCACCGGGATAGAAGGTCTTCAGCTCCTCGGTCTCCTCGGGCCAGCCAAGGGTCGAGAACGGCCAGAGCGCCGAGGAGAACCAGGTGTCGAGGACGTCTTCGTCTTGATACAGTTCCACTTCGCGAAGTTTTGAAAAGCGACCATCTTGATCGGCTTCAAATGCGAAAGAGTCCTCGAGCCGAGGCCCAACACTCGTGTCCTTCTCTCGGATAGCGATGCTCACCTTTGGCTTATCGCCGTGGCGTCCATAGTACTCCGTTGCCATTCTGAGAAGAGAATCCTGATCCTCGGCAACGAACTCTCGTTGATTGTCCGTGGGCACGCCATTTTCATCGAGTTCAACGCCATACCAGACCGGGATCCGGTGTCCCCACCAGAGCTGGCGGGAGATGCACCAGGGCTGGATGTTCTCCATCCAGTTGAAATAGGTCTTCTCCCAGTTCTCCGGCACGAAGCGGGTCTCGTCCTCGCGCACGGCGCGGATGGCGTCTTTCGAGAGCTCTTCGGCATTCACATACCACTGGTCGGTCAGCCAGGGCTCGATGACGACGCCGGAACGGTCGCCAAAGGGCTGCTCGATCTTCTTCGCCTCGATCTCCTGCAAAAGGCCCAGCGCCTCGAAATCCGCCACCACCTTCTCGCGCGCCGCAAACCGGTCGAGCCCGCGATACGCGGCCGGAATGCCCGCCGCATCCGCCTCTGCACCGTCCACGATGGCCGCGACATTGGTCAGGATGTTGAGCCTGGACAGCCCCGCCCGCTCGCCGACCTCGAAATCGTTGAAATCATGCGCCGGGGTGATCTTCACCGCGCCGGAGCCCTTTGCCGGGTCGGCATGTTCATCCGCGACAATCGGCACGCGACGGTTCACGATAGGCAGGAGCACATGCTTGCCGACAAGCCCCGCATGGCGCTCATCCTCGGGATGCACCGCAACGCCGGTATCGCCCAGCATGGTCTCGGGCCGGGTCGTGGCCACCACGATATAATCGCGTTTTATCGTGCCGGCGGGCGCGCCCTCCTCATCGTAGACAGGACAATCATAGGTCACGCCATCGGCCAGTGGATAGCGCAGGTGCCAGAAGAAGCCATCGACCTCCCGGCTCTCGACCTCAAGGTCGGAAATCGCGGTCTGGAAATGCGGGTCCCAGTTCACCAGCTTCTTGTCGCGATAGATGAGACCGTCATTGTAGAGCTGGACGAACACCTTCCGAACCGCCGCCGAGAGACCCTCATCCATCGTGAAGCGCTCGCGCGACCAGTCTGCCGAGACACCGAGGCGCTTGTCCTGGTCGACGATCTGCCCGCCGGAATGCGCCTTCCACTCCCAGACCTTCTCGAAGAAGCTCTCGCGCCCCATCGAGCGTCGATCCTTAATGCCCTCATTGGCCAGATTGCGCTCCACCACCATCTGTGTGGCGATGCCGGCATGGTCGGTGCCGGGCTGCCAGAGCACATTCTTGCCGCGCATGCGTTCGAACCGGATCAGCACGTCCTGCAGCGTGTGGTTCAGCGCATGACCCATGTGCAGGACACCGGTCACATTCGGCGGCGGAATGACGATGCAGTAGGGCTCGGCAGAGGTGTCCATGCTGGGCCTGAAGCAGCCGGCCTCTTCCCAGCGCGCATAGATCCGGCCTTCGGCCTCGGCAAAATTGAAATGTTGGTCGAGCATCGCAGGTCTTGCTTTTCGAACAAAAGAAGAGAGCGCCCGGCTTAGCCGAGCGCCCTTACCTTGTTCAAGTGTTTCGGAAGGTTCAGCCGGCCATGCGCGCGATGCGCTGGACCTCGGCCTCGACCTTCTGTTCCACGATGCGCGGCAGGTTCGCATCCAGCCACTCCTTCAGGAGCGGCTTCAGCATTTCGCGAATCATGCCCTCGACGGTGTTGTCGCCGGACACTTCCATGCGTCCGAGCAGCTTGGCCATCGCACCGGCAGCGGCATTGGCAGCACTGTCATCGGTCAGGCTATCGGATCTGTAGGCAGCAGCACTCATCTTGGGCATCTCCTTCTGGGGCGCGGCGGTGACAGGCGGGACGGGCTCAGCCGACGCATCTGCCACAGCGTTTGTGAAGGCGGCCTCAACCGCCTCCCTGGTCTCGTCCTCAACGGCGGGCTGCGTCAGGCTGGCCAGAACATCATCGAGATTCTCTTCTGCAGCGAGATCGTCGCCATCGAAATCGACCTCTTCGATGTCGAATGAGTCTTGCTCCGCCTCGCCCTCGTCAGCGACCGGTGTGACAGCGGTCTCCTCAGCCACGTCATCGAAACCATCAAGGTCGAATTCGGCCAGGAGGTCGTCCTCGCTGTCGAGATTGTCGGCCTCGATCTCGTCTGGCTCAGGGACGGCATCGGCTGCAGGTGCGAGGTCATCGTTTTCGTCATCGAAGGCGGTGTGGTCAGGGCCGCGGCCGAGGATTTCCGACGGACTTGGTGCCCTGCCGGCAACTCCGACCTTCGGCGCGGCGTTTGCGCCATCATCCTCGGAGATGATCCGGCGAATGGAGGCGAGGATCTCCTCCATGGTCGGTTCTTTCTGCGCTTCGCTCGCCATTGTCAGTACCCCGTTTCTGCCGGCGCAGGGAATCAGAATCACGCCGCTCAACTGGGTTAACGGATAAGCCGGCTTTCGTTAACAGGGCCTTACGGCATGCCTGTGGACGAATCAGGCGTCAGGCCGAGACGCGCAGGCTCAAGTGCCCCCATGGCCGCGAGCACCGCATAGACAGCGACATAGGCGTCGCGTTCGGCAGACAGGAGCGCGAGCTGCGCCTCGAAGAGATCCTGTTCGGTGTCGAGCACGTCAAGCGTGGTGCGCTGGCCGGCGGCAAGCTCCCTCTTGGAGCCTTCATAGGCCTCCTCGGCGGCGAATACCTGCGCACGCGAGGCCTCCGTCGCCCGGTCAGCGGCGAGCAATTGCGACCAGGCCGAGGTGAGTTCGCGGATTACCTGGCGGCGGGCGGCATCGACCTGCGCCTGTGCCTGGGCGCGTCTGGCCTTCGCCCCCCTTGTGCGCGAACGCAACTGGTCTCCATCATAAAGCGGCACCGACGCCTGGCCGAGAATGGAGACCGAAGTGTCCTTGATATTGTCGTCCCATGTCTCCTGCGCCGAAGCGCGACCCACCACGCTGAACTGCGGACGCAGGGCCGCGCGGGCGGCTTCAATCTCTTCCTCCGACGCCCGCAGCCCGTCGAGCGCAGCAAGCACGGAGGGATTGTACTGCGTGGCGAATTCCAGCGCCTCATCGACGCTTGCCGGCAAGGCCGGTCGCGGCGGCAACGCTGCCAGAACCCCCGCCGGCTGTCCGACGACTTCGGCAAACAGTGCCTCCGCGCCAGCCAGTTCGGCCTCGGCAGCGGCCTGCGCGGCGATGGAACCTTCTTCCCGCGCCACCGCGAGCGCGACATCTGTCTTGGTGATCTCCCCGACGCGGAAGCGCGAATCGGCAGCCTGGCGCTGCTCCCGCGACACCGCGACATTGTTCTGGCGGATGCGCAGCGCTTCGCGCGCCTGCCGTAGATTGGCATAGGCGGTGACGGTCTGCAGGACGAGGTCCTGGCGCACGGCCTCTGTCTCGGCCTCAGCCGCGCTCACACCGGCCGTCGCGCCGCGGATCTGCGCAGGAATGCGCCCGGAGGTCCAGACCGGCCGCGAGGCTGTAACCTCCGCGCTGACCAGTCCACTCGTGCCTTCCTGGAAGGCGAAGGGATTGTTGGTGTCGGTGTTCTGGACACCTGCGCTGGCGCCAAGATCGACGCGGACATTGTCGAGCGCGCGCGCCGCATCGAGATCACTCCGCGCGAGCGCCTCGACACCACGCTGGAATTGCAGATTGGGATTGTCGCTCAGCGCCTGGGACACCGCATCCGGCAGGTTGGACACGCCATCCACCTGCGCTGCTGCCGCCCCGCTGGCTGTCAATACAAGTGCAAGGGCAGACACCGCCCGGCTCACATATGCACGCATCATCCCCTCCGCCTGGCCTCCGGGTGGCCTGTCTTGCCGGTTTCGCGCACCATCCGCACAAAAGCCCGAGCATCATACCGCCCGAGACAGGAAAGTGAACAGCGTTCACCGGCCCGGATTGTTAAGTTTTCCGGGCGCATTGTTCACCTTCTCGCCGAAGGGCGACCTCAGAAGGTGAAAGCCTTCGGCGCATCGAACGCGCTGAACTTGGGCGGCGTGGCTTCGAAGACCGGTCGGCGGGATACGACCTCACCGGCACGCGAATAAACATGGCCCTTTCCGAGCCGTCCCGTGCCGACAACCACGCCGAGGCGCCCGCCATCGCCAAGCTGGTCGAGCAGGGCCTGCGGGACAGCCTCCACCATGCCATTGATCAGAATGATGTCGAAGGGGGCTTCGGAGGCCACTCCCGCCTTCAGGTCACCGCTGACACAGGCGACATGGTCATAGCCGAGCGTGGTCAGGCGTTCCGTCGTGGCGGCCACGCGCGCCTCGTCATCATCGAGTCCGATCACCATGGCCGCGATCTGGCTCATGACGGCACATTCATAGCCAGCACCGCAGCCAATGATCAGCACTTCGTCTCCGGGACGCGGATCGACGGCGGCCACCAGCTTGGCAAAGTCCCGCGGGATCCAGAGCGCGCGGTCATCCGATGTCGGGATTTCGAGTTCGGAATAGGCGAGCGCCTCCTTCGACTTGGCCACGAAGGCCTCGCGCGGGACAGTGAGGAAAGCGCTGACAATGTCCGGTCGCGTCACGTCATTGGTGCGGATCTGGCTGTCCACCATGTTTCGCCGCGCCTGCTCCATCCTGTCCATGGACCTCTCCGCTCATTACCATCGTTCGCGATGCTCTATGACGAAGCGTGCGTCGGCGCAATCCGGCAGGCACTGGCTGAAGCTTGGCCATGTGTCCGCAAGTCTGCTTGCCATGGCGGCGCAGTGCTGGTATCTGACGCGCCTTCCGCCAGTGCCCTTCATGGGGCATGAACACCTGCAGCGAGGCCCTGTGGCGGAGTGGTGACGCAGAGGACTGCAAATCCTTGCACCCCGGTTCGATTCCGGGCGGGGCCTCCAACTTCCTTCCTGAAGCCGCAAGCGATTGGCGATCACCAACTGAGTTAAACCGGGGCGGCCAATTTCTTTACTTCGGTTAGGGCCTCGTTAACCATTCCGGGCGATCTTCACACTCGTCTTCTTATGGAGACACCCACCATCACCCAACGCCTCGGCGGGAGACATGTGCTCCCGCCCTTTTTTTGTCCGCAATCCTGCGCGTCGGGGTTTGACAAACCACCCCCGCTTGCGCAATAGACGCGCTCTCGGCTTTCCGCGATAGCTCAGTTGGTAGAGCAGCTGACTGTTAATCAGCGGGTCGCAGGTTCGAGCCCTGCTCGCGGAGCCAGAGTCCACTCGGTATTTTGCAGAGTGTTGCTGAGGCCATCAAACCGGGGTTGCGCCCGGGGCTGCAGAGCGCCGTTGCTTCAAGCTCGTTGAGCCGCTGAGCATCACCGAGACAACTGCTCCCGGATGGAGAACTGCAATGGCCGAAGCGACGATTGGCCTGAACGAAGAGCGCACGCCGCTCTCCAGGCCGGCCGTACCGCCTACGCATCCTCCAGCTGGCACGTGGACGGCATCGATCGCGATGCCGGGACCCTACCGCTGAGCGAATGGACGTGCGCCTCGGGCGGCCCGCCCTTGGCCGCGCAGGCCTCCGGCTCGGTCCAAGGCATCGCGTTTCTTCGCAGTGTCGAAAACGATAGAGAATCACAAGCCGCTGAGATCACTCACCTTGATTTTCGCCTGGGCTCTTAGTTTACGCTGACCACAATAAATGTTACTGATATGGCTGCGAGCAGTGATTATAATACAAATCTGAGGAATAGTTATGGAGGCTCTTGGCACCGTTGGGATGATATTTGGAATACTGGGATTTGTATTCGCGCTTTCTTGCAATTCCCGTGTGGACAAGCTAGAAAAGACACTGAAAAACCTTGAAGTGTTACCTGACACCTTCAAGTCGGATAAATAATGTACAACAGCCTAGTGGATTGAATCTAACGTTTGGAACCCTCTTTTTCTGGCGGCGATGATATCGTCTGGTTTGGCCTTCCAGATGAAGGGGCTTGCGTGGATTTCGTTGTGTTCGGCGACATAGGCCTTGAT
>Ga0081520_100057_pt1 | contig 99556 bp, 96 predicted proteins | sample HotLakmasection1_FD_70988 | JGI IMG/M metagenome (GOLD analysis project Ga0081520, IMG submission 70988) | Hypersaline microbial mat communities from Hot Lake, Washington, USA - Section #1 (SPADES assembly) (version 2) | ecosystem: Environmental > Aquatic > Non-marine Saline and Alkaline >... | reverse complement strand
CGCCAGCGCAGGTCTACACTCAATGATGCCGCCATGTTCAACTCCGCGCTGCCACGAAGCTTCTCGAATCAGCATTCGGCCCTTCCGGGAATCCCACACCGAGTCAGATTCCAGCCAAAATGCGCTAGATCCCGATCGTGCCGAGCAGGGCGGCGGCGACGGCGACGAGGGTGAACATGAGCGAGAAGCTGACCGCAACGCGGCGCTGGGTCTTGCGACTCTGGCGGACATGCGGCGGGGCCTCGCCCTTCTTCTTTGGCGCGAGCGTCCAGCGATTGGTGAAGAAGCCAAAGGCGGCAAGCCCCGCACAGATGCCGGCGCCGAAATTGAAGGCGAGCACGCTGAAGGCTGTGGAGGCGAGCAGGAGCCCCGAGGTTGCCGTCGACATGGACAGGAGCAGCTGGCGCACATGCCCGTCGGCGCGTGCGGCGTCCAGCCGATCATAGGAGACGTTCGGCGCGATCACGCAGGCGACCCAGGCCATGCCCGCTGCCACGCCGGCGAACAACGCACCGAGTTCACCGGCAATGGCTGAAAACCAGTTGAGCATGTGCCTTTCCCTTTCCCCATCCTTGCCGACTTTCGCCCATCTGACGATCAGACCAGTTGAGACGAGCCGACTGCGCCACGCCATAAAGCAGTTCCGGCGCAAACGGAATCATCTGCCACCGGATCGTGAGGCAGAAAGGTGGTTCCTGAAACAGTGCGCCCGCGACTTCAGGAGCGAGGTCCGGATCAGGCCCCGGCCCTGGCACCCGGAATGCGCAGCACCTTTCCGGGGTGGAGGGGTCCGGATCGGTCAGCATCGGCCTCTTCGTTCACCGTCTTCGCCCCGTCGGCCGTGAGCGTCTTGCCCTTCTTCATCGGGAATCGGTGAAGCGTCATCTTCAGACTCCTTCATTTGCCGAGTGTATCTAAAACGGAGCGGTGCCACGCATCGGCGCTGACCAGCAGGTTCAAGAGGCAGGGCGCAGCAATCTTAACAGAGAGTGTTTGCTCCCAGGAGAATCCGCGGCGCCATCTTTGTGGGGTGTTTGTGCGGCTGTGCCATGACCGAGACCGGCAAATGGGGGTCCCTGCATGGCCAATCGCGACCTGATGTTCCGCTCGATCTGGTTTTTCGTTGCGGCGTTCCTCACGGGCGTGAGCCTTGCTGCAGTGATCTGCCTGATCGCCATACGCTTTGGCGGCTTCGAGAATTCCGCCGTGATCGTTGCCAATGCGCTGCTCGTTGCAGTGGCCGTGACCTTCCCTCTGGCGGTCCTGACCGCGCAGCACGACTATCAGCTGCGCGTGCATCGCCGCCTGCTGGAGACCATGGCCTCGACCGATCCGCTGACCGGCGTTCTCAACCGTCGCACCTTTGAACTTGCTGCCGACGAGCAGCTCATGCGCATGCGCCGCATGGATCGCAGCGCCGCGATTGCAGTCTTTGAAGTCGACAGCTTCCGCAGCCTCCGGCGCGACAAGGGCCAGCGTCTCGCCGACTTCACCCTCGCCGCCATTGCCCAGCTTGCCCATTATGAACTGCGCAGCCCCTTTGACCGCCTTGCGCGCTGGGGTGAGGACCGGTTTGTCATCCTGCTTGCCGATGCCGTTGCGATGGAGGCGCGTTCGGTCTGCGAACGCCTGCGCGCCGCGGTCGAGGCCTACCGCGTGGAAATGGACGGAGAAACGGCCACCACGACGCTCTCGTTCGGCTTCGCCCTGCTCGATCCCGATGGCACGGCCGACAATGCCATCCTCGCCGCCAGCAAGGCGCTGAAGGAAGCCCGCGAGCTTGGCGGCAACACGATTGTCGGCGGCGTGCGCCTCGCCTCTGTCGCCTGAGGGCTGACGCAACGGTATCACTGGCGTCGGCGTTTCCGCACGCTTAGTCTCCCGGCATCAGACCGGGAGGAAGATCATGCGTGAAGCCGTAATCGTGTCCACAGCCCGCACGGGCCTCGCCAAGGCTGGACGGGGTTCCTTCAATATCACCCATGGTGCCGTCATGGCCGGTGAGGCCATCAAGGGTGCCATTGACCGCGCTGGCATCGAGGCGGGCGAGGTCGAGGATGTGATCCTTGGTGCCGGCCAGCCGGAAGGCGCGACTGGGCACAATGTGGCGCGCAATGCCGCGATCTATGCCGGCTGCCCGGTCACGACCTCGGGCATGACGCTGAACCGCTTCTGCTCCTCGGGCCTGAACGCGATCGCCCATGCCGCTCACACCGTGATCCATGAAGGCGCGCCGATTGCCATTGGCGGCGGCGTGGAGTCGATCTCCCTAGTGTCGCGTTCGGGCTTCATGAACATGCACCATTTCACCGAAGACACGCTGATGAAGGACATGCCGGCGCTCTGGATGACCATGATCGAAACGGCCGAGATCGTCGCCGAGCGCTACGGCGTCTCCCGCGAGGCGCAGGATGAATATGCGCTCCAGTCACAACAGCGCTACGCCGCAGCCCAGGCCGATGGCCGCGCAGCCGAGGAAATCGTGCCGGTGAAGGCCACCATGAAGACGGTGGACCGCGAAACCAAGGAAGAGAGCCTGGTGGAGGTCCTCGTCGACAGGGACGAGTGCAACCGGCCCCAGACAAGGCTGGAAGACCTGCAGTCGCTCGCGCCGGTCTTTTCCGGTGGCCAGCAGGTCGCCGAAGGCAAGTACATCACCGCCGGAAACGCCTCTCAGCTGTCTGATGGTGCCGCCGCCGTCGTTGTGATGGAGGCGAAGGAAGCCGAACGCCGGGGGATCGAGCCGCTGGGTCGGTTCGTCGGTTTCAATGTGGCGGGTGTGCATCCGGATGAGATGGGCATCGGGCCGGTGAGGGCGGTGCCGCGCCTGCTTGAGCGTCACGGGCTCAAGGTGGGCGATATCGACCTCTGGGAACTGAATGAGGCCTTTGCCAGCCAGTGCCTTTATTGCCGCGACACGCTGGGCATTGACAATGAGATCTACAATGTCATGGGCGGCTCGATTGCGATCGGCCACCCCTTCGGCATGACCGGCGCGCGCTGCACCGGTGCGCTCCTGCGCGAAGGCCGGCGGCGCAAGGCGAAATACGGTGTCGTCACCATGTGTGTCGGCGGCGGCATGGGCGCGGCGGGACTGTTCGAAATCTACAGCTGACCGGTCCCGGTTGCGGACTGGCTTGGCAGGACGCCCGGTTGGCCCCACAATGCGGGGTGCACACCGGAGGATCCCGTCCATGCTTCGCCAGCCCGCAACCCTGATCTCGCTTGCTGCCCTCGCGCTTGTGACCGCCTGTGGCGGAACGGATCGTTCCGTAGACGATACAGCCAGGAAAGCGGCCGATGAAGCCAGACAAGTCAACGAGACCGAGGGGCCGCAAGAAACTGCGATTTCGTCCCCACCGGCTTTCTGGTTACTTCCCGAGAACCAACCCGCGACGCTGGAAACGGAGGAGGGTGACATCGTCCGTGACGCCAATGACCGCCCGCTCGGCTACCGGCTGCTGGGCGAGCCTCTGCCCATCGTCACCGGCAAGATGCTCGACGGCACAGACTTCACCACCGCCGATCTCGGTGGGCAGTGGACGATTGTCGATGTCTGGGGCCTGTGGTGTTCCGACTGCATGGCGGATGCGCCCTTCGCCGCAGCGCTCGCCCGCGCGGTCGAGCAGGATCCCGATCTTGCCTTCCTGTCCATCCACACACCGCCCAGCGCTGCACGCGCAGACGAAGCCTATGGCAAGTTTGGATCGGTTGAGGCGTTCTTCGAGAACAAGGGCTACAGCTATCCGACGGTTCTGGATGCTGACGCCTCCCTTCGCGACGCGCTGCGAATCGACTGGACGCCAACCTATCTGCTGGTCGCACCGGACCTCACGGTGAAGGCCTTCACCACCGATCTTTCCGTCGCCGGCGACCAGCCTGTGAAGGACCTTCTCGCAGAAGTTGCACGGATCCGTGCTGAACACTGAAATCACTCGAAATTCGAGATTTTTGCCCGATTTGGGTCGATTTTCTTAATAAGACGCAGCGTTCTGTTAACTGTATAAACTCGGCAGGCGACTGGTTTTGTCTTTGTGTTTTCAGGCTCGCTGCGGTAAGACACGCGTAACGCGACTTAACAATCAGTGAACACAGGCTCAGGCAGATGCTCCATCCTTCGACCAAGCACCTCATCGACCGAATTGGCGACATGACGGCCAATGGCAAGCTGGATTGGGTGGATCGAGGTGACGGAACGTATCGTTTCGAAACGAAAGGCTATGGTGTGGTGCTCTCAGAGGCACCGGCGCAGATCACCATCCTGACCCCTGAAGGCAAGACGGTCGAGCAGGCCGAAAGCGCGGTTCTCGCCGCCACACCGCACGACACCGAGGGGACTTATGAGAGCTTTGTCGTGAACCTGGCGGGCCGCGTACGCGACCGGATAGGTGAGCGACAGAGGCGCGAGGAAGCCGATTCTGCCATCAAGACCATTCTGACAGGTCTCGATCTCGACGGCGACGGTGTGCCGGATGTCTACGTCCCGGCCGATGAAGTACATGCCGTCTCCGCCGCCGATGCCGTGACGGAAGCGACAGCCGCTGACGAGACAGCGGTAGAGGATGATGGCGAGGAAAGCCGCTTCTCCGGTGCTGAAACGGTCGAAATGGCGGAGCCCGAAGCCTTGGCCACCGAGCCCGAGCCTGCCGCAGCCAGTGAAGGCGCGTCGGAAGACAATGCAACCGGATTCCCGACCGGAGGCGCAACGTTCGCGGCCGGCGCGGCTGCATTCGGAACGGCTGCCGCACTGTCCTCGGGAAACGACGAAACGGCATCCGAGTCCGGTGCCGGGGCGCCTGAGCCAGAAACTCCTGCGGGTTCAGATTATGCCCCTCTCGCAGGTCTGACGCCGCTCGCCGAGATGGCGCCGGAAGCGCCGTCTTTCGAAGTCGAAACGCCGGGGATTGACGCGTTCGGCGCGCAGGACGCGTCGACCGCTGCACCCGAAGCCGGAGAAGCGCAGGCGACAGAACCGGCCGCAGAACAATCCTCCACCGAGGAGGGCAGCGCGCAGCCTGAAACGCCTGCACCTCGCCCGCAGTCCATCGCCTTTGGCGCAGGACTGGCCGGCACGCTGGTGCCCGACGAACCCGTCGAAACCGCTTCCGCTGAGCCGGAACAGGCTGCCGCCGCGCCCGAAGTTGCCGCATTCGGGACAGGTTTCGAACCGTCCATGGTGACTGATGCAACGGATTTTGCTACGCCTTCTGAGGATGTCGCCGAGGCTGCGGACGGACTGACGACTGAGGCTGCGGCTGAAGCCGGAATGCCCCCTGCTGAGACCTTTGAAGCGGACGCCGCGCCCCTGGGCGGGACGGAGACCGAGACAGTGAGTGACAACTCGGCCGACAGCCAGGGGTTTGGTTTTGGCTTTGGTGCGGTCGGTCAGACTGTTTCCGGTCTTGGTTCTGAGGCAAGTGATGCCGTCGGAACGGTCGCTGAAGAGGCAGGACAAGGCGTGTCGGATCCGACCCATGCCGCCTCGAATGCAACGGATGCGGCCCGGAGCTTCACCACCGATCTCAGTGAAACAACTGGTGAGGCCATGGACACCATTGTTGGAACCGTGGCCGGAACGACTGATGGCCTGTCCGACGCTGCCGCAGGATTCGGCCAGACCGCGCAGGACGGCTTTGCCACGAGCGCGAGCGCCTTCGGCGAAACAGTCGCCGACGTGCAGGAAACCGTCAGCGACAATGTTGAGGCGGCTGCAGAGCCTGCTGGCGCGACGTTCGGCTCCTTCGCCGATGCTGCAGGCTCCACCATCGCGGACGCGACCGGCTTCTCCCCTGCACCGGAACAGCCGGTTGAGACCGATGCACCGGAAGCCATTCAGCCGGAATCCATCGCCCCGGCGCCGGAGAACAATGCCGCCTCCGGCCTGTCCTCGGTCTTCGGTGGCATCGGTGGTGCTGTGCAGTCTGCCGCCAGCAGCGTGGGCGAAGCCGCCGGCAGTGTTGCCGACGAGGCGACCGGAAATGACGACGCGCCCGCCGAAGAGGCGTCCGGGCAATCCGATGAGGGCGAAGAGGTGAAGCCTGACAACAAGCCGGGCGGCCGCTTCAATCCCTGGATGTAGGTCCAGCGACGCACCTGATCTTTCAAGCTGAACCCGCCGGAGTCGCCTCCGGCGGGTTTTTTGCGCGTGCGAAGCCAACCAGCTCCCAACCGGCTCGCCTGACAGGCGATCCTGTGACCCACGCGCCACAAATTCGGGCGCATCAGCGTGGTTCACGGGAAATTGTGCGCCGCGATGCTTGTCAGTGTGCGGCGCAAATCACAAAACCTTCACAAATGCCAATGCGCCGGCGAGCAGCTCCGTTCGGCGCTGTGCCGCCCGTAAAGTTTCCTCAGAAAGGCGCCTCCATGACCTCCGTCAACACTCTCCTGCGCTTCACCGGCGCGAGCCTCCTCGTCCTTGCCCTTTCGTCCACCAAAGCGAATGCTCAGGAGGCCGATGAGAGCGAGGTCCGCACGCTGGCCCCGGTCACCGTCACCGCGACCAAGCGGACCGAAGACCTGCAGGATGTTCCGGTCTCCGTGACCGCGCTCGACACCGAAGCGCTTGCCCTCATCGCGGCTGGCGGCGACGATCTTCAGTTCCTCTCCGCGCGCGTGCCGAGCGTGATTGTCGAAAGCTCCTTCGGACGCATCTTTCCGCGTTTCTACATTCGCGGTCTCGGAAACACCGATTTCGACCTGAACGCCTCCCAGCCGGTCTCGCTTATCTATGACGAGGTCGTCTATGAGAACCCGCTCCTGAAGGGCTTCCCGGTCTTTGACGTTGAGCAGGTCGAGGTGCTGCGCGGGCCGCAGGGCACGTTGTTTGGCCGCAACACGCCCGCTGGCATCGTCAAGTTCGACAGTGTGAAGCCGGGTGACGAAAGCGATGCCTATGCCCGTATCGCCTATTCCGATCCCGGGCAGCTCCAGCTCGAAGGTGCGGTCGGCGGCCCGATCATGGATGGCCTATCCTACCGCGCGTCCGGCCTCTATCAGGACCGGGAGAACTGGGTCGACAACGCCTTCACCGGCGAGGACAATGCGACCGGTGGCTATGAGGATTTCGCCTGGCGCGCCCAGCTCCTCTTCGAACCAACCGACACGCCGTTCTCCGCGCTGTTCAACATTCATGGCCGCGACCTCGAAGGCGGACAGCAGATCTTCCGTGCCAATGGCGTCGCGACCGGATCGAATGCTCTCGTCGCCGGTTTCGAGCGCGATGTGATCTTTGCCGATGCCCAGCCCGACAGCGTGCTGGACCTCGAAACGCTGGGGCTCACCACCCGGATGCAGCACGATTTCTCTGCAGGTGTGTCGCTCACCTATGTCTTTGGCTGGGAGAGCGTCGAGGCCTTCTCGCGCGGCGATGTGGATGGCGGTGCCGGTGCGGCCTTCCTGCCGACGGGATCGGTTCCGGGCGTCATTCCCTTCGCAGCAGAGACTGCTGACGGCATCGACAATCTCGACCAGTTCACCCATGAAATCCGCTTGTCCAATACAGAGGATGCCCGCTTCAACTGGACGGTCGGTGCCTATGTCTTCGACGAGGAGGTGACGATCTCGGCCTTCAATTACGACACGCTGGCCGGTGGCGCGCCGAACGGATTTGCGCAGCAGACCCAGGAAACCGAGGCCTACGCCGTCTTTGCCTCGGTGGATTATGATGTGACCGACCGGCTCGAAATCGGTGCGGGCCTGCGCTATTCCGATGATGCGAAAGACTTTGTCGCCTCCCGCACCGCCCCCATCCTGCCCCCGGCCGGTCCGGGCACGCTCCTGCCGGAACAGACCGTCTCGGTTGGTGATGAGGATGTCAGCTGGGACATCTCCGCGAACTACGCCGTCACCGACACGACCATTGCCTATGCCCGCATCGCCAGGGGCTTCCGCGCCCCCTCCATTCAGGGCCGCCTGCTTTTTGGTGACGTGATCACGACCGCTGATTCCGAGACACTCATCTCCTATGAGACAGGCGTGAAGTCCGAGCTCTTCAACAATCGCGTGCGGACCAATCTCGGCGTCTTCTATTATGAGGTCGAGGACCAGCAGCTCACCGCGATTGGCGGGGCCGGAAACTTCAATCAGCTCCTCAACGCCGAAAATGGCGAGGCCTATGGCTTCGAGGCGGAAGTTGACGCGATCCTGACCGATGTCCTTACCGTTTCGGCAGGTGTGTCCTACAATTCTACCGAAATCCAGGACGCCGACCTCACCACCGCGCCCTGCGGGGCACCCTGCACCGTGCTGGACCCGATCGACCCGGTGACCGGCGGCGCGCTCATCGATGGCAACAGCTTCCCGAATGCGCCGGAATGGATCGGCAATGTCGTGGTGGATTACCGCCAGCCGGTCGGTGCCGGCGAAGTGTTCGCGACCACGGACTGGGCGTACAAGGGGGAGACGAATTTCTTCCTCTATGAGAGCGTGGAATTCACCGCCGATGGCTACTGGGAGGGTGGCCTGCGTTTCGGCTATGCACAGGGGCCGTGGAGCGTCGCGGCCTTCGGTCGCAACATCACTGATGAGGAAGCCGCCATCGGTGCCGTCGACTTCAACAATCTCGCCATCTTCACCAATCCGCCGCGCACACTCGGTGTCGAGCTGCGCTGGGATTACTGATCCCGGAAGGCGTGAGCGACTCAACTCACAGGCAGCCCGGTGTTGACGCATCGGGCTGATTGTTTTTAACGCAACTGCGAACTGATATGCTGCGAAGGCTTCCTGACATGCGCAATCACATTCTGGGGCTTACGGCTCTGACCCTTGCGCTGCCCGCCGCTGCGCAGACCGCTGGCGACATCACGGTCCGGCTCGATCCCGTCACCGTAAAGGCCCGCCGCATCGAGGAACCGCTGGTGAGCGTACCGATCGGCGTGTCCTCGCTCGCGCCGGAGGCGATTGCCGATTTCTCTGCGAGCGGCGATGACATCACCTATCTGTCGGCCCGCACGCCCTCCCTGATCGCGGAGAGCAGTTTCGGGCGGACCTTTCCGCGCGTCTATATTCGCGGGCTCGGCAATATCGATTTCGACCTGAACGCCTCGCAGCCGGTCTCGCTCGTCTATGACGATGTGCCCTATGAAAGCCCCGTGCTGAAGGGTTTCCCGCTCTTTGACATCGAGCGAGTGGAGGTGCTGCGCGGGCCGCAGGGAACGCTGTTCGGGCGCAACACGACGGCGGGGACGATCCGCATTGACAGTGTCGCTCCTAAGCTCGGCGAGACGGGCGGTTTTGTTCGTGCAAGCTATGGCAGCTTCGAGACCACAAATCTGACCGGCGCAGTGAATGTGCCGGTCGGAGAGCAAATCGCTGTGCGCCTGTCAGGCCTGCGCCAGTCACGCGCGGACTACATCGAAAACGCTGTGACGGGCCGCGATGAGTTCGGCGAATATGAGGAATATGCCTGGCGCGCGCAGCTTTTCGCGCAGCCGACCGAAGCCTTCTCGCTGCTCGCCAATCTGCATGGCCGACGCCTAGATGGAGAGCAGATCCTCTTTCGCGCGAACATTTTCGACCAGGGCTCCAACGCGCTCAACGCGAATTTCGACCGCGACAGCGTCTTTCAGGACGCGATCTCAGAACAGACGCTCGACCAGACGGGCCTCACCCTGCGCGCGGCCCATGATTTCGGCGCTTTCGAGCTCGTCTATGTGCTGGGCTATGAGACCGCGAGCCTCGGCACACGCGGTGACGGCGATGGCGGGGCAGGCGCGAATTTCCTTGGCAATGCCGCGCCAGGCTCGATCCCGTTTGCGTCGGAATCCGGAGGCTTCCTCGACGATCTCGACCAGTTCAGCAATGAGCTTCGCCTCGCCTATACCGGCGGTGAGCGATTGAGCTGGCAGGTCGGCGTGTTCAGATTCGAAGAGGAGTTCGACATCCGCTCGCTCTCCTACAACACGCTGGAAGGAGGGGTTCAGGATGGCCGGGCCGACCGGTCACAGGAGCTTGAGGCCTGGGCCGTTTATGCCTCGGCCGACTATGCTCTCACCGAGCGCCTGAACCTTTCCGGCGGTTTGCGCTACACTGATGATTCACGTGACTTCACCGTTGCGCGCCTCCAGTCACCCTTCGGCGCGCCGCCTATTCCGCCAAGCACGGTGAGTGTGTCGGACGAGCAGGTGAGCTGGGATCTGGCGGCGAACTATGATTTTGACGGACCTTTCAGCGCCTATGCCCGCATTGCGCGGGGTTTCCGCGCGCCGAGCGTGCAGGGGCGTCTCGTCTTCGGCTCCAGCATCTGGACCACCGACAGCGAGACCGTGATCTCCGGCGAGGCGGGCCTGCGCTACATTTCAGACAGGCTGACGGCCTCGGCGTCGGTCTTCACCTATGAGATTTCCGACCAGCAGCTCTCCGCCATTGGCGGCGAGACCAATGCCGTTCGCCTGCTCAATGCCGAAAACGGTCTTGGCCAGGGCATCGAGACCGAATTCACCGCCCGGCCGCTCGCCGGTCTCACGCTCGCCGGCGCGCTCAGCTGGACCGACACCGAGATTGACGATCCGGGCCTCAGCGTGCGGCCCTGCGGTGCCCCATGCACCGTGCTCGACCCGCTGGACGCGAACGGAAATGCCATCATTGACGGCAATGCCTTCCCCTATGCGCCGGAATGGACGGGTTTCCTTGCGGGCGAGTATGTCCACGCCATCGCGGACGGCGAAGCCTTCATCCGCACCGACTGGGCGTATACGGGCGAGCGGAATTTCCTGCTCTATGAGAGTGCAGAGTTTCGCGGCGAAGGCTTCTGGGAAGGCGGCCTCAGGGCCGGCTATCGTGACCCGCGCGGCTGGGAGGCCAGTCTCTTCGCCCGTAACCTCCTCGACGAGGAAACCGCGCTCGGCGGCGTCGATTTCAACAATCTGGCCGGATACACCAACCAGCCGCGCGTGGTGGGCGTGGAACTCGGCTGGAACTGGAACTAGGCCGGCGCGTGATCTATGCGCAATTGTCGACGGCGCGGAGACAAATACCGCGTATCAGGCGCCACTGACTTGACGCCGTCGCCGGCATGATCTCGGCTGCTGTCTGACCAACAGCCCCTCTGGAGACTGCCATGGCCGACGCCTCCCGGACCGACAGCCCCGCCAAGCGCAATGCCTTCACCCGTTTTCTCGACGGCGTGGAATGGCTTGGAAACCTGTTGCCTCACCCAGTCACGCTGTTTGCGTATCTGGCGCTCGGTATCGTGCTGCTTTCGGGCATTCTCGGTGCGATCGGCCTGGCGGTGGAAGACCCCCGGCCTGCCGGTGCGAAGGGTGTCGCAGAGAACGGGATGATTGAGGCCGTCAGCCTGATGGACGGCGATGGCATCCGCTGGATATTCACCAATATCGTCGACAATTTCACAGGTTTCGCGCCGCTTGGCGTCGTTCTTGTGGCCATGCTCGGCGTGGGCGTGGCGGAGAAATCAGGGCTTCTGTCGGCAGCGGTGCGTTCCATGGTGCTCGGCGCGCCGAAGCACCTCGTCACAGTCGCCATCGTGTTTGCAGGCATCGTGTCGAACACGGCCTCCGAGGTTGGCTATGTGGTGCTCATCCCCCTCGCAGGTGCGATCTTCTACGCTCTGGACCGGCATCCGCTGGCGGGCATGGCGGCGGCCTTTGCAGGGGTTTCGGGTGGCTACAGCGCGAACATCTTCATCGGCACCATCGACCCGCTGCTCGCCGGCATTACAGAAGAAGCCGCCCAGCTCATCGATCCCACCTACACGGTCGTCGCGACGGACAACTGGTTCTTCATGGTCGCCTCGACCTTCCTGATCACGCTGGTTGGTTCGCTGGTCACGATCTTCATCGTCGAGCCCAAGCTCGGCAAGTTCGACAGTTCCCGCGCCGACGAGACCATTCTCGACAAGACCATGATGGAGGAGCTGACAGCGAAGGAGAAGGAGGGACTCGCCTGGGCGGGACTGGCCTTGCTGGGCGTCCTCTTGCTTATGGCGTTCACGCTGCTGCCGCGGGAAGGGCTCGCTGTCCCGTTCACTTCGATGGTCCTCGGCGGGGAAGCGATCCCCGGCTGGGGCGTGTTCCGGAACCCTGAAAACGGCGATCCGATGGACTCGCCCTTCTTCGATGGCTTCGTGGTCTGGATCCTGATCTTCTTCATCGCGACCGGCTATGCCTATGGCCGCGCAGCCGGGACCATGAAAGGCGACCGGGACGTCATCGATGCCATGTCGGCGGCGCTCGCCTCGCTTGGGCTCTACATCGTGCTCGTCTTCTTCGCGGCCCAGTTCGTGGCGTTCTTTGGCTACACCAATCTCGGCGCGATCACGGCGGTCAGCGGGGCGCAATTCCTGGAGGATACAGGCCTCACCGGGCCGGTGGTCTTCGTGCTGTTCATCCTGATGTGCGCACTGATCAATCTCTCGCTCGGCTCAGCCTCAGCCCAATGGGCGGTCACAGCGCCGATCTTCGTGCCAATGCTGATGCTGATCGGCTATGCACCCGAGGCGATCCAGGCGGCCTACCGGATCGGGGATTCCACCACGAACATCATCACGCCGATGATGAGCTATTTCGGCCTGATCCTCGCCTGGGCGGCCCGCTACGACAAGGATCTCGGCGTCGGGACACTTATCGCGATGATGCTGCCCTACACGCTTTTCTTCCTGTTCTTCTGGAGTGGTTTCTTCCTTCTGTGGACTTTCGGCCTCGGCCTGCCGGTTGGTCCCGGCGCGGAAACCTATTACAGCCTCGAGGCACCGTAGAAGGCACCGAAACGGCCCCTTGTCAGTGTCCGGTCACTGCGATCAACAACACAAGCCTGTAGAGCGCAAGCCCGGAGTGAAACCAAGGCCCGCCGCCTCAGAAAGGCTTGACCGCACCAAAGAAGGCTGTCGCCGCGATGCCGATCCAATAAAGATAGGCAACACTGCGCCCGAGCAGGATGGAGCGTTTGAGCTTCGCTTCCACTTCCGGATTGGGCCCCGCCTCGAGCACGGGGAACATCTTGCGCCACTCATGCATGATCAGGCGCAGGATCACGCCGATCACAAGCAGGAGCCCGAACGTCAGGATCTTGGCGGCAAACCAGCGCTGTCCGTCACCGGCCTCGAAGGGCCCATGACCGGTGAGACTGGTGAGCGAAACGATGATCAGTGTCGGGATCAGGAGATAACGCGTCCAGTCCTCGACAAGCGAAAGCTGGTTGCCGAGCGCACTGCCTCGGAAGGAGAAGGCCCCCCAGGTCAGCGCCATCCACAGCACCCAGACGATCCACATGCCGACAAGCCAGCTGCCGCCGAGCGGCTGCACGCCCCAGAGATATCCCATATGCAGGCCGAGCGGCAGGAGCGAGATGATGCCGGTGCGCGCCAGAATGTCGATGCGGTAGGCGGTGTCCATGTGGCGCGAACGCTCGTCCAGCGGCAGCGCCGGATTGACCACCTTGTAGGAGGTCTGGAACACGCCCCACTCGCCGCCGAGCCAGTAGACCATGGCGATGATGTGCAGCCAGCGCAGAATGGCCAGCTCATTTGTCTGGATGAATTCGATCATGTCACCCTCCCTCGACCTAAAAGATATATCTTTTACAGGAGAGACGAAAGCGGTGCTGAAGGTCAGTCCGCAATCCTACTTAGAGGAAGACGAATCGCTGGCATTGAGCTCTGCGCGCAGGCGTTCAGCGAGCGCGCCCGCCTGCAATTCCAGAAAGCCGTGGCCCCATTGCGGGCATTCGATGATGCTCCCATTGCGGAGCAGCGGTGCTGCCCGCCGCGTGGCCTCGCTCAGCTCATCCGCCGGATTGAGAATGACGATACGGTGCGGCAGGGATTTCAGCGCCTCGATGAAGGGCTTGTGCCAGGCAAAGGCGGCCTCGTGTCCCCACTCATACTCCTCCCCGCCCATCAGATTCTGGAGGAGCGAACGCGCCTTCATCTCCAGTGTCGTGCCGGGTCCGGCATGCCTGCCGATCCGCTCCCACATGGTGGAGAAGCGCGTGCCCGCCTCATCGAGCGGGACCGGGGTGAAATAGTCGCTGAACATGGCGCGCTCGGCATCGGTCAGTATCGCCGCCGACACCATGACGATGCGGCCCACGCGCTCGGGCTGCTGCACGGCCATCTCGGCGGCGACCTTTGAGCCTGTATGATTGCCGAAGAGGTCAATCCGATCAGCCCCGAGCGCATCGGCAACGGCCCAGCAGGTGCGAGCATAGTCATCGATGCCAGGCTTGTCGGCTGGCGTGTCCGACAGGCCATAGCCCGGATAGTCCGGTGCCACGACCGAGCGGTCCCGGCAGGCCTCGGCCATGAACACCTCGAATTCGAGACTCGATTTCGGGCTCTGGTGAAGGCAGAAGAGCACAGGTGCCCCTCCGCCTGCCGGACCGTCTGCGACACGCACATGGACCTGGCCGAACGGGCCGTCGACATAGGTGCGCCGGACCGGTTTCATGCCTGCTCAGCTGCCACTTGCACGACGGCCTTGCCGACATTGCGACCGTCCATGAGTTTCTCGAACAGCGCCGGTGCATTCTCCAGCCCGACAGCGCGATCCTCCGCGAAACGCAGGTCTCCCGACTGTATCCATGCGCCGGCCTCGGCGGCGAAGCGGTCCCAGTGATTGTAGAAATCGTAGACCACGAGACCCGACAGCTGTGCCCGCTTGCCGATGATCAGCCCCGCATTGATCGCGTGCTCCGCCGGCGCGTCGGCATGATAGGCATCGACAAGCCCGCACAGCACGCCGCGCGCATAGGGCCTTGCATGTGACAGAGCGAGCATGGCCATTTCCGCCGAGACATTCTCGAAGAAAACGGTCAAACCGTCGGGCAGCGCCTCGGCAAGGGCCTCTCGCCAGCCTTCGCTCTTGTAATCGATGCAGTCATCGAAGCCGTAGATGTCGGTGACAAGTGCACATTTCGCACGCCCTCCGGCAATTCCGACAACCCGGGCACCCCTGATGCGCGCGATCTGTCCCGCCGTACCACCGACAGCACCCGCTGCGGCATCAATCAGCACCGTGTCGCCCTGATTCACGCGGGCAAGTTCCGTGATGCCCGCCCAGCCCGTCAGCCCCGGCATGCCGAGCACGCCGACATGGGCGCTGAGCGAAACGCCTGTCGTATCGATGCGCCTGAACGTCCCGGCAGGCAGGCCGCAATATTCCTGCCAGCCGCCCTCCATGGACTGAACGAAATCGCCCGGCTGGCATTCGGGATGGTCGCTCCTGATCACCTCGCCGACAATCGCGCCCGGTATTGCGCCTTCCATCGGTTCTGGTGCCGGCTCGCCCATGTGCCGCCCGCGCAGGCGTGACCCGACATAGGGATCGAGGCTCAGCCAGACCGCCCGCACGAGCAAGCCAGCCGCCGGGCAGGCGGGCATCTCGGCCTCGATGAGTTCGAAATCCGCTGCCCGCGGTTTGTGGTCGATGGCGTGCCTCAGAACAATGCGTTTCACTGCTCAGCCCTCGACCATTTCGATCAGCGTGCCGTCAAGATCCTTCATCGTGCCGACACGCCTGCCCTTGTAGACCGGACCCGGGCGGGGAACGGGCGGGGTGATCCACGGCCCGGGCAGTGCGTCGAAATCGGGGTGCCAGAAGGTCCCGATGGCGCAGCCCGGTGAGAGCATCCCCTCATGACGCGGACGCGGCGTTGCGGCGGGCGGATACTGGTCAAGTTCAAGGAAGACGTCGCGGCCATGGATCATGGTGGAGATGGTGTGCAGCTCGTCGATCGGCGTGCCGAAGGCACCCGCGAGCATGGTGTAGACGATGTCCATCTCACGGCCCATCTCGACGCCGGCGTGCGTCTCCATCCATCGGTTCGAGGCGCGCATGTCGGAGCAGGCCATGACCAGGATGAACAACCGGTCGATCGGTGCGGTCGCGCGTGGCAAGTCATAGGCCGGAAGATCGTCGCGGATCTGAGTCAGGTAAACCACCTCACCGTCAGGTCCCTTTACCTGCATCGGATAGATCGCCGGCAGGCCCTCGATTTCGCGCGGCGGGCCGATGACCTCGAAGGGCGAGCCGGGCCGGGTGACACGCGCGTTTGCCTCCAGCACGTCCTGAACGCAGATCTCGATCGCCGCCCAGCCATAGCTGCGCAGCGGCACGAAGTCCGGATGGGCGGGCTGTTCAATGAGGCGCAGAAAGATGTCGGTGCCGGACGCCGGCTCCATGACGAGATAGGGCTGACCAGATGATTTCGGCGCATCCCAGCTTTCGGCAAGGTCTGCGGGCACCTCGCCCTCGTCGATCACACCGTAATCGAGATATTCGCTGTAGCGTTTTCGGGCGGCCTCGAGATCGGCCACGGTCAGCGTGGCGGCGCGCAGAAGTTTCATGTCGAAGCCCTCCCGGAAGTCTGGTTCCAATTATACCTGTTACCAGAGACCAAAAAGATATATCTTTTGCAAGCAGTGAAGGGGAAGGAATCTTGGCAGCATACATGATTGTCCTTGCGCATGTGCATGAGCGTGCGCGCTTCATACAGGAATATGCCCGTCCGACAGCGGAACTGATCGGGCGGTTCGGCGGCGAGTATCTCGTCCGGGCCCCGCATGCCCTCGCGCTTGAAAATGCCGCGGCTTTCGACGGCGCAGCGGTCGTGGTGTCGAAATGGCCAGACCGGGCCGCGATCGAGCGCTTCTGGAACAGCGAGGCCTATGCTGCGCTGAAGGCTGCGCGTGAGCCACTGGCCGATGCCCATGTGCTCGTGGTGGAGGAGCCGTCGTGAAATCTGTCCCGCCCACTCTTGCGCTGATTCTGTGCGCTGCTTGCGCGCAAGTCCCCGCAGGCCCGCCAGCGCTTTCGGATCGTGCTGCCATGCCGACCGCTGTCCAGTCCAATCCGGATTTGTCCCCGCAGGACATCATCGCGCGTTCCCAAGCTGCCGCCGGTGGCCAGTCATGGGCGAGGCCCGGCACGCTGTTCCTTGAGGGCTACAACATCATTCGCAAGCCCGATGGCACCGAGGTCCTGTGGGACCGATACGCCATGTGGCGGGTCTTCACCGGGGAAAAGACCAATTCCCGCAATGTCGGCGGCAAGGTCCGCATCGAGGCCTGGAGCGGCGATGATCTCGCCATGCTTGTGAGCTTCGACGGCACCACGACCTACAGTCAGGACGGTCCCATGGAGGACCCATCCGCCAATGCCATGTGGGGTGCGAATTTCGGCTTCGGCGCGATCCGCAACGCGCTGGACGAGGGGTGGACGCACGAGCGCCGCCCGGATCGACTGATCGATGGTGAGCCGAGCTATATGGTTGCGCTCACCGATCCCTCCGGGGGCAGAACGCTGTTCGGCATCCGTCAGTCGGACTTCCATATCGTCTATGTCGGCTTCGACACGGCCCGCGGCTGGCACGAGCGCTATTATTCGGAGTTCTTTACAAAGCCCGGCGTGAACTGGGTCCAGCCGGGCCGGGTGCGCCTCGTTTATGACGGCGTGAAGGCCAATGAGGCGATCTGGACCGATTTCGAGGTGGGCGTCGGGTTCGATGATGCCGTGTTCGTCGTCACCGAGGCACCGACATCGCCGACTTTCTAGGCCCGCGCCGTTTCAACGGTTTCTTCTGCCTCGGCGATGGCGGTGCCAATCTCGCCATGGTCGTCATATCTGTAACGGCCAAGAAAGAGGAGCGGGATGGTCGAGATGAACAGTAGCACTGCCGCCTCGATCAGCGTCTGCGTCCAGCCTTGCGCATCGGCGAAGTTCGACATGATGGTCGGGCCGAAGCCCGCCCCGATGGCGAAGAAGCCATAGATCGCGCCATAGATGGCGGCATACTTCCTCATGCCGAAATATTTCGACACCATGTAGGCCATGAAATCGTACTCCACGCCGGCACCAAAGCCGATCATGAAAATGGCGAGCGTGGCCAGGCTTACCGACACGCCGGGCTGGCCGAGCAGGTAGAGCGCGACGGCCGGAGAGGCGAGAAAGATGAAGGCGATGGCCGGTGCCCAGAACTTGTCGATCAGGAAGCCGCCGATCAGCCGCCCCGCCAGCACCGCAAGGCCCGTAATGGCGGCGAGTTCCACGGCGCGCGACGCGATCTCCGGCGTGGCGGTGGCCCGCGTGGCTTCGAAAACCTTGATGGTCACGATCTGCTCGATGTTCGGTATCACCGCCCCGATCGCATAGCTGATTGGCACGAAGGTGAGCGCGAGCAGCCAGAATCGCCAGGTCCTCAGCGCCTCGACAAGCGTCATGCCGGGCGATTCGACCCGCTGCCCGTCGGCCGACAGTTCCCGCACCGGCGGTCGCGTGCCGATGGGCAGGAGCAGCATGAGCAGGATGGGCAGGACGATAAGCGGAATGAACCCGAAGGCCTGGGCATAGGCCAGCGTCCAGCCATTCTGCTGGAACAGCGGCCAGACTTCCGCAATCACCATCCAGATGAGCCAGGCCACGCCCGCACCGGCAATGGCGAGCACGGGGATCTTGAATTTCGTGATGGTCGCGTCCGCGCCCGGTTCGTCATTCACGTCGCGCAGGGCGAGCAAATTGACCGGCAGGGCGATCAGGAGCGGCAGCATCCCGACCGCCACATAGGCTGCACGCCACCCCGATATCTCGAAGCCGAAGAGATCGACGCCCTGGAGAATGTGCTGGGTGAAGTATTTCGCGAGTGATCCGAAAACCCCCGTCGCAATCAGCGCGATGCCGAGCGCCTTGCCCCGGTTTGCCGAGAACCAGTTCGCCACTGGCCGCGTGAAGGTGATGGGCAAGGTGCCGGCCCCGCCGACCGCCACGAAGGCCCAGAGAAGCCAGTAGAGGGGCTTCGATCCAGTGTTGAGCGCCAGCCCCATCATGCCGAGGCTGAAAGTGACGATGGAGATCAGCGCCACCCGCCGCGCCCCGAAGCGTTCCGCCAGGATGCCGATGACCGGGCTCATCAGGAAGGCGCCAATGGTGTAGATCGTCAGCGCAAAGAGCACATCCCCGGCCGTCCAGCCCATTGGGCCGAATTCGCCGAGGATCGGTCCGATCATCACGCCGATCGTGTAGAAGGGCAGGGGCGACAGGCCAAGACCCACGCCGACGGCAGCCGCGCTGAGTACTGGCCAGCCCCTTGAAAACTCTCCTCCCGTGGCGGGTGCGCTGGTCGCCATGCCGTCCTCCCGAATTGCGGTATCAATCGTCTTCTGCCACATTGGTATATCTTTTTTCGTTCAGGTCGAGAGGCAAGCGGGCAATGGCGTTGACAAGACGGCAGACACTGGCGGGTTTCGGCGCATTGGGCGTGGCGGCCTGCGCACCGGACGGGCAGGCTCCGGCGAGGGGGCCGGCGCGCAGCGACGCCGACGTGATCATCATCGGTGCAGGTCTCTCCGGCCTTCACGCGGCGCGAATCCTCGCGCGCGACGGGGCAAAAGTGATCGTGCTGGAGGCCGCCGACCGGATCGGCGGGCGAATGTGGACCCTCGACGAACTCCCCTGGAGACCGGAAGCCGGCGGCCAGCAGGTCGGCCAGACCTATGCCCGCATCCGCGCCGAATGCAGCGAACTTGGGCTCGCACTGGAAACCCCGCCACCGCCGGCCTCGAGGGAACTGGCCTACGTTCTTGGCGACAGTCTCGTCCATTCAGAGGACTGGGAAGCGTCAGAACTCAACCCATTTGGTGGTCCGTGGCGGGGCATGGGCCCGGACCGGGTTCTCTTTGCTGCGGCGGCAAGGGCCAATCCGTTCGACGATCCGCTGGACTGGCGTGAATCGGGTCCGGACATTGATGTCTCTGCGTCATACTGGCTGGAATCGCAGGCCTTCGGGCCGCAGGAACTCCGGCTGATGGATGTCGCGCTGAACGCCAACAGCCTCAGCAACTACTCCATGATCAATCTCTGGCGGACCCTTGAAATCTTCGCCCGTGACAGCCGGCTCGGCCCTTCACAGGAAGTTGCCGGCGGGTCGCAACGCCTGCCGGAGGCCATGGCCGGGAGCCTTTCCGACGTGCGCACCGGCTGGCGCGTGCAGGCCATCAGCGGCGGCCTCGACGGGCCCGCAAGCGTGATGACCGACAAAGGCCGCCTGAGTGCGGATTTCGTCATCGCCGCCCTTCCCTTTCCGGCGCTTCGCAAGATCGACATCGAACTGCCGCTGAGCCCCCCTACCATTCAGGCCATACAGGAACTGCCCTACACCCAGATCCGTCAGGTCCATCTTGAACTGGACACGCCCTCGAGCCCCGACGGCCTGCCGCTCGGCATGTGGACCGACGGACCGCTGGAGCGGCTTTTTCCAGTCATCCGTGACGGCGAGACCGTCGCGCTGACCGCCTGGATCAATGGCGACGGTGTCGATCCGCAGAAAACCGATGCGGCGCTTATCGCCGAGGCGGAGGACTGGCTGCTGAGCCGGCGCGGCCTGAGGGCGAGGGCACGCGGCGTCACGAACTGGCACCGCGGGATGTGGGCGGGTGGTGCCTATATGCACTTCGCGCCGCTTCAGGTCGGCGCGCTGGCAGGTGCCATGGGCGAACCCGTCGGCCGGTTGCATTTTGCCGGCGAGCACCTGTCCCACCTGCACACCGGCATGGAAGGCGCGATGGAAAGCGGTGAGCGCGCCGCCTATGCGGTGATGATGTCGATGGTCCCTCAGTAACGCGGCGGCGGCGTCCAGGGTGCCCAGGCGAAAGGCGAAAGCTCGTCCGGCAGGACCGGGTCGTACGGCGCATCGAATGAGAAAGGTGCCTCTCCTTTCGACCATTCATTGACGTGCCGCCCGCCGACAAAGCGGATCAGTGCCACGCAGCCCCAGCGCGTCCCGAATGGCCCATGCGGAATTCCGGCGGGGCGCCAGAAATAGGCACCCGGCGTCATCGTCCCGTGCGGACCCGTCAGCGAGCCGGACACGATATAGGCCTCCTCGACCACGGGATGGGTTTCCTGCGGTCCTTTCAATCCGGGCGGTTCGGAGTGCGGAAGGATCATCGACAGGAAGGTGCGCTCGCCAGTCCCCGGATCGGCGCGCAGATCCTTCCGCGAAATGCCGAGATGAGCGAGCTTCGGGTCGTTCAGGCTCATGTCCCACGGCATGTGCAGCGCATCGACGCGGATGATTCCGGGACCGTCGCCCATTCCGGCCTTCAGGGTCGGTTCGCCATCGAAGAAAGTCAGGACCACAGCGCCCTTCGCTGCTGACATGCTGTGCCGTGGCGCGCCCCTGGCGGCATATCCGTAGGTGTCATGGCCGAAGCTCACACCATTCAGTTCGATCTCGCCATCGAGGACATAGAATTCCTCGGCGACATCCAAATGCTCGTCCCCCTCGCGACGCCAGCCTGCCGGATAGCGGATGATCGCGCTGCAGGCACCCGTCGTTTCATCCCGGCTCAGGAATTTGTACTCCGCATCAGGTCGGGCATTTCCGGGACCGATCCGTCGCCACGGAATGAGTTGTGCCTGAATGAATTCGATGTGCGGGCGATCGAGCATGAGCGTCACAGGGGTGAAAGTGTTCTGGCGATGTCCAGCGCGGAGCGGGTGTCGGTTGTCTCGGCTAAAGGGCGCTCCACGAGATTGATCAGCACGCCGTCGGGATCGCGCAGGCAGACCTCGTTCTGGGACCGGTGCGGCATCTGGAAGAAGACCGGATCGCTCAGCCGCCGGCCGCCATGGGCCTCTGCCGCCGCGAGGCTGCTGGCGAGATCGGAAACGTAGAAGACAAGCGCCACCTCGCCACGCCCCGGACCAAGGCCGTCACGCGGGGGCAGGGGATCAGGTGCCGGGCCGGAGACTTCGAACAGGCCCACCATGCCCTGGTTCATGCCGCCTTCCGGCTTCAGGATCACGCAGCGCGTGGTGGCACCGGGGTCGAGCCTCAGAACGCCCGCACTGTCAGCGCCCGAAAGTTCGCCCTCGAAATAAACCCCCGTCAGGCCCAGCGCGCCATAAAAGGCGCGGGCACGGGAGAGGTCCGTCACGAAAAGCGCGGCGCGAACCAGTGCCGAGATGGGGGAAGTGACCGACATTCCGCTTCAGGTCTTCGCCAGTTCCTCGGCGACCTCCTCGGAATACTGGTCGTTCGCGCCGAGTGCCTCGCGCTCCTGCTGCAGGATGCGAAATATGCGGTTGAGGTATTCCTGTGTCCAGAGCCCGCGCTCGGCGGCCTCGGCCTTGGTCGGCTCGAAGCGCTCGATGTTCGCTTTCGTGACCGGCTCGCCGGCTTCCAGCAGACGCTCGACCGTGTCGAGGCGCTGGCGCAGCACGCCGACCTCCTGAACGAGCGCCAGGACGACATTCATCAGCCGCTCGGTGTCGGCATTGTCGAGGAATTGCGGGCGCTTGCCCTTCGCCTTGGCCGAGGCCAGCAGCAGGGGATCAATGCCGTTCGGGCTGGCCATCATGCCGCCTCCTTCACCTTGCTGCGAGGTTTCGGTTTCCTGGCACCGATGACGTGCCAGGCCGCCTTGCGGCCATAATCTTCCTGTCCGCTGTCAGCGGCCGCTTCGGGAAACACCTCAGGATCGACGATCGCCGCCACGCCGCCATGGATCAGGCTCTTCTTCGGGAAGCCCGCCTTCATCATCCAGTCATCCATGTCGATCTCGTGCATCTTCGTCCAGAACGGCTCATTATTGTAGAACGCGTCCCAGTCCCGCATGGCCTGTTCGAAAAGGGGCATGTCTGAGGCATATTGCGGCTGCTCGACATGCAGCACGATGCCGCCAGGCTTCAGGAGCCGTTTCGTCTGGGCAAAGATCGCCTGCATGGATTTGTAGCTCGTCTCGTGCAGGAACATGGTCGACTGGATCCAGTCGAAACTCTCATCGGCAAAACTGGAGAGGTCGGACACGTCGCCCTGAACGAAGTGGACATTTCCGATGCCGAGCGACTTCGCCCGTGCCAGCCCGTAGCGCAGCATTGGCGCGCCGACATCGACGCCGACCACCTCAGCCTCCGGGAACGCCTCCGCAATCGGCAGGACATTGTGGCCAAGCCCGCATCCGAGGTCGAGAATGCGCTTCGGCCTGAAGTCCGGAAGGTTCTTCCTCACCCACTGCACGACCGCCTGTCCGCCACCATCATTGAAACGGCCAAGCATACCGCCTGTCGTGGCAAAGATGCCGCTGTCATAATTCGCAGCGCCCGTGATGTCGCCGGGCACGATCTCGGTGTGATAGCTGCCGGGCATGCAGTGATGGTCTACTGCGGCGACATAGCGCGGCAGTTCTAGCTCCGGATGAAGCTCCAGCCGGGGATCGTTCTCGGTAAGCTCGCGTGCACGCCGGTTCAGCGAATCCGCCTGGCGCAGCGTGACCCAGCGGCCGGCCTGCTGGCGATTTTCCATGTTCGCCCGGCGCAGCGCCGACCACCACTGGAACAGCGTGTCTCCCGTCAGCGCTCGTCGCACCTCATGGCGGTCCTTGAAGCCCCGTCCCTCACGCGTCTCGAAAGCCGGCTTCACACGCGCCTCGAAGGCTTCCGCGACGCCCGGCATGACGCGCGTTGCGAGGTGACGGTTCATCTGGGCGAGAAAATTGAAACGCTCCGCCTCGTCATGGCTGACATCCGGATAAACCTCATGACGGCCGACCACACGATAGTCTGGCGGGCCGTCATAGGCGGGGGCGTTTCTCGGGCGTTCGGTGTCGGCCATCTCAATTCTCCCATGTTGGACGCCAATGACTGAAGCAGGCGGTCTCGACTCTGGCGATGCGGCAGGTATTCTGATCAAATGATATATCAATTGTCGGCGGCCGGGTGAAGGGTCGCAAGCGCCGCATAAGCATTCATACGAGGGCGGACATCCGCAAGGGGAGGCATCATGGCCACGAAGATCGTTGCACTTTTCAATCTGAAGCCCGGCATCAGCGCTGCCGATTACGAAGCCTGGGCGCGCGGGACCGACATCCCCACCGTGAACGGGCTGAAATCGGTGGACAGTTTCGGGGTCTTCAAATCTGTCGGCCTGCTCGGCAGCGAGGAGGCTCCGCCCTACAAGTACATCGAGATCATCGAGGTGAACGACATGGAGACCTTCGGCGCCGATGTCAGCACCGAGACCATGCAGAAGGTCGCCGGCGAGTTCCAGGCCATGGCCGACGATCTGGTCTTCATCCTGACGGAGCCGCTCTGATGTCCGGAGACAAGCGCTTCGCCGGGCAGACCGCCGTCATCACCGGATCAGGACGGCGCAAGGGGCTCGGAGAGGCCATCGCGAGACGCCTCGCCGAAGAAGGCGCAAACATCGTCATCTCCGACATCGGCCAGCCCCGCGACAGCGCCACGGGAGCCGAACACATCGGCTCGACCGAGGAGATGGAAGCGATTGCGGGCGAGATGCGCGCGCTTGGCGTTGGTGCTTCCTCCTGCGTCTGCGACGTGCGCTCGCTTGAAGAGGTGAGGGCGCTCGCCCTGCACGCCGTGGATACCCATGGCGGGCTCGACATCTGGGTGAACAATGCCGGCATAGGCTATATCATGAAGCCGCTGCTGGAAGTGACCGAGGATGACTGGCGCGCGGTGATCGACGTGAACCTGACCGGTGCGTTCTTTGGCGTCAAGGCGGCTGCCGAGACCATGATCGCGCAAGGTCGGGGCGGACGCATCATCAACATTGCGAGCCAGGCGGCAAAGTCGGGCTTCCCTCACGCGCAGGCCTATACGAGCTCCAAGCACGGGCTTGTCGGCCTCGTGCGCTCCGCAGCGGTGGAACTCGGCAGCCACGCCATCACCGTGAATAATGTCTGCCCGAACCATGTGACCACGGGCCTTGGTGCCTGGCAGAATGAGTATTTCGCCAGGGTCGTCGGTGCCGCAAGCGTCGAGGACTACCTGAAGGCGATGGCTGCGCGCATCCCGATGGGACGCCCCGGCCTGCCGGAAGACACTGCAGCGGCGGTGGCCTTTCTCTGTTCCGAGGATGCACGTTACATCACGGCGGAAAGCATGAATGTCTCGGGCGGAGAGGAACCACATTAGCGATGGGCAGGACGGGTGAAATCGAAACGGTGGAGGGCTGCGCACCTGTCCACATCAGCGCAGATGGCTCTGCCATGCCGGCGCGCATCCAGTGCGACAGGGCCTGGGTGCGCGAGGCCATCGACAAGATCGAGGCCGACTTCACCCGTTCCGCCGACACCCATCTGATCCGTCTCGACCTGAAAGCCTTTCCCGACATCCCGCTCTATCTCAAGGATGAGTCCACCCATCCCTCCGGCAGCCTGAAGCACCGGCTGGCGCGATCACTCTTCCTCTACGGCCTGTGCAATGGCTGGATCGGGCCCGACACGCCGATCGTCGAATGCTCCTCCGGCAGCACCGCCATTTCCGAGGCCTATTTTGCCCGCCTGCTCGGGCTTCCCTTCATTGCCGTGGTGCCGGAAGCCATCGCACCGAAGAAGATCGAGCTGATCGGGTTCTATGGCGGCGAATGCCATTTCGCCCCGCCATGCGAGGTCTATGACGAGGCCGAAAAGCTCGCTGCAAGGCTTGGCGGGGCCTATCTCGACCAGTTCACCTATGCCGAACGCGCGACCGACTGGCGTGGCAACAACAATATTGCCGAGAGCCTGTTCTCGCAATTCGCCCGGGAGCCGCATCCCGTGCCGGACTGGGTCGTTGTTGGCGCGGGCACCGGCGGCACATCGGCCACGATCGGGCGCTATATCCGCTACAATCCGGAGTTGCTCCAGACGACGCGGCTCTGTGTGGTCGATCCCGAACACTCGGTCTTCTTCGACGCCTTCATGTCCGGACGCCGCGATGTGGCTTCGCAGAAGCCGTCGCGGATCGAGGGGATCGGGCGACAGCGTGTCGAGCCCTCCTTCCTGCCCGGCGTCATTGACCGGATGATGCGTGTTCCGGATGCCGCCTCCGTGGCAACGGTGCGCTGGCTGGAGCGAAAGCTCGGCCGGCGTTGCGGCGGCTCGACGGGAACCAATGTGTTCGGCGCGCTGTGCCTGATGGCCGAAATGCGCGCGTCCGGCCGCGCCGGAGCCGTGGCCACCATGATCTGCGATGGGGGCGAGCGCTATGCCCACACTTACTACAATGATGACTGGGTCGCCCGGCAGGGCCTCGATCCGGGCGGGCATGAGGAATGGCTGGCCGACATCACCGGAGAGGGCCTGCATCCATGATCGCAACCGGTTTCAGGCGTTCGGGCATCGGTCTCTGGCTGCTGGCAGTTGTGACGGCCTGCGCCGCCAGGCCATCTGTCGAGGCAGACCTCAAGGCGCTGGAAGCGTTCTCGACACAGTGGCGCACGGCCTACCAGTCAGGCGATTTCGATGCGATGGCCGACCTTTATGAGCCTGATGCCTGGCTGATGACCCGCGACCAGCCGGCGCGAAAGGGTCGCGATGCCATCCTCGAATACTTCGCCGCCTCCCGCCAGTCCGGGGCGACCGCCACCATCGTTTTCGAACGCGAGGAACGCACGATTAACGGCGACCATGCCTTCCAGATCGCACGCTGGTGGCTGGAAAGCCCGCGTGCCCTTGGCGAGCCGGTGCGCGATTCCGGCCGTTCGCTCGTCATCTTCCGGCGCGGAAACGACGGAAAGTGGCGGCTCTGGCGCGACATCGACAACAACACGCCCGACGTGACCTTTCCCATTCCCGAGGAGCTGAAATGACCCCGCTTCCCCCCGATCCCGCGCCGAAGGGTTTCACCTGGCCCGGCGGCAGGAAACTCGCCCTCTCGATTGTCGTGAATGTCGAGGAAGGCGCTGAACGCCGGGTGGATGAGGGCGACAAGGGCCCCGAGCCGGTGGATGAACTGGGCGTCACCATGAAGGCGCCGATCCGCATGCACGGCAATGAGAGCAATTACCGCTACGGCATCAATCGCGGCGCGCCGCGTGTGATCCGTCTCCTGGACGAAGCGAAGCTGCCGGCCACCTGGACCGTCTGTGGGCAGGCGCTGCAAAAGGCGCCATGGATCGGTAAGGCGATTGCCGCGCGCGGTGACGAGCCCTGCAATCACGGTCACAAATGGGCCTTCACCGCCTTCATGGAAGAGGATGAGGAACGCACCTTCATCCGCAGATCGACCCTTTCCGTCGAGGAGACCTGCGGGCGTCGTCCCTCGGGCTGGCTCTCGCGCTACCTGCACACCGACATGACCCGGCGCCTGCTGGTCGAGGAGGGCTATTCCTACCACATGGACGATTATTCCGAGGATTTCCCCTATTGGGACCTCGTGGACATGACCGATGGTACGCAGAAGCCCATGGTCATCCTCCCCTATGCCATCGACAGCAATGACATGAAGTTCTGGCTGTCGCCCAGCTTCACGCCGCAGATGTGGTTCGAATATGCGCGCGACACCTTCAACTGGCTCCACAATGAGGCCGGACGTGAGGGCGCACGCATGATGTCGCTTGGCCTACACCTGCGCATCATCGGCCGCCCGGGCCGCATCGATGCCCTGCGCCGGTTCCTCGACCATGTGAACGCTTATGACGATGTCTGGGTGACGACGCGGGAGAAGATCGCAGAACATTTCGCCGCCAGTGTCCCTGCGCCGGAGGCCGTGTGATGCGCGCCCTCATTGCCGCCCTTGCGCTCACCCTCGCTGCCACCGCGCATGCCCAGACTGCAGAGGATCTTGCGGTTCAGTCCGCTGGCCAGTGGACCACGATCGAGCAGTCGGTCTCGCCCGATTATGACTGGGTCTATTCCGAAACAATCCGCATCTGGCCGGAGCGCACAGACGGTGTCTGGCTCTACCAGCACAACTGGATCATCGCGCCGAATGCCGCCGAGGTTCCGGCCTACAGCGTGCGCCGCTCGCGCCCGCCCTATTTCCAGGTCATGATCCAGCTCCGCGATTTCGGTGATGGCGAGGTCCACACCACCACCTACAGGCTCTCGGGTGAAGAGGCGCGCGAGGCGGCAAGAGGCCTGTCGCCGGGTACGCCCGAGGTGAAGTTCGACGCGGACTGGCTCGGCGAGGTGGCCTGCATGGGCCGCCTTCAGGCGCTGGCGCCCGGCTTCTGGGAAGGCTCGGCCAATTGCCCGAACGGCTACAGAGGCGGCGTGCGCGTCGATTCGCGCTCGATCCGCACACCCGACAGCTGGGTCAACTGGGACAGGGGTTTTGACGCTGAGGGCAAGCTCGTCTGGGGTCCGCCCGGCGGCGGCTATGTGTTCAGGAAAAGCGGGAGCGAGGAATGAAAATGCTGCGCAACATTCTGGCGGCGGGAGCGGTTGCGATGCTTCCCGCCTGCGTGTCAGTGAACGGCAGTGACAGGGTGAATGCCGGACCGGCAGAGGAGACGCGAAACCCGCTCGACCTGCGCCGCACCACGCTGGTTGTGAAGGACATTGAGATGAGCCTTGCCCTCTATCGCGACGCGCTCGGCATGACGGTGGAATATGATCAGGAGATCACCTCGCCGGGCCTGTCCATGCGCCACGGTGCCGATGGCGAGAACCGCTCCCGGCTCGTCCTGCTGAGGGCGAATGACGATTATATCGGGATGCTTGGCCTCTGGCAGTTCCTCGACCAGACCGACAAGGACCGCGCCGCGCCAGACGCCGCCGATTTCACGCCCGGCGAGATCGTGCTCCTGTTCAACACGGAGACGCTGGACGAGACCTTCGCGGAGGCGGCGGCGAGCCCCGGCGTCCGCGTCGTCGGCACGCCCAAGGAGCGGCGCTATCCATCACCGGCCGGCGATATCGTCGTGATGGTCTCCATGCTGGTCGATCCAGATGGTCACACGCTCGAGCTCAACCAGCTCATCTCCGATCCGCGATGACAAACTCCCGGGTGACGGTTTGACGAGGGACGCTGGCCGGTATATTTGTCCGGACAAATGAGCTGACCCTCCGGAGTTCACTTGGCCATTCGATCGCTTCTGTTCGTTCCCGGTTCCCGGCCTGAGCGCTTCGAAAAGGCGCTTGCCACTGAGGCCGACCTCGTGATCATCGATCTGGAAGATGCCGTGCTGCCGGAGGAGAAACAGGCCGCCCGCGCCGCTACGCTTGGTTTTCTCGCCGTCACGCCGGACCGTTACCGCACGGGCCTGCGCGTCAATTCCCCGCGCACCGCCTCAGGCTGCGCCGACATCGCCGCCCTCGCCGAGGCGGCGCCAGACCCCGCTTTCATCATGGTCCCCAAGGTCGAGCATGTGGTCGACATCGAGATCGTCGCCGAAGCTCTGTCGGCTCTCTCGCCACGCCTCATCCCGGTGATCGAGACCGGGCGGGGCCTTGAGGCTGCAGACGCCATCCTGCGCCACGCATCGGTTCGCTCGGCCCTCTTCGGCGGGGCGGACTTCTCAGCCGAACTCGGCACCGGGCTCGACTGGGAAGCGCTTGTCTATGCGCGCGGTCGCCTCGCCAGCCTGTCCTCCAGCGCGGGCAGGGACATCATCGATGTGCCATACCTTGATGTGAAGAACGAGGATGGCCTGCGCGCCGAGACCGAGCGGGTGAGGGCCATCGGCTTTGATGGCAAGGCCTGCATCCACCCGTCGCAGGTCGCGGTGGTGAATGCGGTCTTCACGCCCACCGGCGCGCAGGTCAGCGCCGCAGAAAAGGTCCTGAGAGCCTTCGAGGAGGCAAAGGGCGGTGCGGTGCTGCTCGAGGGAAAACTGATTGACCGTCCGGTGGTGCTCGCCGCCGAGCGCACGGTCGCCAAGGCAAGGAAGGGCTGAAATGGTCGGCACGGTGAAAGAAGTGGGACCGAACCGGTTCCGGGAGACGTTCGGGCGATATTTCGAGGATTTCGAAACTGGCCACATCTACGAGCATCGGCCTGGCAAGACGGTGACGGAGTATGACAATCACCTCTTCACGCTGATGACCATGAACACCCATCCGATGCATTTCGATGCGGAGTTCGCCAAGGCCTCCGAGTTCAGGCGCAACCTCGTCGTCTCGCCTTATACGCTCGCGCTGCTCATCGGCATGAGCGTGACCGATTGCTCCCAGAAGGCGATCGCCAATCTCGGCATGGACGAGGTGAAGTTCACCGCGCCGGTTTTCGCCGGTGACACGATCTATGGCGAGAGCGAGGTGCTGGATAAGCGCGAGAGCCGCTCGCGCCCCGGCCAGGGTATCGTGACCATTGTGACGCGCGGCTACAATCAGGACGGCACCATGGTGTGCACTTTCAAGCGCAACATGCTGATCCCCGCGCGCGGCCACGCCGTTGAGGACAAGGTGGGAAATTACTGAGGAGCGAACCATGCCCGACACAGCCAACACGATCTCCGAGGCCGACGAGCGGCTCATCCTCGATTCCATCGAGAAATGGCTTGAGAAGAAGGTGAAGCCCGTCGCCATGAAGCTCGAGCATGACGACATATACCCTGATGAACTCGTCGAGGACATGAAGGAACTCGGTCTCTTCGGCGCGCTGATCGATCCAGAGTTTGGCGGGCTCGGCCTGTCTGCCACCACCTATTCGCGCATCGTGACGACCATTTCCGAGGAGTGGATGAGCCTCACGGGCATTTTCAATTCTCACCTCATGATGGCCCAGATCGTCCAGCGCTTCGGAACGCTGCCACAGAAGGCGCACTGGCTGCCCCGCTTCGCCACGGGTGAAATCCGCGGTGGACTGGCGCTGACCGAACCCAATGCCGGCACCGACCTGCAGGCGATCAACACGCGCGCTGACCGCAAGGGCGACACCTACGTCGTGAACGGCGCGAAGACCTGGATCTCCAATGCCATTCAGGGCTCCTGCGTCGCGCTGCTGTGCAAGACCGATATTCATGCCGAGCCGCGCTACAAGGGCATGAGCATGTTGATCACCCAGACCAAGGACCCGGAGACAGGCGCCAGCCTGCCGGGCGTCCGGAATGGCAACAAGCTCGAAAAGCTCGGCTACAAGGGCATCGACAGCGGCGAACTCGTCTATGACGGTTACGAATGCGACGCCGAACTCAGCCTTGTCGGCGGCGAGGAAGGCCAGGGTTTCTTCATGGCGACCGGCGGGCTCGAAATCGGGCGCATCAACATCGCCGCCCGCTCGGTCGGGATTGCGCGTCGCGCGCTCCGGGAAAGCGTTGCCTACGCCCAGACGCGCCACTCCATGGGCAAGCCTATCGGACAGCACCAGGCGATTCAACTCAAGCTTGGTGACATGGCTGCAAAGACAAGAGCGGCTGAACTGCTCGTCGAGGATGCCGCGAAGGCCTATGACACCGGCGCGCGCATCGACATGGAAGCCGGCATGGCGAAATATTTCGCCTCGGAGACCGCCGTTGAGGTCGCTTTCGAGGCGATGCGCATCCATGGCGGCTACGGCTATTCCAAGGAATACCCCATCGAGCGGCTCTACCGCGACGCGCCGCTCATGTGCATCGGCGAGGGCACGAACGAGATGCAGAGGATCATCATCGCGAAACAGCTGATGAAGCGGAATCCGGTCTGATGCCGGCGGGCCTCCTCGCCGGCATCCGTATCCTCTCCGTGGAACAGTACGGCGCGGGGCCGTATGGAACCATGCTGCTGGCCGATCTCGGTGCCGAGGTGATCAAGATCGAGGACCCCGCGCGCGGCGGCGACGTGTCGCGCTCGGTCGGCCCCTACATGCTGGGCGAGGGTGACAGCGAGTTCTTCCAGACCTTCTCCAAGGGCAAGAAATCGGTCGCGCTCGACCTGAAATCGGATGAGGGGCGAGAGACATTCACAAAGCTCGTCGCCTCCGCCGATGCGGTCACCAACAATCTGCGCGGTGACCAGCCGGGCAAGCTTGGCCTCACCTATGATGATCTGAAAGCCATCAATCCGAAAATCGTCTGCGCGCACCTGTCGGCCTATGGCCGCGCGAGCCCGCGGGCCGACTGGCCGGGCTATGACTATCTCATGCAGGCCGAGGCCGGTTTCATGAGCCTGACCGGGGAGCCCGACGGCCCTCCGGTGCGCTTTGGCCTCTCCGTGGTGGACTTCCATACAGGCTCACAGCTTGCGACGGGTATGCTCGCCGGTATCATCGCTGCCGGGCGCACGGGCGTGGGCTGCGATATTGACGTTTGCCTGTTCGACACCGCGCTGCACCAATCGTCATATCCTGCCACCTGGTACCTCAATCAGGGCCATGTCACAGGCCGTCTGCCGCGCGGCAGCCACCCCTCCATCACGCCGAGCCAGCTTGTGCGAACGAAAGACGGCTGGGGCCTGCTCATGTGCCAGACGCAAAAATTCTGGGAATTGTGGTGCCAGATCGCCAGCGCACAGCACCTTGCCGGAGATGATCGCTTTGCAACCATTCCCGCCCGGCGCGCAAACCTCGCCGCGCTGAGTGACGCTGTCGATGCCGTCATGATGGCCGACACGACCGCCAACTGGATGGACCGCCTGGGAGGCCAGGTCCCCTTCGCGCCGGTGCTCGACATGAGCGAGGCCCTCGACAACCCCTATGTCGAAACAGTCGGCATGCTGGAAACCGTCGCGCACCCGGACGCTGCCGGCCAGCGCCTGCGCACGCTCGCCTCACCCTTCCGGATCAATGGCGAGCGCGTCGGCTCTTCCCGCGCCCCGAAGCTGGGTGAACACACCGGGGAATTCGAGTGAAGCTCGCAGGCCTTCGCGTTCTCGATCTCTCGGCCTTCCTGCCGGGGCCACATTTCACCATGATGATGGCTGATCATGGTGCTGATGTGATCATGGTGGAGCCAGCCAATGGCACTGGCGAGCCGACACGCGCGATCGGCCACACGACAGAAGACGGCGTCTCGGTCTGGTTCCGCAACATCGCGCGCGGCAAGCGGTCCCTGAAGATCAATCTCAAGGATCCGCAGGCCCGCGAGATGTTCTGCAGGCTCGCCGACAGTGCCGATGTGGTGGTGGAGGCCTTCCGTCCCGGCGTCGTCAAACGCCTGGGTGTCGATCAGGAAACCCTGCGCGCGCGCAATCCGCGTCTCGTCTATTGCTCGATTTCCGCTTTCGGACAGGACAATGAACTCTCCATGCGCCCGTCCCACGATACCGGCGTCGAGGCGCTGGCCGGCATCATCGACCTTGGCCGTGGCCTTGAGGACGACAAGCCGGCCATGCCGGCCATTCCCTTCGCCGACGCCGGCGCTTCGCTGATGGCATTCGCGGCGGTCATGATGGCGCTATACCGGCGCGAGACCACGGGGCGCGGCGACTATATCGACATGTCGATGTACGATGCCTGCCTTGCCTGGACGCCGAATGTCACCGGCCCGGTCTTTGCGGGGAGTGCCCATCCTGAGCCCAAGGCCATGCGCAGCTTTGGCGGTTCGGCCTTCACCAACCTCTACGAGACCGCCGATGGCAAATTCATTGCGCTCAGCGGCCCGGAGCCGAAATTCGCCAATAACCTCCTGACTGCCCTCGGGCGTCCGGATCTGGTCGAAATGGCCATGAAACCACCCGGTCCCGAGCAGGCCCCGCTCAGGGCCTTCCTCGCCGAGACATTCGCGGCGCGGCCGCTCGGTCACTGGCTGGAATTTCTCGCACCGGTCGAGTGTGCCTGGGCACCGGTGCGCACGCTCAAACAGGCCTTCGACGATCCCTTCACCGCCGCGCGCGGCATGGTTTTCACCGACGCGCAGGGAAACCGCCATATCGGACCGCCAATCCGCTTCGCCGATGAACCGGCAAGGCCGAACCCTCGCATACCGGCCTTCGGCGAGCATTCCGAAGCCATCGCGCGCGAGGTCGGACTGACGGAGGAGCAGATCGCCGGGCTCAAGGCTCGCGGTGTCTTGTAGGCGGAAGAGGCGGCCCGGGCGGTGAGAACGGCGCCTCGGCCGACCGCTTGAAGAAAATCTGTCCCCGTCCTCTCGGCCTCAGGCGATACTCATTCCCATGAGCCGCTTCGAGACCAGCCAATTCTACGCCGCCACACCGATCTGGTTCTGGCCGGTCCTGATGTGGAATCTGTACTGGATGCTGCGCTATCTGGACCGCGCGGCGGAGACGCAGCGCTTCCTCGTGCGCATCCGCACCGATGGCCGGGGACGGCTCTATCTCGAATGGATCGCGAAGCCCGAGCGCCCTTCGCCATTCGACTTATCCCACAGAACGCCGGTGCATGAGCTCTTCGATCTCGATTTTCTGTCGGGGCTCTCCGACGCCGTGCAACAGTGCGGCACCTCAACACTCGCCCGCGCCGTGACCGGCGACACGCTGAGCCGTCTCATCTCAGCTGCGGGCTTCAGCCCCAACCTCCAGCCCGAACCGGGCTAGCTCTCTTTCTTGTCATCCCGGCAAGCGTGATCGCGTTCTTTGGGATGACACCAAGTGATCAGAATTCACACCACTGCCGGACTGGTCCCCATCGGTGCGGTCAGGACTGCTGGCCCGCGCCTCCTCCCTACTGCCCCCGCTCCAGACGCATCTCATAGGCAAAGCGGCCCGCCGGATGGAGGCTTTCAGAGAGCTGGATGATCTCCCCGCCCGTGTCCCGGTAGCGCCTGATCGTTCGCAGAGCAGGCGTTTCGGCGCGCACGCCGAGGACCGAAGCCTGCGTGCCGGAAAGCGCGACGGCCTCCATGCGCTGGGTGACGCGGGTGATGGCGATGGCGTGGGTCGCTTCCAGCCACTCCGAGATCGAACCCGAAAGACGGTTCACCGTCTCGAAATCGGGCGCGATATCGGCGCGGACGAAGACGCGGGTCAGCGCCATGGGAGGTTCCTGGCTTACCTGTCGGAGACCTGTGAGCAGGGAAAACTCACCGGTCAGGCCAAGCGCGTCGAGCGCTTCAGCGTCTGCTGGCTCCGCGCTCTGGCAGACGAAACGGGCATCGCGCGCATATTGCAATATGTCATCGAAGTCGCCGAGCGTCTGCGCGAAGGCGGGAGCGGGGGCTTCGGCCACCACAGTCCCTGCACCCCGGCGACGCAGGATCAGCCCGTCCTCGGTCAGGATGCGCAGGGCCTCGCGCGCGGTGTGGCGTGAAATGCCGAGCGTGTCGCAAAGGGCCATTTCCGTCGGCAGTTGCGCGCCCGGGGTGAGTTCGCCCGTCAGGATCCGACGGCGCAGACCTTCCGCGACCTGGCGGTAAAGCGGTGCATCGGTCACATCTGTCTCCGCATCTCGTCCCAGGCATTCGCGAGATGGTCGCGATGGGCAGGATCGGCAATGGCCATGAGGCGTTCGGCGCGTGTGTCGATATCGGTGCCGCCAATTTCGGCCACACCGTGCTCGGTCACCACGGTCGCGATATCATGGCGGGTGAGTGTGACAGCGTTCGGCTGAAGGCGCGGAACGATGCGACTGATGCGCCCCTTGCCCGCCGTGGACAGGAGCGCATGAATGGCGCCGCGACCCTGGAGACTTCCTTTCGCTCGCGTGAACTCGACAATTCCGCCGCCACCGGAAACCTGACGCGAGCCGATGAACTCGGCATTGGCCTGGCCGAACAAGTCCACCTCGATGACGGAATTTATTGCCGTGAAGCGGCCGTGGACGCGCTGGATAAGCTCGGCATTGTGGGTGTCGCTGACCGGCCGGAAGGTCACGCGATCCTCGCGGGCGATGGCATCGTAGAAGTCCTGTGACCCCAGTGCGACTCCGGTGAGAACGGCGCTGAGGTCCTCCGCGATCACTCCGGCTTCCAGAAGGTCAAGCAACGGATCGCTGACCATGCCGGAATTGATGCGCAGGCCCCTGTGAGCCTTCAGCGCGCCAAGCACGGCCGCCTGCACATTGCCGAGCCCGAACTGCAGCGTGCTCCGGTCCTCGACCAGCCCGGCAACATGCTGCCCGAGCGCTTCAAACCCCGCGCTCATCACGGGCGCGGCCAACGTGACAAGTGGTGTGTCGTCCTCTGCCACGATAGCCATATCGTGAGACCGGATGGTCGGGACATGGCTGCCATGGCGCGGTTCGGGCATGTTCTCGTTGGAGAGCAGAAGGACAGGCAGCTTTCGCAATTCGAGCACGGCGAGCGCGAAGTCCTGTGACACGCCGAGACTGTGACCGGCCTCGCGATGAGGCGCGGTGACCAGGACGGCACCATCGAGGGGCGTGGTTTTCAGCCAGTTCCACGCCTGCAGATAGCTGAGCGGCAGGAAGCGTACCCGACCCGCCTCAAAACTGCTGCGCAGGGCAGGTGAGAGAAAGATCGTTTCAGCCTCCGCACTCGGGTGCAGCCCGGACCAGTCTTCCTCGTTCACGCCCGGTATCCAGACGCCGAGAAAAACCGTATCGGCCGCGAGATCCGGCGACTTTCGAAGCGCCCGGTAGAGACCAAGAGGGGCTCCGGAACAGCCGCCGACATAGATGCGCCACTTTCGTCCATCGGCCGGCGATTCCGCTTTCAGCCGGGCGAACCCGTCGAGAATCGCCTGTTCGCTCAATTTCTGCCTCCAGCTCTCAAATCACGGGTTCAACCTCTCATTCGCCCATGCTAGACGAGAAATATGTCCGGACAAAGCGGCGAGATGACAATTCTGGAGCGGCTGGCGCGGCACCTTGCCCGCCCGGTCACGGAGGCTGACCGGGACCGGGCGCACTGGCACCTGACCGACTGGGCCGGCTGTGCGCTGGCGGGATCGCGTTCCGGACCGGCTGCGACCTTTCTTGGCCTGCCGGACGTGGATCCGTCGTTGCGGGCGTTCCGCTGGGGCGCGCTCGGTAACATCCTTGAGATGGATGACGTCGACAAGCGCGCCATCCTGCACTGCGGGCCGACCATCATTCCGGCTGCTCTGGCCCTTTCAGGCCCGGATGACGGCCACCGGCTGCTTGATGCCATCATTCGCGGTTATGAAGCGACCATCCGGCTCGGCCGGGCGACGGGGCCCGGTCATTATGCACTCTGGCATTCCACCGCCACCTGCGGACCCATCGGGGCTGCGGTTGCGGCGGGGACGCTTCTGGGGGTCGATACACCCGGGCTTGTCCGCGCCATGTCGCTTGCCATGAGCCAGGCCACGGGCTTCTGGCAGACCCGCCACCAAGCCGACAGCGTCGGCAAGCAGCTCCACGCCGCCCATGCCGCCCGTGCCGGTGTGGATGCCGCCCGGCTGGCCGCTGAAGGTCTTACAGGACCGCTTGCCATCCTTGAGGGTGAACAGGGCTTCTTCGCCGCCACCTGTCCGGATGGCGACCCGCAGGCCATTCTCGCCGATCATGGGCCGGGCTGGCTCCTTCATCAGGTGAGCTTCAAGCCCTGGCCCGCCTGCCGTCACGCCCATGCCGCCATAGATGCTGCAAGACTGGCAAGCGATGCGTTCCGCTTCGGACCTGTTGAGGTGATCACTTATCCCGATGCCGTGAAGTTCTGTGATCGGCCCGACCCGAAAACCGTGATCGAGGCGAAATTCTCGATCCAGCATGCCGTGGCCGCCGCCATCATCGTGGATGAACTGCGACTGGAGGATTTCGAGCCCGAAGCCATTGAGGATCTGGCCAATTTGCGCGGGCAGGTCAGCGTGAAAGCGGGCGAGCCCTACACCTCGGCCTATCCCGCCCACTACGGCGCAGAACTGCGCACGGGCGGACAGGTCTATGCCGTGCGTGATGCCTGGGGCGATCCCGAGAACCCGGTGTCCGAGCAGGCCCTGATGGACAAGGCGCTGATGCTGATCGAGACGGCCGGAATCATTGAACCAGAAGACACAATTGCCTTCTTCGATGCGCTGCGGGCTGTGCGCCGGTCCGGTGACCTTTCCGGTTTCCTCGAGCACCTCCCATGAGCCGGGTGACCGAGGCTTTTGTGGAGCATGCCCGGTCGACACGCTGGGAGAGCCTGCCGGAAGCGGCGCGGGCGGCGGTGAAGATCTTTCTTCTCGACACGATCGGTGTCGGCATTGCCGGGAGCGTTGCACCGCTCGCTCAACCCATCCGAATGGTTGCGGGCGCTGGAAGCCTTGTGACCGGCGGCGTGGCCCGCTGTCTGGGCGGCGGCATGGGCCGGCCGCAGGATGTGGCCTTCGTGAACGGCTTTCAGATCCACTGCCAGGAATTCGACTGCGTCCACGAACCGGCCGTCGTCCATCCCATGGCGACGATCCTCGCTGCCCTTCTGGCCGAGTGCGATGCCCAGGGTTGCGTGAGCGGACCCGAACTCGGCGCGGCGATCAGTGTCGCCGTCGATCTCGCGACCGGACTCGGCGTCGCGGCGAAGAGCCCGATCCGCTTCTTCAGGCCCGCAACCGCCGGGATCTTCGGCGCAACCCTCGGCGTGGCGAAGCTCAAGGGAATGGAGGCTGATGAGATGGCGAATGCGCTCGGCTACGCGCTCGCCTTCGCCTCTGGAACGATGCAGGCCCATGCGGAGGGCAAGCCTGCGCTTCCGGTCCAGATCGCAAATGCCGCAAGCGGTGCGGTGCGGGCCGCCGAACTCGCGCAGCACGGCGTCGAGGGCCCGCAGGCGAGCCTTGATGGTCCCTTCGGCTATCTCACGCTTTTCGAGGAGGTGTCAGACCTCGAGCCCGTGCTTGCGGGTCTCGGCCGGGTCCACCGCATCACCGAGGTCAGCCACAAGCCCTTCCCGACAGGTCGCGCTGCTCAGGGCGGGATCGTGCTGATGCAGAGAATGCGCCGTCATGGCGTGGCGGCCGATGAGATCGAGAGCCTGCAACTCTTGGCGCCGCCGCTCATCCGGCGACTTGTCGGGCGTCCGCTGAAGCCCGGAATGGACGCAAATTACGCCCGCCTCTGCTTTCAGTATTCCGGGGCCGTCGCCTATCTGCGCGGTGCGGTCGGCCTTTCGGATTTTACGCCTGACCGTTTCGCCGACGCCGACATCTTCGCGCTCGGCCGGCGCATCCAGGTGCTGGATGACGGCGATCCCGACCCGGCGGCCTTCACGCCGCAGACCCTGCATCTGCGCCGAAAGAACGGCGCTGACATCGTCGAGACCATCGACACGCTGTTTGGCTCGCCCGCCGATCCGCTGAGCCCCGACGAGAACCAAGCGAAGTTCCGCAATTGCGTGGCCCAGCGCTGGACCGGCGCGCGTGGCGAGTTGATTTTCGAGCGTTTGGTATCGGCAGTCAGCGCGCTGGAAACGCTGGAGGATGCCCGGACCCTGACGAGACTTGCGAGTGGAGAGACCGAGTGACGAGCGACGGACACAACACCTATTTCAACAGTGTCGACTGGGCCGCGATGCAGTCCGAGCATCCGGTCGGCGCAGACTTCATCCGTTTTGCACAGAAGAGCCGTGACGAGATACGCGCCCATCAGGAGAGGCTGTTCCAGCGGCTCGTCGCACGTGCCTGGCAGACGCCATTCTACCAGAGGCTCTGGAGACAGCAGGGAATTGAGCCCGGCGACATCAGGGGCCTCGACGATCTCGGCAAGCTGCCGGTCTTTGACAAGTCCGACATCATGGATTCGATCGCCCTGAAACCGCCCTTCGGCGATTTCGCGGGCTTTGAATCCTATGCGGAGGGCCAGCGCCCGCCCGTCATCATGCACACCACCTCCGGCACCACGGGCACGCCGCAGGTCCTGCTCTTCGGACCAAGGTCACGCGAAGTGCAAAACCTGCTGCTCGGTCGGCTCTACCGGTTTCAGGGGCTGCGGCCAGATGATGTCGTCCATTCCGTCTATGGCCACGGCATGATCAATGGCGGCCACTATGTGCGCGAGGCGGTGACGCACTGGACCTCGGCGATCTTCATGAGTGCCGGCACCGGCGTGGAAACCCGCTCCGTGCGCCAGGTGCAGTTGATGAAGGAATTCGGTGCGACCGTGATTGTCGGCTTTGCTGACTATATCAAGAAGCTCGCAAGGGTTGCCGCGGGGGAGGGGATCGACCCGCTCGCCGACCTGAGGATCCGGATGGTTTCCGGCCATCTTGGTCGCGAGGACAAGACGGCGCTCTCCAAAGCCTGGGGCGGGGCGGAGTGTTTTGACTGGTACGGCGTCGGCGACACTGGCTGCATTGCTGGCGAAGGCCCGGACCGCGACGGGCTGTATGTCATGGAGGACGCCCAGTTCCTTGAGATCTGTGACATTGACAGCGGTGTTCCCGTGGCCGGGAGCGAGAGCGGCGATATGGTCGTCACCTGCCTCTACAAGGACGACATCTATCCCATCATCCGCTTCAACACCCATGACGTGACCGCCATCCGCCCGGGCACAAGCCAACTCGGCCTGAATTTCCAGCGCATCGAAGGTTTCCTCGGGCGTTCCGACAATATGGTGAAGATCCGCGGCATCAACATCTTCCCGCAGGCCATGGGGCCGGTCCTCGAAGAGCATCCGGCCTTTGCCGGCGAGTTCATCTGCAAGGCCGTGCGCGACGATCAGGGCCGGGACGAATTCACCGTCCATGCGGAGGTGAATGGCGCGCACAGCGATCGTGTTGCCGACGAACTGGCCGCAATCCTGAAGGGCGCGATCGGCATCGAGATCGGCGTCGCGCTGGCCAGACCGGGCGAACTCGCCCCGCTCACCCAGACCGAAGTGCGCCAGAAGCCGATCCGGCTGATCGATGAGCGCTTCAAATGACCGAAGACGACATCCTCTCTCTCGGAGCAGTTGGCCTTGGCGAGCGGTTCGAGGCCGGCCGGCTCAGCCCTGTCGATGCGCTCGACACCAGCCTGGCCCGGATCCGTGTTTATGACCCGCTCATCCATGCCTTGAATGATCTCGACACGGACCGGGCGCGGGACGCCGCTGCCGCGAGCCTTGCGCGTTGGCAGTCGGGCGATCCGCTGTCACCGTTCGATGGCGTTCCTGTGGCGGTGAAAGCGAATATCGCGGTCGAAGGCCTGCCCCATCATGCCGGCATTGCAGCCTATCGCGACGAGCATGCCGCCAAGGACGCACAGGTGGTGCGACGGCTGAGGGAGGCGGGCCTCGTCATCATCGGCACGCTCAACATGCATGAAGGTGCGCTCGGCGCAACGACCGACAATCCGGCCTTTGGCCGCACGGAGAATCCGCGCCGGACGGGTTTTACCCCCGGCGGCTCCTCCGGCGGCTCGGCCGCAGCGGTGGCAGCAGGCCTCGTTCCGGTCGCACTCGGTTCCGACACGATGGGTTCGGTGCGCATCCCGTCAGCCTATTGCGGCTGCGCCGGTCACAAGCCGTCACCCGGGCTGATCCCGCTTGATGGCGTGCGGCTCCTCTCGGGCACGCTGGACCATGTCGGTCCGCACGCCCGTACAGTCGCCGATCTCATTGCGCTGACCAAGCTGCTCGCGGGTATGCCGGAGGCGACGACCTGTGCGCTGAAGCTCAATGAGATCACTTTCGGGCTTTGGGACTGGGGCAATCATGTCGAGGTCGCTCCCGAGGTGGAGGCAGGTTTCGCAGACGCGGTGGAACGGCTCAGGCGGGCCGGCGCGCGTATCCTTCCGGTTGAGCCACCTCTATACGCCTACGGTGCTGACCGTCGGCTGGGTCTCCTGATTGCCGAACGGGAGGCGGCGGCGATCCACGCCCTGCGCCTTTCGCAGGCCCCGGAAGGTTTCAGCGCAGGCTTCCGGTCCATGATGGCCTGGGGCGCGCGTCAGACGGAAGCCGATTATGTGCAGGCGCTTCAGCGTCTGCGCAACCTGCGCCATGCCGCGACGGACCTCTTCCGCAACGTGGATTTCGTGCTCGCACCGGTCGCGCCGCAGACAGCCTTTGCGTTTGGTGCCGGGGTGCCAGCCAACCAGGCCGACTTCACAGCCTGGGCGAACTTTGCGGGACTGCCGGCCACGTCCGTGCCCACCGGACTCAGTGAAGCCGGCCTGCCGCTTGCGCTTCAGATCATGGGCCCGGCGGGGCTTGACCAGGAGACACTGGTGGCGGCGCGCGAGATCGAGACCGTGCTGGGTCGGCTTCCGGTGGTCAGCCCCGCCAATTGAAATCGGGCTTCTCCTTGGCGAGGAAGGCGCGGTAGCCGGACTGAAAGTCCTCGCCCTCGAAAGCCGACAGGAAAAGCGATGCCCCGGCGCCGGAGTCACCTCTGGCAACATGGCCGATCATCGCCTTGATCGCCTGCAGCGACCATTGGGAGCTTGCAAGAATCTCGGCCTCCAGAGCGGCAAGACCGGCGGCGAGATCCGCCTCGACCCGGTCGACCAGTCGGAGGCGGAAAGCCTCTTCCGCTGCGATGAGGCGACCGGAAAAGAGGAGGTCCTTGGCGGCGGCCTCGCCGATGAGACGCACGAGGCGGCGGACATCATCGTAGGGATAGACGAGGCCGAGCTTGCCCGGCGTGATCGCAAGGCGCGATGAGCCCGCCGCGATGCGCAGGTCGCAGGCCGCGGCAATCGAGACACCGCCACCGACACAGGCCCCGCGGATGACGGCGATGGTCGGCTTGACGAAGCGCTCCAGCGCGTCGAGCGCCGCAGAAATGCGCGCCGAATAGCGCGCGGCGCTTTCGGGCGTTGCGTAGACGGTCTCGAATTCGGAGATGTCAGCACCGGCGGCGAAATGCTCGCCCGCACCGGTCACTTTCAGGAGGCGGATGCCGGTGTCAGCCTCTGCTTCGCGAAGCCTATCCGGAATGGCTTCCCACATGGCGCTCGAAACCGCATTGCGGCGTGCGGGCTGGTTGAGGACAAGCGTCGCCGTCTCGCCCTCGCGCGTCAGGTAGACCGGTGCATCGCTCATCCGGCGTCCTCGGCGAAGGCTGCGAGCGGGACGGGGCGTGCGGTATTGGCGATCAGTGCCTTGCGCTTCAGGAAACGCTGGAAACCGGCAGGGCCCATGCGCGACCCGCCAAGGCCGGACAATTTGAAGCTGTGCTTCTCGGCTTCGTAGAAAAGCGAGGTCAGCGCGGCGTCATTGAGACTGATCGCCCCGGCATCAATGCATCGGCCAACCGCCTCGGCTTCCTCCAGCGTGCTGCCGAAAACGGCAGCAGAGAGGCCAAATTCGGTGTCGTTCGCGAGTGCGACGACCTCGTCTACCGTGTCGAAGACCATGACGGGCATGATGGGCCCGAAGGTTTCCTCTCGCATCACCTTCATGTCGTGCGTCACTCCCGTGATCAGCGTCGGGCGCAGATAGAGCCCGCCGTCCAGGTTTTCCACCTGACCACCCGTCAGCACGCGGGCGCCCTTGAAGACCGCGTCATCAATATGATCCTGCAGAATCCTGGCCTGCCGGTCGAAGATGACCGGCCCAACCTCTCCGACACGGATATCTGGGTGATTGAGACGAACGGCCTCGGTCTTGATCTTCAGCCGGGAGACGAAGTCTTCGGCAATGGTCCTTGCAACATAAATGCGCTCGATGGACTGGCACGCCTGTCCGGTGGAGAGCACCGAACCGCGAAGGGCCGCGTCCGAGGCTGCTTCGGGGTCGGCACCCTCGAGCACGATGAGCGGATCCTTGCCACCGAGTTCCAGGAAGGCCGGGATCATGGCAGCCGCGGCGCTGGCATAGACCTTGCGGCCGGTCGCGACCGAGCCGGTGAAGCACACCGCATCAACGGCACTGATGAGGGCGGCGCCCGTTGCGCCATCTCCCCTCAGGATCTGAAAGACGCCGCCAAGGCCGGCTTCGGCAATCGCGGTTTCCAGAGGATCCGCGAAGCGCGGCGTCACCTCGGAGGGCTTGAGCGCCACGGCGCAGCCGGCGAGCAAGGCTGGCACCGTGTCGATCATCGAAAGGGTCAGTGGGAAGTTCCAGGGCGAGATCACGCCGACGACACCCATGGGGCAGAATTGCGCGGTGTGTCGCAGATGCGGCATGGACCGACCTTGCTGCCAGCCTGTCGGCAGAAGGCTGTCGGCCTGTGCGACCCAGCCCCTGAGGCCGGCAATCGCGCCCTCCACTTCGAGCCGCGCGATGCGCCTGCGCCCGGTGTCGGCCTCGAGAGCGCTTGCGATGGTGTCTGCATTCCGGCTGAGAGCATCGGCCAGGCTGAGCAGCGCTCCAGCACGGTCCTCGATCGACAGCGCGCTCCATTCGCCGAACCCCTCGCGAAGTCCGGCGACGGTCGCCTGAACTTCGGCTGCGTCCACGGCGGTAAAGGCATGGTCAAGCGCGCCGGTGCGCGGGTTTCGGGCGGTCATTTCGCGCATCTCTCAGCCAAGCCCCAGAACACCGGGGTTAAGACGCCCGTCCGGATCAAGGACCGCCTTCAGCCGCTCGACCAGCACGCGCGTGCCCGGCATCCGGCTTGCGGCATAGGGATAACAGCGCCCGACCTGGAAATGCGCCCCGCCGCGTCGGCGGAAGATGTCGATCACCTGCTCGCGCAGCCCGCCGACAAAGGCTGTTGCCTCAGGATTCGGCGCGTGGCGGGGGAGTTTTGCCAGCCATGAGGCTTCCACGCTCTCCTCATGAATGGCGAAAAGCTCCTCCGGCCAGATGAAGACCGGCTCGATCAGATAGCCAGTGGTCGACAGCGACGTCACCAGATATCCGGTCAGCACCCCATGCGCCTCCAGTTCCGCTTCCGCTGAGGTGAACAGCTCATCGATCTCGGCCCAGGTCGCCGGCCCCTCCGACAGGGGCACGATGCCATGTACCGGTACCCAGCGCTCCCCGCCCGGCCCCAGCATGTTGTTGAGCGGCGTGAAGGGATTGGCGCGTATGATCTTCGGGATGGAATTCTCGATCTCCTTCGCGCCGTGCCTGCGCGCGATGGCTCTCAGCCGGTCGAGATCGGCCGCCACCCCCGGTTTCGAGCGGCCCTCGACGACGAGGTGCAGCGAATACGCCGCCTCGTCCATGAAGCCCCGGCCCGCCAGCGCGATGCGAGCCCCTTCCTTCAGGCCTTTCAACAGCGATCCCTGTCCGCGCACCACCTTGCCGAGCGTCTTAATGTCGGAATCAAGCGAGGCGCGGGCCATGCGCACGCGCTGCAGGTTCGGGTCGAAGCCGAAGAGTTCGCAGGCCAGTCCCTCACGCGCCATACCGGCCATGGCAAGCGCGCAAGCCTCTCGCGACACGAATTCGAAACTCGCCCAGTCCTCATGTTCCGGTGCCCGGATCAGGCGGAAGCTTGCCTCTGCCTTGTGGCCGAACGCACCGCCATCACCCAGGAAAAGACCAGTCAGGTCCGGGCCGTAATGTCGCCAGAAGGGCTTTCCATTCGCGCTGCCGCCGGTGCCAGTGCGCACGAGCGTGCCATCGGCGAGGACCACGGCGACGGATGTGACACTGTCGGCGGTTGGCCCATACGTGCCGGCCCCGAAGAAGGCATTGTTCTGGGATAGCCCGCCACCAATGGTGGAGGTCAGCCCTGACAGAGGTCCCCAGAATGGCGTGCGAAGGCCTTTCACAGCGAGTGCATCGTTCAGCGTCTTCCAGGTGCAGCCCGCCTCGACGGTCACATACATGTCGTCAGCATTGATCTCGACCACCCGGTCGAGGCCGGTCATGTCGAGAATGCCGACATGCTCGCGGTCCGGCGTGTAGCCATTTGTGTAACTCATCCCGCCGCCGCGGGGATTGAGCGCGAAGCCTCTTTCATGTGCGGCAGCGACGGCCCGCTGAAGCTGTTCAAGGCTGGTCGGCCGCGCGACGAAATCTGCGTCCTTGCCCTTTGACCAGATGTCCTGACTCATCAGCGCGCGCGTGTCAGGCGCGGTGCTCATTCCGTCGGGTCCGAGAAGCTGACGGAGCACGCCGGTGAGTTCGTCCAGCACTTCGGTTTCCTTGGCCATATGTGTCTCCTAGACCGGTTTCCAGAGGCCGAGAAAGGCCGCCGCGAGGAGGCAGGCCCAGATCGCCACGACCATGGGCCGCGCCACGCCCATCAGCCGGTTGAGCGTCGCCTCCCCCGATGCTTCGTCTGGCCCAGACAGGCTTGCCAGTGCCGGACCCAGAGGGACGAGGACGCCCCGGATGATCAGGCCGAGCACGACAGCTGCGGCAAGGAGAAGGAGCTTGACCGCGAGAAAAAGTGGCCAGTCCGTGTGTCCGGTGAGCGCAGCAATGGCCAGAGTGATCAGGCCGGCGAGCACGAGCCATCTGAGTGCGAGGTCGAGCGTTCCTGTCCAGCGTGGCAGCTTGCCGTGACGCAGGTGCCGCAGCCAGACGAGCGCCAGCCAGCCCGCAAAACCTGCCGAAACACACCAGATGATGGTCCGGTCAAGCGTGATGTATCCGGTCTCGCGCGCCAGCAGGAGCCCGGTCGGAAGCGCAAGGATGAGCGCGGTGCGTGGGGCCATATCGACATCGCCGACGATCTTCACAGCGAGCAGGCGGCGTTCGGCGCTGACGCCAGGTTTCGTCAGGAACCGGCTCGCATAGAAGGCACCAAGGTCGCCGCCCAGCCAGTAGACGAAGACGAGGATGTGCAGCAGTGTGAGGAGCGCCTGTTCAACCGACAATGTACATCCTCTCCTCGCCGCCTGAGAAAAGATATATCATTTGCGGGCCGGATGGCCAGAGCCCGTTTCTCAGGTGTCGCCGCGCCAGTCGGTCGCTGAGTTTCGCGTCAGGCGCATCTGGTACTGGAACCGGTCGGCGCGATAGGTGGCGGTGATCTCCTGCACAGGGCGGCCACCGGCCCCTCGCATGATGCGGTGAATGCAGAGGACCGGCGCGCCGGGCGACACTTCGAGATGTCGTGCGACATCGGCGCTGGCGGCGGCGGCGGTGATCGACTGGGTGGCCTCGACCGGACGATGCCCGGCCTTGTCGAGGAGGCTGATCAGGCTCTCGCGCCCGAGTTCCTCGCGGGAAAAGCCAGATGCGATCGCGGCGGGCATGTGCGTGACCAGATGCGAAAAGGGTTCGCCCTCCAGCCGCCTTGCCCGCACGATGCGGATCGCCGGTGTTCCGACCGGCACTTCGAGCGCCTCCGACAGGCGCGGCCCGGTTCCGATCTCCTCCAGGTCAATCAGTGTGACCCTTGTCTTCAGGCCCATGCGCGTGAGGCCGTCGATGAGGTTTTCGAAGCTTGCCTTCACGGTCGGTGCGGCCGGGTCGAAAGTGACCACCGTGCCGCGTCCGCGATGACGGCGCACGAGGCCCGAGACGGCCAGCTCGTTCAGCGCGCGCTTCACCGTGATGCGCGAGACACCGAGAAGCGATGTCAGTTCCTGCTCGGGTGGCAGGCGGTCGCCCGGCGCAATCTGGCCGGACACGATCTTGTCGCGCAGCAGGTCGAGTATCTGCTGGTAGAGCGGCGTTGAGGCGGACTCGTCGATGAGGTCCGGCGAAAGGTCGAGATCGATGGAAGCGCTGTCAGGCATGACATCAGCCGTAGAGCGTGATTGCCGTCTGCTCAAGTTTCACATTCCCGGCCAGCGAGAAAACATCATCCGCCTCCTGCAGGGCTTCCGGTGGCCCGTTGACGGATGGATGCAGCGTCCGACCAAATCTTCCCGCCGATGAACTGTCCGATCGCGAGGGTCAGTTCCTGATATTCGACCGAGGCGTACATGCCGCAGCTGATGTAGGGATCGGCCTGCATGAGAGCCTGCGCGTCCTCATGGCTCTCCGCCAGCACGAGGAAGACCGAACCAATGAGCCTGTCCCCGCCCGGCTCCCTGATCGGGCCTGCCGTGACATAGCGTTTCCAATGGCGTTCCACATGTGCGAGATGGGCGTCGAGATGCTCCATCCGCAGTGTTTGCGAACGTTCCGGATCATCCTTGCAGCTCACCAGGAAGCAGGTTTGCGGATGGCGCGGCACATGCGGCGGAGCATCGGGCAGCCGGTCAGGATCCATCATTTCAGCACGCCGTCCCTGACCAGACGGTCGATCACGGCCTGCTGGGCCGCAATCGCCTCGGCACGTTCGATCATGCGACCGTCCGGCGTGCGGTCGGCGGGCGCGTGGTTCGCCCTTGCATAGGCGGGCGCGAAGGCGGCATTCGGCAGCCTCGAAAGCGTGTTCGTCATGCCGGTCCTGCGCCGTGTCTCGCGCAGGGCACCGACATCAAGCACGGCATTGGCGTTGATCGTTTCGCCCGTGCCGGCCTCTGCCAGCGTTCGCCCGTACCAGTCGAGAACGATCGACATGCCATCTGTGGAGGCCGAGGGCACGGGCGTGCCGATGATTTCCGCGCTGTTGGCGGACACGACATAGGCCATGTTTTCCACAGCGCGGGCCTTTTTCGCGATGTGCTTCGGTGTCAGCGTCGGCGCACCAACCTCCGAAGTGGGGTGGAGGAGGATCTCTGCTCCCTTGAAGACATGGCAGCGTGCAATCTCGGGATAGAGGATCTCCTCAGAGGCCACGGTTGCGAGAACGCCAATCTCGGTGTCGGCAACTGGGAAGACGGCATCCTCGCCATGGACGTCGAGATATTTCTCCCAGACATCATAGGGCGAGGGTGTGTAGAGCGAGATCATGCGCCGATAGCGCAACATGGTGTCGCCATTTGGAGCGTAGACCACGTTCGACTGGAAATAGAGATCGGGAAAGTTCGGATCGTTCTCATAATGGTTCGAGCACAGGAAGATTCCGAACATGTCTGCCAGCCCTGCGAGTTTCTCTGCAAATGCGCCGTCCATGCCGATCGCGGCCTTGTCCTGCCATTGCTCGCGGGTCTCCCCGAGCGGGAATCCCGTCATCCAGTATTCCGGCAGAACAACAAGCTTCAGGTCATAGCCGTTGAAGCCCTTGAGGAAACCTCTTGCCGCGCCAATCTGGCCGCGCACACGGGCGATGGCGGCCTCCATGCGGGTGCGGGCGCTGTCTCTCGAGGTGTCCTGATTGACCGCATCACAGACGGTCTGGAGGGCAAGTGCGGTGTAGCGCATGGATTGGGATCCTTGAGCGAGGGCCGGAGCGGCGAGTGCGGCGGCACCGGCGAGCAGGAGATCGCGGCGGGTCATCTATCTGCCACCCTTTGATCATCCCAAGCCTTCAGCCAGCGTTTCGGTGCCGCCTTGCGCCAGGCCCTGACGAGATGGTGACGTGCCCAATCGGCATCGAAACGATCCGCGCGCATCAGGATGATATTGTGCGGGCGGTGATGGTCGGTGGTGAAGAAGCGGTCCGGTTCGGTCTCAAGGAGGACGTCCAGCTCCTCGCGATCCACCTTGAAGGCGGGCGCGTCGGCATCGGCCTGTGGTGCCCACCAGCACCACATCCTGCCGTGTGCCTTCAGGTTCGGGTTGCCCCAGGAAACAGTTTCGGTGACCTCCGGCAGCTTCAGTGAAAGCGCGAACGCCTTCAGGTCTTCCCATCCCTCCATCTTCATGGGTGGGCCTCTTTCTCGAACGCGTCGGCGATCTGCGAAGCCGTCGCGCACCACACAGCCGTGTCGCGGTCGAGAGTCTCTGCAATCCGCCGGAATGCGTGAACCCGGAAGGGCTGGCCCATGACGAAAGGGGTGACCTGAAAGCCCAGCATTTGTGCGCCGTAGCGCTGCCTTTCGGTTTTCAGGAATTCAGTGGCCTCGATCACCTGATCGGCCCAGCGGTCCTCGCCCTGACGCCGGTCGAGAATGAGACTGGCATCTTCCAGTTCATTGTGAACCGGCAAGGTCAGAACCGTGCCGGAGCTTGCGCGCGCGGGCACAGGCACCTGGTCGGTTTCCCAGTCGAGGCAGCGTTTGAAGCCATGTTCTGCCAGAAGGTCGAGTGACTGGCGAGACTGGTTGCGCGCGGGGCTCATCCAGCAGGTGGGGCCGAGGCCCATCTCGTCAAACGCCGCGCGGGTCTGTGCGATCATGCGCTCTTCGTCTTCCCGCGCCATTCCTCCCCAGTGAATGGCGGCGGTGTGCAGTCCGGCAGCGGCGAGTTCATGGCCGTCCGCCGCGATGGCATCGACCAGTGGTCGGGCTTTCTGAAGCAGAACCGCGCTCAAGGGGAAGGTCGCCTTCAGCCCACTGGCGCGCAGAACGTCCAGGAGACGGTAGACGCCCACCCGGTTTCCATAGTCCCGCGTCGTATAATGGCGCAGGTCCGGATAGGGTGTCTTCATGCCGCGCGGATGGCCGAAAGGCTTGCTGGTCGGGTTGAGCGGATAGAATTCGCAGGGGATCACCATCATCACGGCAACGGCCTGCCCGCCGGGCCATGAAATGGGCTTGCGGTCCCTTGCGAGACGCCAGTCATGCCGGTCGATGTCCTGGCCATAGCGGCGTCTGCGATAGGTGAGGTAGTCGTCGGGCAAGGTCATTCCGCAGCCTCGCAGAATCCTGTTCCACCTGTCGCGAGACCGCGGGCCTCCATGTCGGCGACGGTGTCATCCCAGCAATTCTCCCGGAAGTAGCCTGCGATCTCCACGCCGGTGGTGAACCAGACGTGCTCGGCGTTCTCGGCGAAATGTTTCAGCGCCGCCTCGAAGGGGCGGATGCGGTGAGGCTGGCTGACGAGATAGGCGTGCAGGGGAACGCACATGACAGTGCCCGAGCCCTCGCCCTCGACCAGCAACTGGTCGAACTGGCGCTTCAGCACGTCGGCATAGGCCCAGGGATCCATGCCCTGCACGCTGTATGTAATGACGTCATTGACCTCCAGCGAATATGGCATGGAGATGAGCCGGCCGGAGCGGGTCTTGACCGGCTGGGGCTGGTCATCCTGGAAGAGGTCGCAGGTGTACCAGAAATCATATTCCGCGATCAGGTCGAGCGTGCGGGTCGTGTGCGTCAGGGCCGGTGCGAGATAGCCGCGAATGCGCTGCCCGGTCGCGTCCTGCACGGTCCTGATACTGTCCTCGATGACCGCGCGCTCCTGCGCCTCGGTCATGTTGTAGGAATAGCGGGTGTTGTAGATGCCGTGGGAGAAGAACTCCCAGTCACTTTCCACACATGCCTCGATAATCTCGGGACAGTGGTCGATCATGGCGACGTTCAGCGAGACCGAGCCGCGCAGGCCGTAACGGTCCATCAGTTCCATCAGCCGCCAGTGGCCGACCCGGTTGCCATAATCGCGCTGGGAGTAGCCCACCACGTCCGGTGTCGGGCGTGGCCAGCCAGGACGCGACGGATTGACCGGCGGGTCGAATTCGTAGAATTCGATGTTTGGCGCGATCCAGAGCGCAAGTCTCTTCCCGCCCGGCCAGGTGATTTTCGGCCTGTCGCGATAGGGCCAGTGATCGTAAAGATTGGGATCGGCGACACTCATGTGCTGTAGCCCTCAATCCAAGCCATGACCTCCGACACCTCGACCACATCGGCATATTTGAGCTGCAAATCCGTCAGATTGGCGAAATGATAGCTCTCATGCTTGTCGGCGACGCACTCGATCGGGACGATGGTGCGATATCCGTGCGAAAGCGCATCAACGGCGGTCGCGCGCACGCAGCCTGAGGTCGATCCGCCCGTCACCACTACCGTGTCGACGCGATGAAAGGTGAGGAAACTGGCGAGCGGCGTCTCGAAGAAGGCGCTCGGCATGCGCTTGTCATAGACCGCGTCCACCTCGCAGTCGATCTCCAGCCGGTCGTCGAATTCATGACGATTGGAGCCGTATTTGATGTTCTGCAACGAGTCCGGCGTATCGGTCCGTGTGCCCCAGACGCCGGCATCGGCGGCGTTCGGCATGTAGGCGACACGGGTCCAGACCACCGGCAGGCCGTTTGCACGCGCTGCCTTCGATAGCGCATTGATGTGTTCCATCTGACGCGGATCGGTGATGTAGCCGGTCTTCGGGAAGAGATCCGGACGCGTGTAGGCCTTCTGCGGATCGACGTTCACCACGGCGAGTTTCCGTCCGAAGCCGAATCTCGCCCGGGCCGGATTGGCGCGAACCTCCTCGAAGATTTCCCGCGCGGTCTTGTCAGACCGGATCATGGTCGGCTCGCTCGTGCCCATCTTTGTCCTCCCATTCCACACTTCCGCAAATTTGGTATATCTTTTACGCTGCGTCCAGAGTGGGCTTCGGAGGAAACGACATGATCAAGGCGACATCAACACTGATCGCGCTGGGGATCGGGACCGTGCTGGGTGCCGCCTGTACAAGTCTCATGGGGCAGGGCGGCGCACCAGAGGCTCAGACACCCCCTTCAGCTCCGGCCTACATGCTGGTGATCGGCAAGGTGAACGAAAGCGAGGCTTTCGGAAGCGGTTATGCCGCGAAGCTTCCCCGGCTCTATGAGCGCTTCGGTGGCGGCTATCTCGCCATTGGAAGCCGGAAGACCGTACTTGAGGGGGAAATCGGGTTCGAGAGCTATGTGCTCGCGAAATGGCCATCGGAAGAAGCTGCGCTCGCCTTCTGGAACAGCCCCGAATACGACGAGCTCCGCCGTGCCCGCATCGACAATGGCTGGGGCGATTTCGATGTTGTCCTCCTGCCGGGCCTGCCCGCTCCGGCCACTGTGGCACCGATGGTTCGCGACGAGCCGAAATGACCGGCATTGGCGGCGGTTCTCAGGCGTCGGATGACGCAAAACTGCAACATTTTGCGATTTCCTCGATGCAGACACATTGCCGCAGGATTTAAAAGATATATCATTTGCGCTGAGGACACGGAACCAACCTCTTCTCGGGGAGACTAAAATGACCTTCAGGACCGCACTCAGAGTGACTGTCACCGGCGCGTTTGCCGGTGCCTGCCTTTCCACCGCAAGCCTCGCCTCGGCGCAGGAGGCGACCGATGATGAAGCCCGGCTGGGTACTGTGAGGGTCACCGCGCAGCGCGTTGAGGAAAACCTGCAGGACGTGCCAGTGGCCGTCACTGCGCTTGACAGCGAGCAGATCGAACGTCGACAGGTGACCGATATTCTCGACCTCACCGCCCAGGTGCCGAATATCAACATCGCGTCCAATACCGGCACGGCAAATGCCGCGCGCATCTTCCTGCGCGGCGTCGGTGAGGATGAAAGCCGCGGTGCGGTCGATCAGGCCGTCGGTATCTATGTGGATGGCGTCTATATCGGCCGCTCTGTCGGATCGCTTTTCGACGTGGTCGACCTTGAGAGCATCGAGGTTCTGCGCGGACCCCAGGGCACGCTTTACGGGCGCAACACGATTGGCGGCGCGATCAAGCTGTCCTCGGTCAAGCCGCAATTTGAGAATGGCGGCGACATCCGACTGGTGATCGGCAATGAGGGCCGCCTCGACATTCGCGGCACCGGCAACCTGCAGCTTGCCGATACGCTCGCAATCCGTGGGACGGTGCTTTCGCGTGAACGTGACGGTTTCCACCGTATCGTGCCGAACGGCGAACTCGCGGGACAGGGTGCCGATGTGGGCGAGCAGGACATTCTGTCGGGGCGTCTCAGCATCTATGGCGAGATGGACAATGGCTGGAGCGTGTTTGCTGCCTATGACTACACCGAGGACGCTTCCGACCCGATCCCCGGATCCGTCGCGCCGGGCTTTGACGGCGACAATGACCTCTTCACCATCGACCCGGTTCCGGGCCTGACCTGCACAATTGGCAGCACGCGTCCCGGCTGTTTCCTCGGATACGGCCAGAACACCGAGACCAAGGGGCTTTCTCTCAATGTGCAGGGTGAACTCTTCGGGCTCGATTTCAGTTCCATCACGGGCTACCGGGAGCTTGCGGACAGCCTGACCTCGCCAATCGGCGACGCGTTCTACGAGCAGGCGACAGTGCAGGACCAGTTCAGCCAGGAATTCACGCTTGGCTACTCCACCGACCGGATGGACCTGCTTGGTGGAGTGTACTTCTTCACCGAGGAACTGGCGCTCGACACCACTTTCGTCATCTTCCCGACCCGCATCGACAGCACGACGGAGTCCTTTGCCATTTTTGGCCAGGGCTCGTTCAACATGACCGACGCGCTGAGCCTGACGGCAGGTGTGCGCTACACCGATGAGAGCAAGGATCTCGACGGCGTCAACTTCCTGATCCCCGGATTTGCGCGCACTGACAGTCGCAGTTTCGAGAATACGAGCTTCACGGTCGGTGCCGACTACGCCATCAGCGACGGCATTCTGGGCTATGCCAAATACTCAACCGGCTTCAAGTCCGGCGGCTGGTCGCCTGATGCCTTCTCGGCCACTGCCATCTTCCTGCCGGTGGAAGAGGAGACCCTCGACAGCATAGAGGCCGGCATCAAGGCAGACCTCTTCGACAACCGGGTGAGGTTCAACACGGCGGTCTTCTTCAACCAGTATAAGGGCCTTCAGATCGGTGCGACCGTCCCTGGTGTCGGCTTCACGCGCTTCAATGTGGACGAAACCGAGATCATGGGCCTCGAAGTGGAAGCGCTGTGGCAGGTGACGCCGGGTTTCCAGCTGAATGGCAATCTCGGCCTTCTCGACGCGGAATACACTGCGCTGACCGGCGACCAGGCGCGCGGCCTGACCAATACCGGAGTGGGCTGCCCCGCCGGTGTCGATCCCTTCGATGATGCCCAGATCATTGCCTGCGCCTCCGGCCTCGATCTGAAGAACGCGCCGGAATACAAGATCAATATTGGCGGGCTCTACACCACGCCCATCGGCAATGGCGAACTGGTCGCGACAGCTGATGTCTCCTATGAGGATGAGAGCTATTCTCTCGTCGCGAATGCGCCGCCAAATGCCCTCATCAGCTTCGATGCCATCGTGAATGCCCGTCTCGCCTATCAGGCGGAAGCGGGCTGGTCGCTGGCCGTGTTCGGGCGCAACATCACCGATGAGGAATATTACCGCGCCGCGACGGCTGGTGACTTCATCGCCTACGCCGCCGATCCGGCGACGTTTGGCGTGGAACTGGGTATCCGATTCTAGGGTGCGTCTCCACATGACGCATCTGTTCTGCGTACTGGCAACCGCAGCGATCCTGCTGTGGTTGCCGAGCTGTTCAGTGGCACCGGCTGGTGCGGCAGAAGACATGGCTGTCGCAAACGAGAAGCCGGCACCGATCACGACGATGCCGTGGAGCGAGGTCTCGATCTCGGTGACCGACCTCGATGCGGCGGCGCGCTTTTTCCGGGAGATTGGCGGCTATGAGACCGTTCATCGCGGGCCCTTGCCGACGGGCAGCGGCCGCGTCTGGGGATTGCCTGAGCCGTTGCGCGGCGAATCGCTTCTCCTGCGTGCGCCCGGTGCAGAGCATGGCTTTGTGCGACTGATCCGATTTGACGTGGCCGGGCCCAGGCGTCCGACCCGTCCGGGTGCGAGGGCCTGGGACACGGGCTGCTACTGGTCAGTCATGGTGCGGGCGAAGGATCTGCAGTCGATCATCGACGATGCCATTGCCATGGGCTGGTGGACCGAAACGTCCATGGCCTATCTCGAATTCGGTCCGTCGAAACTCAATGTCGTGGTGCTCAAGGGTCCGGGCGGGATGCAGGTGCAGGCCTATGAGCGCCTGACCACGCCCCTGCCCGCGGGTTTCCCGGATTTCGAGCGGATCTCCCAGCCCTTCAACCTCATGCAGATGACGCGCGACAGGGAAGCCGTGCGCGAACTACTCGTCGATGTGATGGGCTTTGACACCTTCTGGTTCGGCCCGCCCTACACCGATCCCGAGCCGACCGTCATGCCGCTCGGCATTCCGCAGAACCTGACAACCCGCGTGCCCTACAAGGCCGGCATCTTCTATCCCGTCCCCGGAGAGTTCGGACGCATGGAGGCGATCGAGATTGATGGGCTGGACGGCGAAGACCATGCCGCAAGATGTGTGGCCCCGAATCTCGGCATTCTGCGGGTGAGCTACCCGGTCGAAGACCTTGCATCCGCCCGCAAACGCTTCGAGGGCACTTCCTACCGCATCGTCAGCGAGATCGCGGAGACCGAACGTCCACCCTCCGGCCGTGTCCGCGCCTTCACCATTGCAGCACCCGACGGGGGACAGATCGAGTTCTTCGAGCGTAACTGATTCCCATTCAAAGCCTTTTCGCCTTACTTCATCGTGCAGGCTGGTCATGAAACGCGATCAGAAAGCCTCTGGCACCTGCAGGCTGACTTTCCGATGAAGTGAGTGTGCAAAGGTCTGGCGAGAGAACTTGCATCGTCTTTGACGGTATCACAGCCATACAGATTTCTTGCAGGATTGAAGGCTGCGAAGAAGATGCGCTCCTTCATCACCGGGCGAGGGATGACATCATGGCTGAGATGGCGTGGCGTCAGAGATCGGCGGGGACGCGCACCAGCCTTTGCAGATGGGCCGGCGAGGTGGCGCTCATCCTGTTCGCTCTGCTAGCGCTCAGCCTCATCGTGATGCGCCGCTGCCTTGCCTGAATTCTGGCTTTGCAAGACCGGCGCGACTGGGCCAAAACACGAACATGGCGATTGCGCGCATCCTCTTCCCCCTGCCCCTGCCGGAGCCCTTCGATTATGAGGTTCCGGACGAACTTCACCTTGTTCCCGGCAGCTATGTCCGCGCGCCCCTTGGCACGACGGAGCGCATCGGTGTGGTCTGGCAGGTGGTGAACGAGGAGGCCGGGGAGCTGAGCCTGAAACCGGTCACCCATGTCTATCCCGCCCCGCCCATGCCCGCCTCCCTGCGCACCTTTGTCGACCGCATGGCGCGCTATGTGTGCACGCCGCCGGGTCAGGTGTTGCGCATGGTTCTGCGGTCGCGTGAGGCCTTGCTGCCGCCGCGCACCGAAACGGTCTACGGTCCTGCGCCGGCTGATCCGGTTCGCCTGACGCCGGCGCGCAAGAAGGTCATCGAGGCAGCGAGACGCGCCAATCGCCCGCTGACGGCGGCGAAGCTGGCGCAGATGGCGGGTGTGTCAGCCTCCGTGGTCAAGGGGCTCGCCGATGCGGGGAGCCTGCTCAGTTTCAATGAGGCTGTTGATCCGCCCTTCGACCGGCCCAATCCCGACCGGAAAGGCTACGCGCTGACGTCGGAACAGGAAGCCGGAGCGGCCACGCTGCGCGAGGCGGTGCGTGCGCGCAGTTTCCAGCCCATCCTGATCGATGGCGTCACGGGGTCGGGCAAGACAGAGGTCTATTTCGAGGCGATTGCCGAGGCGCTGAAATCCGATCCGAAAGCGCAGATCCTGGTCCTCTTGCCCGAAATCGCTCTCACACAGGCGATTCTGGCGCGTTTTGAGGCGCGGTTCGGCGCGGCACCTGCGCCCTGGCATTCCGGCTTGTCAGATGCTGAACGTCGCCGCAGCTGGCGCGAAGTTGCGCATGGGCGCGGCCGGATCGTTGTCGGCGCGCGCTCAGCCCTGTTCCTCCCCTTCCCGAATCTGCGGCTGATCATTGTGGACGAGGAGCATGATGGCAGCTTCAAGCAGGAGGATGGGACGGTCTACCATGCCCGTGACATGGCGGTCCTGCGTGCCGCCTGCGAACAGGCCACCGTGGTGATGGCGTCGGCGACGCCAGCGCTCGAGACACTGTCGAACGCCGCTCAGGCCCGCTACAGCGTGATCCGCCTTGCGGCTCGTCCCGGAACGGCTCGGTTGCCGGATGTGCAACTCGTCGATCTTCGCGAAACGCCGCCGCCCAGGGATCACTGGCTGTCGCCGCCCCTTGTGGAGGCCCTGAACGAGACTTTCGAAGCCAGCCAGCAATCGCTCCTCTTCCTCAACCGGCGCGGCTATGCCCCGCTCGTGCTGTGCAGGGCGTGCGGCGAGCGGCTGCGCAGTCCGGGCACGGAAAACTGGCTCGTCGAGCACCGCTATACCGGCCGCCTGGTTTGCCACCTGACCGGCTATTCCATGCCGAAGCCTGACACCTGTCCGCATTGCGGAGCGAAAGACACGCTGATGGGGGTCGGGCCGGGCGTTGAGCGGGTGGCGGAAGAGGTGCGAGCCCTCCTGCCACGTGCGCGGGTGAAGATCTTCTCATCCGACACCGCCGAGACCGGAGAGCAGGTGCGCGACATCATCGAAGCCATGGCTGTGGGCGACATAGACGTGCTCGTCGGCACGCAGATCGTGGCCAAGGGGCACAATTTCCCGGGCCTGACACTGGTCGGCGTGATCGATGCCGACGCCGGCATGAAGGGCGGTGATCTGCGCGCGGGCGAGCGGACTTTCCAACTCATCTCACAAGTCGCCGGACGGGCAGGACGAGCCGAGGCACCGGGGCGGGCGCTCATCCAGACCTACCAGCCAGAAAGCCCGCTCATGCAGGCGCTCGCGGCGACCGACCGGGATGCCTTCGTTGCCGCCGAGCTTGAGGGCCGCGAACTCATGGGCCTGCCACCCTATGGACGCCTCGCCGCGCTGATCCTGTCCATGCCGGACGAGCAGAGGGCCGCCGCCTATGCGCATGAACTGGGTCGCGCCGCGCCGAATGGCGAGGGCATACAGGTTTTCGGTCCGGCCCCGGCGCCGATCGGTGTGCTGCGCGGGCGTTATCGCTGGAGGTTTCTCGTGCAGGCCGAGCGCGGGCGGGACATTTCCGCCTATATGATGGCCTGGCGCAGGCGGCTCAAACCACCGTCAAGCGCTCGGATCAGCATCGATATCGATCCCTATTCCTTTCTCTGAGGCAGATGAACGAGATGGCCGAACCACATCCTGACGCGCTGAAATCGGCCTGTCTGGAGCTTTCCGGGCGCGATTTCGTCCTGGACAAGGCGTTTGCGCGGGTTGGCGTGCCGACATGGCGCTCGCGCCCGGCGGCCTATGTGACGCTCGCGCGCACCATTGCAGGCCAGCAGATATCGACCAAGGCGGCTGCGGCGATCTGGACCCGGCTCGAGGCGCTTCTGGGCGTGGTGGATGCCGACCGCATGCTCGCGACCCCTGACGAGGCATTGCGCGCGGCGGGGCTCTCCCGGCCGAAGGTCGCGCACATGAAATCGGTTGCGCAAGCTGTGGCCGACGGGCGGCTGTGCTTTGAAAGGCTGCTGGCAGCACCGCTTGAAGCGGCCCGCGCCGAGCTTCTCGCGGTGAGGGGCATTGGCCCCTGGACAGCGGAAATCTTCTGTCTCTATGCCAAGGCGGACCTCGATGCCTTTCCGCACAATGATATCGGCCTGTCAGAGGCGTGGAAGCAGCTCTCCTGTGTCGAAATCCGGCCCAATCCGAAGGAATTCACCGAAATTGGTGCGGCCTGGTCGCCTTTTCGGGGCGTGGCGACGCATCTGCTCTGGGCCTGGATCAATGTCGAGCGCGACGCCGCATACCCTTGACCGGCCTTCGCAAAGCCCGCACTCAGTCCACACGTCACCCCCGCCAGCGGACACCGAATACAGATGACAGACCAGACCGACGCCGACGCGCTCATCCGCGGCCCACAGCCGATCGCATCCATTCTCGGCATCACGCCCTACAAGGGCGGCGAGGCGCTCAAGGATGGCTGGAAACTCTCCTCGAACGAGAACCCTCTCGGATGCTCTGAGGCGGCCAAGGCTGCCGTGCGCGCCGCTGCGGACGCGCTGGAAATGTATCCAGAGGGTTCAGCGCGCCTGTTGCGCGAGAAGATCGCCAAGAAATACGGCATCGATGTCGACCGCATTGTCTGCGGCGCGGGCTCGGATGAGATCTTCCAGTTGCTCGGTCGCGCCTATCTGCGCCCCGGCGACGAGATCATCCAGACCGAGCATGGCTTCCTCGTCTATCACCTCGTCGCCCAGCAATCAGGCGCGGTCACCATCAAGGCCCCCGAGAAAGACTACTCCGCCGATGTGGACGCCATGCTGGAACGGGTGACGGCGAAGACGCGAATCGTCTTCCTTGCCAATCCGAACAATCCCACGGGCACCTACATCCCCTATGAGGAGGTCAAACGCCTGCACAAGGGCCTGCGCGAGGACATCCTGCTCGTGCTCGACGGTGCCTATGCCGAATATGTGCGCAGTAATGACTATTCCGGCGGGATGGAACTGGCCGGGGAGGCCATGAATGTCGTCATCACGCGCACCTTCTCCAAGATTTACGGTCTCGCGGCGCTCAGGCTCGGCTGGGCCTATGGGCCGGAAGGTGTGATCGATGCCATTCACCGTGTGCGCGGGCCATTCAATGTGAACTCGCTGGCACAGGCAGCGGGCCTCGCGGCGATCGAGGATGAGAGCTTTGTCGATCAGTCGGTGAGCCACAACCAGGCCGAGCTTGACCGGATGCGCCCGGCGCTCGAAGCCATGGGCTATGAGGTCACGCCGAGCGTGTGCAATTTCCTGCTGGTGCATTTCGGTGCCGACAAGAAGCACACCGCTGAAAAGGCCGACAAATTTCTGCGCGAACGCGGCATTGTTGTGCGCGGCATGTCAGCCTACGGCCTGTCGGAGGCGCTGCGGATATCCATCGGCGTCGAGGCGGCCAACGACGCCGTTCTGGCGGCGCTTGAAGATTTCGCCAAGGCGGGATGAGCTTGAGCCGTCCCGTCCTCAAAACGCTCTGCCTGATCGGGGCGGGCCTGATCGGCTCATCGATTGCCCGTGCAGCGCGGGAGACCGGTGCGGCGGAAGAGGTTCGGCTCTGGGACCGGGAAGAAGCGGTGCGCGGCCGCGCAGCGGAACTCGCCTTGGGGCGTGTGGCCGAGACGGTCGAGGACGCCGTCTCTGGTGCAGATCTCGTCATCCTCTGCACGCCGGTCGGCGTGTTGGGCGAGGTGACCAAAGTCATTGCGCCGCACCTGAAGCCGGGTGCCATTCTCTCCGATGTCGGCTCGGTGAAGGCTGCAGCGGCGCGCGCCATGGCCGTTCATTGCCCGGAACAGGTCCACCTCATCCCGGCTCACCCGATTGCAGGAACGGAGAGGTCGGGGCCGGAAGCAGGCTTTGCCACGCTGTTCCGCGATGCCTGGCTCATCCTGACGCCAATTCCCGGCGAGAAGGCCTCTGGAGACGCGATTTCACGACTTGGCGACTTCTGGCAACAACTTGGTGCCCGGGTCGAGACCATGGATCCCGAGCGTCACGATCTTGTCCTGGCGGTCACTTCCCACCTGCCGCACCTGATCGCCTACAACATCGTGTCGACGGCTTATGATCTCGAAGAGGTCACGGAGGGCGAGGTGGTGAAATACTCCGCCGGTGGTTTCCGGGACTTCACCCGCATCGCCGCCTCCGACCCGACGATGTGGCGCGACATCTTCCTTGGCAACAAGACCGCCGTGCTAGAAATCCTCGGGCGCTTCACAGAGGATCTGATCGCCCTTCAGCGCGCCATTCGCTGGGATGATGGCGAAACGCTTTTCAGGGAGTTCACCCGCGCCCGCGGCATCCGCAAGGCGATCCTCGAAGCGGGTCTTGACACCGACAAACCGAATTTCGGTCGCGACTGAACATTCTGGGGCTTTACGCGGGCGATTGAACGCTGAACATATCCAACAAAACCTCAGGGAGGGGTTCCATGTCCATTTCACTCTATGATGCGACCGTCGACGTCTTCATCCGCCAGCTTGATGCTCTGTGCGGCATCATGGCGAAGGGGCGCCAGTTCTATTCCGACAACGGGCTCGACCTCGGCGACCTTCCGGACGAGCGGCTCTGCGGCGACATGCTGCCCCTGCATTTCCAGATCAACTCGGTGCGCAATCATTCGATCGGCGCGGTCGAAGCGGTGAAATCGGGTCAGGCCGGGCCGCCACAGCCGATGGAGTCAACCGACTTCGCGAGCCTGGAGGCCGTTGTGAGAGGCTCCTCAGAGGCGTTGAAGGCGCTCTCGCGTGACGAGGTCGATGCGCTCGCGGGCCGGGACGTGGCTTTCGTCATGGGTGATCTGCGCATCCCCTTCCTGGCGGAAGGCTATTTCACGTCATTCGCGCTGCCGAATTTCATGTTCCACCTCACCACAGCCTATGACATCCTGCGCATGAAGGGTGTCCCCCTCGGCAAGCGCGACTTTCTGGGCCAGCTCGCCATCAAGGCGGGCTGAACGCTCAGGGCACGACCCAGTGCCCTGCCCAGTTCGCGACGGAGCGACGGAAAAACGCGCGGTTGTGGCCGTTTCGATCAAGTTCCAGCACATCGAGCCGGTCGACGGCAACGGTGATGCAGGCGAAATGCGCCGGGACGTCAAAAGCGACGTTGCGGGCCGCTTCCGGATCGGGGGCAGGGCTGCCGGGTGGGGCCGCGCGGGCATAGTCGCCAAGGACATTGTCGCCCAGCCTCGCCTTCGCTGCCTCGATGTCCGCACCGACCGTGCCGACTTTCGCCTGGCCCGAAGCGCGCACCTGCAGGTTCGCACCCTTGTCCCAGAAGAGGAGCGAAACCGCTGGATTTGCTTGGATTTCTGCGACTTTCGGGCTGCGCCCATCGGTAAACAATTCCACCTCGCCGCCTGACCGCTCAAAGCGGCGTAGCACCACCGTGCGCACCTGCGGCATCCCCGCAAGCCCCATGGTGGCGAGCACGGGCGTGCGAAAGGCGCAATGCCGGTCATGCTGCGCGCGAACAAGACGGTCGAGCGCGTGGCCGAGAAAGGTCTGAAGCAAGGCATCCATGCGTGAAAGCTACGTCGATCTTCACGGGTTGCAAGCGCCTCTCATTGACGCGGGGCCAAACGCCTCTAGGGTTCGGTGGACATCAAGGGAGGCGGATGAATGAGAGCATGGTTCAGGATTGACCTGTGGAAACGCGTGATCGCCTTCCTCTTTCTGGGCATGATTCTGGGGTTGGTCCTGCGCAACACCATGGGTGCCGAGGCCGCAGGCGATTTCGTCACCAAGTGGATCTATCCCCTTGGCCAGGCTTTCGTGCAGTTGATCAACTGGCTGATCGTGCCACTCATCTTCACCACGCTTGTCGCCGGCGTCATCGCCATGGGTGACCCGAAACGGCTCGGCAGCCTCGGCCTGCGGACCCTCGCGCTATATTTCGGCACGACGGCGGTGGCGGTGACGCTTGGCCTGATCATCGGCACCCTCATTCCGATGGGTTCCGGCCTCGATGCTGACACCTTTGCAGCCGCCGCGTCATCGGATGTGGAGAATGTCGGCGGACGGGTGAATGCGGCCGGTGATGTGACCTTCATCGATCGTTTCCTGACTGCCGATCCGGTCGACGCCTTTCTGGGCTTCACGGCCGAGCCGCTGACAAATCTCGTGCTTCTGGCCTTCCTGCTGGTGGCCGGCTGGATGAATGCACGTGGCGGGCCGCTGCAGAAGCTCCTGTTTCCGGCGCTTGTTGTGTTCGGCATTCTGTTCGCCGGACTGAACATCATCACAATCATAGTTGCTGCGATCCTGCTCGGCGTCCTGATCCTTGTGTCTGGCGGAGCGCTGAAGCCCGTGGGCGAGGTGCTGGAAGAAGGCGCGGAGACCAGCATGAAGGCGACGATGTGGGTGATGGAAGTCGCACCCTTCGGCGTGTTCGCGCTGATGACCTGGGTCATGGCGACAAAGGGCCTCGGCGTGCTGGTCAATCTTGGCCTGCTCGCGCTCGCGCTCTACCTCACCTGCGTACTGCAGATCCTGTTCACCTATGGTGGCATCATCAAGGGGATGCTGCGCCTGCCGCTCATCCCCTTCTATCGCGGTTGCGCTGACGCTCAGGCCGTCGCCTATTCGACGGCCTCCTCTTCGGCGACGCTGCCCGTCACCATCACCTGCGCCAACGAGAACCTTGGTATCAAGAAGACGGTCGCCTCCTCGGTCCTTCCGCTTGGTGCGACCATCAACATGGACGGTACGGCGGTGTATCTGGGACTTGTGGCCCTGTTCGCGGCTCAGGTGCTCAACATCGAACTGACGCTTGCACAATATGGGTTGGTGGCGCTCGCCGCGACGGTCTCCTCGATCGGTGCGGCCGGCATTCCGAGCGCCGGTCTCCTGCTCGCCGCCGTGGTTCTCGAACAGATCGGCGTCGGCAATGAGCAGGCCGTGCTCATCATTGCCTTCATCTTTCCCTTCGACCGGCTGCTGGACATGATGCGTACACTGACAAATGTCACCGGTGATATGGCCGTCGCGACGGCCGTGGCCAATTGGGAAGGCGAGTTTGACGAAGAGGTCTACCGCGCGCCCGATCATTACTAACAGTGCCGTAAGACTTGGGGTCTTTCTGCGGCAGCAGCAGTCATTCACTGGTCATTCAGCCGGTTTCTGGCTAGTTTTCGGTCAAGCAACTCAAGGAGGGGTTTCCCCAATGCGCATTCTTACCACCGCTGCCATCGCTGCACTCGCTCTCGCCGGAACCGCCGGTGCGCAAGGCATAAAGATCAATCCGGGCATGTGGACCTATGACACCACCATGGACATCTCCATGAACATGAACGGCCAGGAAATGGACATGCCGGGCCAGACCACGTCTGAAAGCCAGTGTGTCACCGAAGCCGACGCCACTTTCGATCCGTCCCAGTTCACCGAGCCGGGCTGTTCCATCTCCAACCTTCAGGAAACCTCCAGCACGGTGTCCTTCACGGTGAACTGCAACCAGCAGGGCATGACCATGACCGGCGACATGTCGGCCACCGTCGTCGATGGCGGCAATGGCATGGACATGACCATGAAGATGAACGGCAATCAGCCGGGCATGGGCACCATGGACATCAATGGCGTCGTCAAGGGCAGGCGCAGCGGCGACTGCTAAGTCCAGCGGCTCCGCGCCAACGCCATGAGCGCCCCGGCCATTGCGGTCGGGGCGTTCTGCGTTTCAGCTGCCATTTGTCTGGCGCAGCGCCGCGCGCACCACATCCCCGATCAGCCGCGCCTCCGCTTCGCGCGAGGAGCCTGACCGCCAGGAAATGCCTATGGAGCGTCCGATGACCGGCTCGGCGAAGGCGCGAACCGCGAGCCGTGCCTCGTGCGTCAGCCCGCTATTGGCCGCCAGCTTCGGCAGCACGCTGACGCCGAGCCCGGCAGATACCATCTGCACCAGCGTGTGCAGGGAGGTTGCAGAGATTTCCGCCTTGTCCGATTTCAGCGCGCCGATACCGCAGACGGCGGCGGTGTGATCGCGCAGGCAGTGACCGTCTTCCAGCAGAAGCAATTGCTCGTCCTTCAGATCGGAGGGCTCCACGCCGTTCTTTAGAGCCAGCCGGTGGTTCTCGGGTGTCACCAGCATGAACTCGTCATCGGCAAGCGTCTGGGTTTCCACACCGGGGGAATCGAAGGGCAGGGCGATCAGCGCGGCGTCAAGCCGCCGGGAGCGGACGTCTTCCAGCAGGCGATCGGTCAGATCCTCGCGCAGACGCAACTGGAGGTCCGGATAGTCCGTGCGCAGACGGGAAAGGGTCGCCGGGATCACGAAAGGGGCGATGGTGGGGATGGCCCCGAGCCGGAACACGCCGGACAGCGGCCGTGACGCTTCGCGAACAGCGGCGGTCAGATCCTCGGTTTCCGCGAGCACCATGCGCGCACGCTGGGCCGCGACTTCTCCGGCGCGCGACAGGCGGGCTCCGCGCGCCTCACGCTCCACAAGCTGCGCGCCGAGAATCGCTTCGAGTTCCTTGATGCCCGAGGACAGGGTCGGCTGCGTGACATGGCAGGCATCGGCGGCACGCGAGAAGGAGCCGTGTTCTGCAATTGCTGCGAGAAACTGGAGCTGTCTGAGTGTTGGAAGGGCCATGACCTGACTTATAGATTCTCTCTCTCCCACGCCAAGACACATTCAATTTGCTGCGACTGCGTGATGCACCATATGCACCCTTGAACCGCTGGTTGTGCGGCGCAAAAATTCTCAAATGAAGAGGACATTCAGCATGCTCGGCATTGGCGACAAGCTTCCCGAATTCAAGGTCACCGGCGTGAAGCCGAAATTCATGCAGCACGAGGAACACGGCGAGAGCGCTTTCGAGGCAATCACCCGCGACAGCTTCCCCGGCAAGTGGAAGATCATCTTCTTCTACCCGAAGGATTTTACCTTCGTCTGCCCGACCGAGATCGCCGAATTCGCCCGCCTCAACGAGGAATTCGCTGACCGTGACGCCGTCGTCATGGGCGGTTCGACGGACAATGAGTTCACCAAACTCGCCTGGCGCCGCGACCATGCCGATCTCGCCAATCTGCCGATCTGGCAGTTCGCCGACACCAATGGCTCGCTGGTGGATGGCCTTGGCGTGCGCAATCTCGAAGAGGGCGTGGCCTATCGCGCGACCTATGTTGTCGATCCGCACAACGAGATTCAGCACGTCTATGTGACCAATCTCAATGTTGGACGGAACCCGCAGGACACGCTGCGTGTCCTGGATGCGCTGCAGACCGACGAGCTTTGCCCATGCAATCGCGCCGTCGGGGGAGAAACGCTCGCGGCCTGAGCGACATAGAAGCGCCAATACGTGTTACCGCCGGGGAAAAGCGTCCCCCACCCTTGAAGTCCCGGCGGCCAGGCGTCCTGTTCGCGTTTCTCGCAGGACAGGACGCCATTTCTTTGCGTGCAGTCTGATAAAACGGAACCCTCCATGAGCATCGAAGCCATCAAGTCGGCACTTCCCGACTATGCCAAGGACCTGAAACTCAATATCGGATCGCTCCTCAACGAGACGATCCTGAACGACCAGCAGAAATACGGCACGCTTCTGGCCTGTGCCTATGCCGTCGGCGAACCGACCGTGGTGAAGGCGGTGAACGGCGAGGTTGAGGGCAAGCTGAGCCCGGAGGCTGCAAACGCGGCGAAGGCGGCCGCAGCGATCATGGGCATGAACAATGTCTATTACCGCTCTACCCACCTGATCTCGAACGAGACCTACGCAACACTTCCAGCCAGGCTTCGAATGAATGTCATCGGCGCGCCGGGAATCGACAAGGCGGATTTCGAGCTCTTCTCGCTGGCCGTGTCAGCGGTAAATGGCTGCGGCATGTGTCTCGACAGCCATGAGGCGGTGCTGCGCAAGCACGGCATGACGACCGAGCAGATCCAGGCCGGCATCCGCATCGGCGCGGTGGTCAACGGCGTCGCGCAGACCCTCAGGGCCGAGGCCGCTGCAGCCTGATCTGGATTTCATGATTTCCCACCGCCGGACGAGCCATGCGCCTGTCCGGCGTCGGTCTTTTCAATCTCTGTAAGAGAAACTTGCCAGCCGAGGCGTCATCGGCGATCCTTTTCTGAACACACATTCACTGATGAATAACCGTTCATGAAACTCGATGCGAAAAATCTCGAAAACGATCTGGTCCGGCTTGAGCCGCTCAACGACGCTCACAAGTCGTTGCTTGAGGGAAGCTCGGCGGTCGAATCCATGTGGCAGTGGATGCCGATGACCGAAGGCGGGACGGGGTTCGAGAATTATTTCGCGAGCATCCAGAAACAGCGCAAGCCGGGTCTCGTCGTGCCCTTTGTGGTGTTCACCAAACCGGATGACGGCTTTGCCGGAGTTTCCGCCTTCATCCATCCGAACAAGACCCATCGGCGGGTGCGTATCGGTTATATCTGGCATCCTGAAACCGTCAGAAGCCGCGGCATCTTCCGGGCGACGCAACTCGCCATGCTGACGCGTGCCTTTGACTGGGGTGCACGACGGGTGGAGTGGATTGTCGATACCCGCAACATCCCCGCCATGCGTGCTGTCGAGGCGCTTGGAGCCCATCAGGACGGCGTCATGCAGGAATGGCAGCGCCTGTCGGACGGCAGCTGGAGCGACGTGGTCATGTTCTCGATGCTGCGATCAGCCTGGCCGCGCAAGCGAGAGGCCATCGAGGCGGCACTGAGCACCTCAGCCTGAGCGGTGCTCAGTGCGGATTGTCGCCTTCCGGGCGCAGGCCGTCCCAGAATTTCTTCACCTTGCCGAGAAAGCCGTTTGATTCCGGATGGCTATCGTCACAACAGCCTTCCTCGAACTCCCGCAGGAGTTCCTTCTGGCGGCTCGTCAGCTTGCGCGGCGTCTCGACGAAGATCTCCATGAACAGGTCGCCATGACCGCCTTCGCGCAGACGGGGCATGCCCTTTCCGCGCAGCCGGAACTGGCGACCGGTCTGCGACCCCTCGGGAATCGACACGCGCGCGGCACCGCCATCTATGGTGGGGATCTCAACCTCGCCACCGAGCGCGGCGGTCGTCATCGGCACGGGCGTGCGGCAGTACAGATTGGGGCCATCGCGCTCGAAGATGTCATGGTCGCGCACGGTGATGAAGATGTAGAGATCACCCTTCGGTCCACCGCGCGCACCCGGTTCGCCTTCACCCGACAGACGAATGCGCATGCCGCTCTCAACGCCCGCCGGTACGCTGACCGAGAGGGTGCGGTCCTTCTCAACCGCGCCGCGGCCATGGCACACATTGCAGGGATGGCGGATGATCTTGCCGCGTCCGCCGCAGCGCCCGCAGGTGCGTTCCATCTGAAAGAAGCCCTGACTGGTGCGAATCCGGCCCGCGCCGCCGCAGTCGGTACAGGTTTCGGGATCGTGGCCGGGTTCCGCGCCTGAGCCGCTACAGTGATCGCAGGTCTCCGAGCCAGGTACCCGTATCTCGACTTCCGAACCCGTGAAGGCGTCCTCCAGTTCGATATCGAGATCATAGCGCAGGTCAGACCCCCGCGCCGGGCCGGCCCGCCCGCGGGCGCGGCCATTTGCTCCGAAGATCTGGCCGAAAAGGTCCTCGAAAATATCGCGCGGATCGGCACCGCCCGGCCCGAAAGGCGAGCCGCCACCCTGTCCGTTCTGGAAGGCGGCGTGGCCGAAGCGGTCATAGGCGGCGCGCTTGTCGGCGTCCGAGAGAATGGCGTAGGCCTCGTTGATTTCCTTGAACTTCGCTTCTGCGCTCGCATCGCCGGGATTCTGGTCGGGATGGTATTTGAGTGCGAGCTTGCGGTAGGCGCTTTTCAGGGCCTTGGCATCGGCGTCCCGGGGCACGCCGAGAGTGTCGTAATAGTCGCGCTGGCTCATTCTGTTTCTCGCGGGCCTCTTGTCAGGAGTGCGGGCCTTGTGGGTCGGGCGCTGCCAAGGCTCATCGCAGACATGGGGACCGGACGCGAAGCTGCAAGACCGGTCCGGCCTCGCTGTTACGAAAACATCAGCGTGGAGAGCTTCCTGCGGCCTTCCTTCGTGATCGAGGATTTCGGCCCTTCGGCCTCGAACACCTTGAGCAGGAGCGCCTTGACCTCACCGTCTTTCGCATTGAGGTCGCTGGCGAGGATGGCCAGGAGATGTTCAGCGGCCTCGCCATTGCGTCCGGCGGCGACGAGGCTTTCGGCCAGTTCGAAGCGGGCTTCGGCATTGGCCGGATCGGCTTCGACGGCTGCGATCTGATCGGCGAGTTCGTCTTCCGCCGGTTCAGCCTCTGATGTCAGCTCAATTGCGGTGCGCACGCTTCTGATCTCGGGATCGGACTGACGGTCGGCAGGCGCCATGTCGAGCGTCTGACGCGCGCGTTCCGGGTCTCCCGCGGCAAGGTAGCAGCGCGCAAGTCCCGCAAATGCCGAGACGTTTTCGGGATCTTCCTGCAGCACGGCGGCATAGGCCTGGACTGCGCCTTCAAGGTCGCCCTGGCGGAAGGCCTGGGCGGCCATCTCGATCACCTGCTCAAGCTCCTGGCCTGCGGGTGAGCCGGAGATCACCTTGTCGAGGAACTGGCGGATCTGGCCCTCGGGCTGGGCACCAGCGAAGCCATCGACCGGCTGGCCGTTCACAAAGGCGAACACCATCGGGATCGATCGCACGCCGAGTTGTCCCGCCACGCCCGGATTGTCGTCAATATTGATCTTGACGAGCTTCACCTTGCCGCCGCGATCATTCACGGCCTTTTCGATCACCGGGCCAAGCGTCTTGCACGGTCCGCACCAAGGGGCCCAGAAATCCACGACAACGGGCTGTTGCCTGGAGGCCTCGATCACGTCGGCCATGAAGTCGCGGTCGGTGGAATCCTTGACGTGGCTTTCCGCGCCGCCGCCGATGAGTGTGTCGGTCATGTTTCTCGTCCCGTCAGATACCGCGCCGGCGAAGGCGCCCGTTTTCTCTCGCGCCAAGATGGGGAAGGCCGGTGCAGGCTGCAACCATCAGCTGCCGGCCAGGAGCTTTATGAAATCCACGATCTCGACTTCATGACCGGTAAGCCCGACAAACCGCTCGAATCCGGCACGTGAAACCGCCGTCGTGGCCGTATTGACGAGCGGATGGAAGTTGACCGGGTCACAGGCCATGAGCGCGGCATCGGCGATGAAACGGACGCGGCGTTCGGTGTCGTTCATCAGCGCGAAGGCCGTGACCGAGCCGGGTGTCACGCCCAGCACTTCCAGCATGAGTTCCGGCGCGCCGAAGCTCAGCCGCCGCGTGCCGATCAGCTTGTGCAGCTGGTTCAGCCGAAGCTCGGAATGCGCTTCCGCAGAGATCAGGACAATCGCACCATCCTTGTCCGTCATGAAAAGGTTCTTCGTGTGCCCGCCGGGCAGCTGTTTCTTCAGCTCTCGTCCCTCCTCCACAGTGAAGATCGCAGCATGTTCGACCGTGCGATGGTCGATGCCGTACTGGTCAAGGAAGGCGAAGAGATCGGCGGGTGTGGCGGGCATGGTGCTCAGATCATCCAGCGCAGCGTCCTTGGCTGGATCGGATTGACGAAATCGCGCTCCTCTGTACGGCTAGCGGCCCATTCCTTCTTCAGCGTCTGGTACCATTTAGCCTGAACGTCGATGTCCTGGATCCAGAGCATGGCCTTCTGGTGTTTCATGCCCTCGTTCTGGAGGTCCACCATGCGGCCACCCTGTTGCAGGAAGGTGCGGGCCATGGGTTTCAGGAGCGGGATGAAGAGATTCAGCAAGGGCGCACCCCACCACCAGGTCAGCTGGGTGATGCGCGTGCGCTTGGGCTCTTCCGGTGTCAGGCACGTCAGTGTCAGCAGGCGGGATTTCGCGTTCTCCACCACTTCCCAGCGATATCCGGGCAGCTGGAACAGGATTTCCGTCGTCACCGCACCGCCGAACAGGGCCCTGTAGGCGACGCTGTTGGACGACGGCTGGTGGCGCGTAATCGCCCAGCCGCGCTCGCGGGGCTCGAACGGCTTTTCCTTGCGCTTCATGCCGGTTGAGGGCGGCCGCCACCACCACTGATTGTGGACGAAGCCGACATGGGCCGGATCCATCAGGCCGACCACGGCGTCGTCCATGTGCGCGTTGAAGACATCCTCCACGATGAATTTCGGCTTGTCCGGCAGATCGCCAAAATCCGGTGGCGGTACGTCGGGATCGCCAGCCGCCCGCGGATTGTCGCTGACGAAGACGAACACCATGCCATTGGCCTCACTTACCGGAAAGCGCCGCACCTTTACCCGCGCGGGATCGATCTGTTCACCATCGACAAGGCTTGGCATCAGCCTGCAAACGCCATCCATGCCAAAGCGCCAGCCATGATAGGGGCATTCCACAGTGGGCTCGCCATCGGTCTCAACCAGCCGGCCCGCAGACAGCGGCACGAGGCGGTGCGGGCAGATGTCGCGAAGCGCAAACGCCTCGCCGCCCTCGGTCCGGGCCAGAAGCACCGGCTCGCCGCAGATCAGGCGACGGAACTGCCCGCCCTTCTTCAGCTCCCGCGAGGTGCAGGCCAGATACCAGCTGTCGGTCAGCCAGCCTTCAGGGGTGATGCCGCGCTTCGGGGTGGTTTCACGGATTTGAGGGTTCATGATGCCTTCGGCCATGGGGCCTTATGGCTTGGGAGTGACGGTCACGTCCAGCGTCCATGTGGCTTCCGGGGCTCCTCCGGCCTCGATCTCCCAGGGGCGTCCTTCCATGAGCACAAGCCGACCTTTGCCTTCAGCTGTCGCGCGGAACTCGTGAATGATGAAGTGACTGCCGCCAGTGAAGCCGGGCTGGGACTGGTTCTCCGGATCTGTCATTTCCTGCGTCTCGCGCATCCATTCGAGCCCGTCAGGCTGTTCGCTCACCAGCCAGGCATAGCCGGCGGTCGGGACCGATTTCAGCTTGACGCGGAACGTCTCACCCACCGCCAGAGTGACCGGGGTGCCATCCGCCGTTTCGGTGAAGACCTCCATTTCCGGTATTGTTTCTGTCTGGGCGTTTTCGGGCGGACTTGGCTTCAGCGCCTCCTCAACGCCGCCACACGCCACGAGCACGAGACCCGAAATCGCAAACAGGATCGCCCGCATTCTCACTCTCCGGCCAGAAGGACCATCATCTGGCCATATCCTCTCACCATCCGCTCCAGATTGTCGATGGAAATCCGCTCATTGGTGCCGTGGAAGCCGGTGAGGTCTTCAGGGCTCATGCGCGCGGGGACGAAACGGTAGACGTTGTCGGTGATCGCAGTGGCGTAGCGCCCGTCGGTGGCGCCGATGACCAGGGCGGGTGTCACCGGCGCGCCATCGCCCACGTCCGATGCCACGGCGGCGAGCACGGCGTAGGCGCGGTTGTCGATGGGCGAAACCGGGCTCGCGCCCGCCCCACGCAGTCCGCCCTGGGTGGCAAGCACGCTGACGCCGTCGAACTCCGAGATCACGTCCCCGATATGGGCCATGACGTCTTCCTCGCTGTCGGAAGGATGAATCCGGAAATTCACCACGGCCATGGCGCGCTGTGCGAGGACGTTTTCCTTGGCCGAGCCTGCGAGCATGGTCGGTGCCGTTGTCGTGCGGATCATGGCGTTGGCGGCGGGCACCTTCGCCATTTCGGCTTCCACCAACGGGCGGAACAGCCAGAGATTGGCGAAGGCCATGCGCTGCATGAAGGGCAGGTCGGGGCCGGCGGCTTCGAACAAGGCCGAGACGGTCGGGTCGTCAAAATGCGCAGGCATCTGGTTCTCATCAAGCGCCACCACGGCGCGGGCCACGCGCACCGCGGCAGAATCGCGAGGCGGTGAGGACGAGTGACCGCCGGTTCCCTCCGCAACGATCTGAACGGTGATGTAGCCCTTTTCCGCAACCCCGATGAAACCCATCGCCTTGCCGGTCAGGGGCGAGGGATCAACCACCATGAAGCCTTCATCGAGCGCCATCATGGGACGCACGCCGCGCGATTCGAGCAGGGCCACACCGGCCTCTGCACCGGAGCCGGAAACCTCCTCATCATGGCCAAACAGGAAGTAGATCGTTCTTTTCGGCCGGAATTCGGTGCCCATGAGCGCTTCAGCGGCTTCCATCAGCGCCACCATGGACCCCTTGTCGTCAATCGTGCCGCGGCCATAAAGATAGCCGTCCACAATCTCGCCGGCGAAGGGTGGCGCGGTCCAGTCGCTCTCGGTGCCGAGATTGACCGGCACCACGTCCTGATGCGCCATGAGCAGAATTGGTTCAAGCGTCGGGTCGCTGCCTTCCCATGTGTAGAGCAGGGTGAGCGTGCCCGGCACGGTCTCGCGTCTCATCCCGGCATGGACCCGCGGATAGGTGTCTTCAAGCCAGTCATGCAGGTCAAGCCAGGGCTGTTCAGTGCCCGGGCGCGGATCGCCGACTTGCAGGGTAATCGTGCGAAATCTGAGTGCTTCGGCGAGATTCGAGGCAATTTCGGTGCCGGACACGACAGGCACCTCGGGAAGCTCCGGCTGAATGGACTGCGGGCCTGCGCTGCCATAGCTGAAAGTGCGGAAGATGAGCACCACCGTCAGGATCGCCACCGCAAAGACGAACCCACCCAAAACCTGAAGTACCAAGCGCATCCTGTTGCTCCCGCCGCTCGCTGTCGGTGCTGTTTTGGGCCAAGATGGCGCAAACGCAAAGGGAGGACGTGATGAAGAGCAGAGTTTCGGCACTGATGTTGGCTGTGACAGGCTGCGCGACGGCCTCGCAGGCCGCATGGGACGCCGACCGCTGGCTGCGGCAGGACGACCGTGACGTATCCGCCTCCGGCTGGAATTTCTCCGCCACTCCGGCGGGCGGGGACGGTTTCAAGCTGAAGCTGTCGCTGAAGACAGATGGCTTGTTCAGGCCGGCCGGGGCCGATGAGGTGGCAAGGATCGAGGATTTCGAGGCCGCCGCCCGCGCCGCGACGCCTGAGGGCTGCACTTTCGTTCGTGTGGATTTCACCGCCCCGCCGGGCGCCATGGCGGTCTATGATTGCAACGAAACTAGCTGATCGCCTTCAGCTGACAGGGAATCTGGACCGGCATCGGTCCCTGCGGATTGGCAATGAGCGTCAGCTGGTCGCGATTCGGGATGAACTGGACATAGAAACTGTCGCCCGTACCGAGATCGGTGAATTCGGCATGAGAGAGCTCGCCGGTAAAGACATAGCGCGTCGTCGGCGTGATCCCCTGACCGCCATAATAGACCCGTGCGCCCGGGCTCATGATCACGCCCCACACATAGGTCGCGCGCCAGCCGCCGGGTGGCTTGGTGCGCCCCATCAGTTCCACACCGGCCTGCAGGGTGGCAGGCATGCCGCCTATCTGGCATTCATAGAGCAGGTTGGCGGTCTGCACCTGCGCATGCGCGGGTCTGAAACTGCCTGCCAGCGCGGCTATGGCGACAAGTATTGCGACGGGGCGTTTCACGGCCTGCTCCTCTGACCCCGCTACCAGACCTGCACGATCTGGCAGCGATGGCTGCCGGGATAATTGCCGAACTGGTCGGTCAGGGTGAAGGTGTTGGTGCTGGTCATGTCGACACGCAGCACCGTTTCGCGGTTCATGACGTTCGGGTCGTAGAAGCGGAGGAAATTGTTCTCGCCCGACAGTGCAAGAGAGCCCTGCGGCGAGGAGAGCTGGCCATTCCAATAGATGGTGCGCGAGCCGTCGGCGATGACGCGGCGAATACCGGGATTCACGCCCGGGTCGAGCACGATACCGGCTCCACCAACGGCCTCGAACTGGAGCGACAGCTGGGCGTACTGACCCATGATCTGGCACTGGGCGTTGAAGCCGCCCTGCGTCTGGGCCGACTGGGCACTGGCCGAAGCGAAAGCGAGCGAGCCGGCGAGCATGAGAATGGCTGTACGGATCACAACTGGTCCCCTTTCCTGATACGCCGTCGGATCTATGCCCGCGCACATGAAGGCAAGCTGAACCCGACGATCAGGGTTCAGCCCACAAATGCTTTCTCGATCACGAAGTCAGCCGGCTTGCTGTTGGAGCCTTCCGCCAGCCCGAAGCGCTCACACAGCGCCTTCACATCGGCGAGCATTTCCGAAGACCCGCAGATCATCACCCGGTCCGTCACGGAACTGAGCGCGGGCACACCGAGATCGCTGAAGAGCTGGCCGGTCTCGATCAGTGTCGTGATCCGGCCCATGGTCCGGCTCTCCTCCCGCGTTGTGGAGGGGTAATGGACGAGCTTGTCACCCGCGAATTCGCCGATCAAAGGGTCTTCCCTCACGCCTGCCACGCAGTCGAAACCGTATTTCAGTTCCGCCACCTGGCGGCAGGTGTGCGTGACGATCACCTTGTCGAACTTCTCATAGGTCTCGGGATCCCTGATCAGCGAGGCGAAAGGCGCAAAGCCCGTGCCGGTGGAGAACATCCAGAGCCGCTTGCCGGGCCGCAGCGCGTCCAGCACCAGCGTGCCCGTCGGCTTCTTCTTCATCCAGATTGAATCGCCAACGCGGATATGGGCGAGCTTGCTCGACAGCGCGCCGTCTGGAACCTTGATGGAGAAGAACTCGATCTCCTCGTCCCATGCGGGTGAGGCGATGGAATAGGCCCGGTAGACCGGACGGCCCGCATCCGGCAGACCGATCATGACGAACTCACCGGCGCGAAAGCGGAAGCTTGCCGGCCGTGTGATGCGGAAGCTGAACAGCCGGTCGGTGTAGTGGGTCACCCGCGTCACCGTCTCGGCGAACACCGAAGCAGGCGCCTCGATCGCGGGCTTCTGGATCTTGTCGCGATAGGAACGTGCGGGCGCGATGTCGCCGAGCCAATGTTCCTCCGGCTGGCGCGCGGCGAGCGCCTCGCTGATCTCCACCTCGTCGAAGCCACAGGCCAGCGCGTAACGGAACTGGTCCGAGATGATGTCGCCCCTGGCGCGGATACGGCCGGTATAACCGCGATTGCGCAGGAGCCTGGCGAGGCTGTAGCCCACACCGTCATGAGAATTCCGGAACGGGATCTGGACCAGCGATACCGGGCTGTTGCGCGCAAGCAGCCGCTCGACATCGGCCTCGCTCGAGACCAGCACCGTCTCGGCTTCTGCGGCCTCCGGGGCTTCAAGAGAAACGGCATCAATCGGTCCAGCCGTGCTGAACCCGTTGCGTGTGACAATCGGCATCGGGCTCAGACCCTCGAAATCAGTGTTCGGACCACGCGGCCATTCTCCAAATGGATGCCGCATTCGGTCTTGTCCGTGTCGCGCCAGCGTCCGGCGCGGGCTCCCTCATGCTCGGCTGCCGGCGTCGTGCAAGGGGCGCAGCCAATCGATTTGTAGCCCCGTGCCACGAGTGGATGGGCGGGCAAGCCATGCTCGGTCATGTAGGCCTTCAACTGTTCCGGTTGCCAGAAAACGAGAGGGTTGTACTTCACCCGGTAGGCGTCGTCCCGTTCGGTCAGCGGCAGGTCGGAGCGCAGACCTGCCTGGAAGCGTTTCCGGCCGGTGATCCATGCTGCATAGGGCTGCAGCGCGCGCTGCACAGGCTCCACCTTGCGCAGGAGGCAACAGGCATCGATGTCGCGCCGGTGCAGGTCGCCATCCGGATCTGTCCGGCAAAGCTCGGCCTGGGTTGGACGGATGATGCGCACATTGGTGAGCATGAGTTCCGAGGCGAGTTGGCGCTGATAATCCAGCGTTTCAGGAAACAGCATACCGGTCTCGTTGAGGAGCACCGGCGTTGCGGGATTGATCTCCGAGACCATGTGCAGGAGCACGGCCGATTCCGCCCCGAAGGAGGAGACAAGCGCGATCCGGCCAGGGAAGTCCTTGCGGATCGCGCGGGAGAGGAGCTCGAAACTGTCTTCGAGAACGCCATCAAACGGCATTTTGCAGCTCCTTTTCGGGGTAGAGCGCCGCCTTGAAGGGGGCTGCGCCCAGACGGCGATAAGCCATCAGGAAAGTCTCTGCCTCGCTCTCTCGAAGCTCCAGATAGGTGGAGATCAGGCGCTCCAGCGCGGGCACGACCTCATGGGCATCGAAACCCGGCCCGGCACGCTCGCCAAGCGACATGGTCTCGCTATGGTTGCCGCCGAGCGTGATCTGGTAGTTCTCGCGACCCGCCTTTTCGAGGCCGAGAATGCCGATATGGGCGACATGGTGGTGACCGCAGGCATTGATGCAGCCCGAGATCTTGATCTTCATCTCGCCGATCGTGCGGGCATGAGCCGGATCAGAGAAATGCTGGGCGATGTCCTGTGCAATCGGGATGGATCGCGCGGTGGCCAGCGCGCAATAGTCCATGCCAGGGCAGGCGATGATGTCGCCGATCTGGCCGATATTCGCCGTTCCGAGTCCGGCGAGCGCGAGCGTGTCGTTAATTTCCGGCAGGTCGGCGCGGCGCACATGCGGCAGGACCACGTTCTGCTCATGGCTGATGCGGAGTTCATCATGGCCAAAGCGCTCGGCCAGGTCGGCCATGACCCGCATCTGGTCGGCGCTCGCATCGCCGGGCGCGGCGTTGACGGCTTTCAGCGAAATGGTTGCAATCGCGTAGCCGGGCTGGCGATGAGCCGTGACATTGGTGTCCACCCAGGCCCTGAAATCCGGATCGGTGGCAAGGCGCGTCTCACAGGTTGAAAGATCGCCAGCTTCCGCGAACGCCGGCGGCGCGAAACAGGCCTCAATGCGGGCTAGCTCTGTCGGATCAATTTCTGCGGAATGGCTCGCCTTCAGGCGTTCAAACTCGGCCTCGACCTCAGCACGGAAATTCTCAAGGCCGGTTTCGCGCACGAGGATCTTGATGCGTGCCTTGTATTTGTTGTCCCTGCGACCGTGGAGGTTATAGACGCGCAGGATCGCCTCGATATAGGCGAGCAGATCTGCACGCGGCAGGAAATCACGAACGACTTCGCCGATCACCGGCGTGCGACCGAGACCGCCGCCGACAATCACTTCATAGCCCGTCTCCCCCGCTTCGCTTCGCAGCATGCGCAGGCCGATATCATGGGCCTTGGTCACGGCGCGGTCATTCGGCGAGCCGGTAATGGCGATCTTGAACTTGCGCGGCAGGAAGGAAAACTCCGGATGATCGGTCGACCACTGGCGCAGGAACTCTGCGGTCGGGCGCGGATCCTCGATCTCGTCGGCGGCGGCACCTGCGAAATGATCCGTGGTGACATTGCGGATGCAGTTCCCGGAGGTCTGAATCGCGTGCATTTCCACATCGGCAAGCGCGTCAAGAATGGCCGGCACGTCCTTCAGTTTCGGCCAGTTGAACTGTATGTTCTGGCGCGTGGTGAAATGGCCATAGCCCTTGTCCCAGCGTTCGGCGATGGTGGCGAGTTGGCGCATCTGGCGGCTCGACAACGTTCCATAAGGGATCGCCACGCGCAGCATATAGGCGTGAAGCTGGAGATAGAGCCCGTTCTGCAGGCGCAGCGGCTTGAACTCGTCCTCGGTCAGCGCGCCGGAAAGCCGACGCTCCACCTGGCCGGCAAAACGGCGCACCCGCTCGCGCACGAAGGCCTGGTCGAACTCGTCATATCTATACATGGGCCGCCTCCCGGGCTGGTGCGTCATATGCCGCGCCAGCTGCGCTCTGGCGGCCAAGGTCGGGACGGTTGCTGGGCCCACGCTCGCGGAAGATGTCGCGATAGTGGACGGGCCTGCGCACACCCGAGGTGGAAAGGCCGATCTCGATGAGATCAGGACCGACGATCCGGTCCTGTTGCGCTATCGCGTCGGCCAGCAGCGCTTGCGCCGCTTCTGCATCATGGGCGACGGCCGCACGGTTCAGGTCCCGCGTCCAGCCTCCGGCCTCGTCGAGATAGACGACATCGCCTTCCAGCAGGTCATTGGCGCTGACGATCTTCGGCCCGTGTTTGCGGCTCATGCCGACACCTCTTCGCGGATGGTTCGGTGCAGGGCGGTGGCAGCCCGCTCTGCGTCTCTTGGCGCGAGGCCGAGGAAAATGATCGCCGGTCCCTTGATGCCGCCCTCTGCCAGCGCATCCGACAGATGTCCGAGCGTCGCGCCGACAATCTTGCGATGGGTGCGTGAGGCATTCTCGACCACTGTCACCGGAGTTGCCGCATCGCCCCCATGGGCCAGCAGGCGGCTCTGCAGGAAACCCGCAGCGCGCACGCCCATATAGATCGCGGCGACCGTTCCGGGCCGTCCGAGGCTCGTCCAGTCATGATCGGCGAAGCCGTTGATGTCGTGGCCCGTCAGGAAACGCAGGCTCGAATTGCGGTGGCGGCGGGTCAGCGACACCTTCATGTCCGCCGCTGCCGCCGCGGCAGATGTGACGCCAGGCACGATGTCGAAGCCGATGCCGGCGGCGTCAAGCGCGTCCATTTCCTCATCAAGTCGGCCATAAATGCCCGGATCGCCGGATTTCAGCCGAACCACCTGCGCGTCGCGGCTGGCATGCGAGACCATTACGGCATTGATGTCCTCCTGCGACCAGCTCTTGCCATAGGGCGACTTGCCGACCTCGATGAATTCCGCCTCGCGCCGGGCGAGTTCCAGAACTTCACCCGAGACCAGACGGTCATGGATGACCACGTCGGCGGTACGGATGAGTTTCTGCGCCTTGACTGTCAGAAGGTCCGGATCGCCCGGTCCTGCGCCGATGAGATACACGAAACCGGCCTTTGGATCGGTTGTCTTGCAATGGTCGAGCAGGGCTTCCAGCGCCTCCTGCACGGCAGGCTCGCCGCCCGCCTTCAGGGCGCGCGGACCGGCCTCGCTGTAGAAGGCCGACCAGAAGTCGCGGCGCGCACGTCCATCCTCGAGTTCCGCCACCCGGTTGCGAAAGTCGTTGCCGATGCGCGCCAGCCTGCCGGTGTCGGTGCCCAGCGCTTCCTCGTTCAGCGCCTTGATCTGGCGGGCCAGCACCGGCGCGGTGCCCTCGGTGCCGATGGCCACGGTGACCGGATCCCGGTCGACAATGGCGGGCGTGATGAAATCGCAATGCGCGGGCTGATCGACCGTGTTCACCAACACACGAGCGGCCCGGCCGATGTCGCCGACGCGCTGGTCCTCCGCTTCATCATCATTGGCGGCATAGATGAGTTGGGCGTCGCCAATATCGCTCGGTTCTAGCGGGCGCTGGACGAGCAGGAGCCGACCCTCCGCTTGCCAGGCCAGCACGCGGTCGCACGGCTCAGACCCATAGACCTCCACCTGCGCCTCGGTCTTCAGGATGAGCGCGAGCTTGGCGGCGGCGGTGGCTCCCGCGCCGGAGACGAGGATGCGTCGGGCATGGGTGTCCAGGAAGATCGGATAATAGCGCATGGAGGTCGGCCCACTTCATTGCTCAGCCTCCCTTCTAGGACAATATTCTCAGATGCGACAGTATTTGACGGAAATTGGGAACCATGTTCAGATTTCAGTGAAAAACAAAACGCGCATCCTCGCCGCCATGGAGACTTGAGAATGGCCGACCAGCTTGACCCGCTCGACAGGAAAATCCTTTCGGCGCTGCAAAAAGATGCCACCCGTTCGCTCGACGATCTCGCCGCAGAGGTGGGCTCATCGAAGACGCCTGTCTGGAACCGGATCCGCAAATTACGCGAAAAAGGGGTGATAGACCGGCAGGTCGCTGTGCTGAACCCAGAAACGATTGGCCTCAATGCCTGCTTTTTCGTCCTCATCCGCACCTCACGGCACGAAAAGGCCTGGCTCGACCAGTTCGTCACCGCCCTTCTCAAACGCCCGGAAGTGATCGAGGCGCACAGGCTCGCCGGCGAGATCGACTATATCCTCAAAATCCGTGTCGCGGATGCGCGCGCCTTTGACGCCTTCTACCAGTCGCTTGTCTCCGAGATCAGCATCTTCAACGTGACCTCGCTTCTCTCCATGGAGGAACTGATTTCGCGCACCGACCTGCCGCTGTGAAACGGCGGACCCCTCACCGCAGCGTGAACGCGCATGGCGTTGCGACCCGTCGCTTCACGTGCTTAGCATGGGCAAAGCGAGCAATTGTCAGGGGAAATCAATGCCGAAACTGAAACTTCTCGCCTCCGCGGCGGCCATGATCATCGCAACCTCAGCCGCCCACGCGCAGACCAAGCTTCTGCGCTTTCCGGACATTCACGGCGACCAGATTACCTTTACCCATGGTGGCGATATCTGGATTGCGAGCGTCGAAGGCGGCGAGGCACGTCGGCTGACGGCCGATCCGGGTGTGGAACTCTTCCCGAAATTCTCCCCCGATGGCCGTTTCATCGCCTTCACCGGACAATATGGCGGCGATGAGCAGGTCTTCGTCATCCCCACGTCTGGCGGCGAGGCGCGCCAGCTCACCTATTATCCCGCCGCCGGCCCGCTGCCCGATCGCTGGGGCTATGACAATCAGGTGCAGGGCTGGACGCCGGACGGGGAGGGCGTGATTTTCCGCTCCCTGCGCGACGCCTACGGCCTGACCGACGGAAAGCTTTACACGGTCGATGCGGATGGCGGCCTGCCGGAGGCGCTGCCGATGACGGTCTCGGGCGCAGGCATTCTGTCTCCGGACGGCACGCAGGCGCTCTTCTCGCCGCTGATGCGCGATTTCCGCACCTGGAAGCGCTATGAGGGCGGCTGGGCGCAGGACCTCTTCATATTCAATCTCGACGGTTCGGGCTCGGTCAACATCACCAACCATCCACGCACCGATCGTGACCCCATGTGGATGGGCGACACGGTCTATTTCGTGTCCGACCGCGATGATTACCTCAACATCTATTCCTATGACCCTGAGACCGGCGAGACCGAACAGCTGACCGAGCATGAGGGCGTTGATGTCCGCTGGCCCGGCGATGATGGCGAGAGCCGTATCGTCTACGAACTCGCCGGTTCGCTGCGGGTCCTCGACGTCGAAAGCGGGGAGGACCGCGCGATCGAGATCAATGTCGGCGATGATGACAATCTCACCCGGCCCCGCATGGTCGATGCTTCCGGCGACCTGCGCGGCTTTTCGCTGAGCCCCGACGGCGTTCGCCTTGCCATCGCCGCGCGCGGAGAAGTGTTCAGCGTTCCGGTCGAGGCCGGAATCACGCGCAATCTTACCGGCACCCCCGCCGCCCATGACAGGGAAGTCGCCTGGTCCCCAGAGGGAGACCTCATCGCCTATATCTCCGACGAGACTGGCGAGGAGCAGATCTGGCTGCGCGACCCGACGGGCAGCGAAGCTCCCCGCCAACTCACCGACAGCCTCACCACGCGCATCTACAACCCCGTCTGGTCACCTGACGGCACGAAGATCGCCTTTGGCGACAGCGAGGCACGCATCCTTGTCGTCGATGTCGAAAGCGGCGAGGTCAGCGAGGCCTATGACGATCCGGGCTATCACGCGCATGATTATGACTGGTCGCCCGACAGCAAATATCTCGCCTTCTCCATCGCCGAGCCGCGCATGGCGCGCACCTCCCCCTTCCGCTCCATCTTCATCTGGGAAGCCGACAGCGGAGAGGCGCGCCGCGTGACCTCCGACCGGTACTCGGAATACGCCCCGCGCTTCTCAGATGACGGCGAGCACCTCTTCTTCCTGTCGCGCCGCGAGTTCGCCCCGCTGGTCGATCCTGTCGAGTGGAACTTCGCGCAGGATCGCGGCATTGGCGTTTTCGCGCTGGCGCTTTCCGAAGACGCTTCGAACCCTTTCCTGCCGCGAAATGACGAGGTGACGGTTTCAGATGATTCCGAAGACGGGAAGGATGAGGACGGCGACGAGGCCGATACGGTCGAGGTCAAGATCGACTGGGATGGGCTCTCTGACCGCCTGATCCGCGTGCCGGTCGAGGCCGACAATATCGCCGCGCTGGCGATCTCCGGCGGCCATATCATCACCTGGCATCCGGGTGCCTTCTATTATGGCCGCGGCCCCGGCATGGACGCCAAGCTCATGGCCTATGACATCGCCAACCGGGAGAGTTTCGAACTCGCAAGCGGCGTCAACGGCTTCAGCCTCGCTGCCGATGAGAGCTTCGTCGCCGTGCAGTCGGGCGGGCAGATCAAGCGCCTGAAGATCGCCAAGGACAACAAGGACGAAAAGACCGCCTCGCTCAGCGACGTCGAGACCCGCGTGATTCCCGCCGAGGAATACCTGCAGATCTTCGACGAGACCTGGCGCCGCTTCCGCGATTATTTCTATGCCGCCAACATGCACGGCTATGACTGGGAAGCCCTGCGCGATCAGTATCGTCCGCTTGTCGCCGATGTCGCGCACCGGTCCGACCTCAACTATCTGATCGGCGAGATGATCGGCGAGTTGAATGCCGGTCATGCCTACAAGGCCGGCGGCGACATCGAGGCACCGAAGCGCCCCGCCACGGCCCTGCTCGGCGCGCGCCTCGAACTCGGACCGGGCGGCGAACGCTACCGTTTTGCTGAGATTTTCCGGGGTTCGACGGCCGAGCCGAAATACCGCTCACCGCTGACCGAGGTGGGCGTGGACGTGGAACGCGGGGACTATCTCCTCGCCGTCAATGGGCGTGAACTGCGTGCCGACGACAATGTCTACGCCTTGCTTCAGGGGCTCGGCGACGGCCTGGTCGAACTGACCGTGGCTGACAGCGCCAGTGGCCGCAACACCCGGCGGGTCGTCATCGAACCGCTGACCAGCGAGGATAATCTGCATTATTATCGCTGGGTGGAGGGCAATCGCGCCAAGGTCTCTGCGGCCTCGCGCGGCCGGATCGGCTACATCCATATTCCCGACATGGGAGCGGCCGGCATCTACGAGTTCAACCGCCAGTATTACAGCCAGATCGGCAAGGATGGCCTCGTTATCGATGTGCGCCAGAATGGCGGCGGCAATGTCTCGCAAATGCTGATCAACCGGCTCGACCGTGACCTGATCTTCACAAGCCACACCCGTGGGGTGGACTTTGCCGGCAGCTATCCGAACGCGGTGTTCACCGGCGCGATGGCGGCGATCCTGGACGAGGATTCCGCTTCCGATGGCGACATCTTCCCCGCTGCCTTCAAGGCGCGCGGTCTTGGTCCGCTGATCGGCAAGCGCTCATGGGGCGGCGTGGTCGGGATCACCAATCACGGGCCCCTGATGGATGGCGGTTCGGTCTCTGTGCCGCAATTCGGCTTTGCCGATGCGGAGGGCAACTGGACGATTGAGGGCGTTGGCGTGGAGCCTGACATCGAGGTGGACAATCCGCCCGAAGCGCTGCTGCGCGGCGAGGACCCCCAGCTCCTGCGTGCGATCACCGAGATTGAGCGCCAGCTTCGTGACATGGAGCCGGGCCTGCCGGAGCGTCCTGCCGATCCGGTGAAGACCCCGGAATAGGGCGACTGCGGGCCGCGTGCATCAGCGCGGCCCCTGCAGGCTTCAGCGCAGCCCTGCCAGTCCGTCAGGCTTGAACTCGCCTGTCAGGCCGGCCTGCCAGAGCTTGCCCTTGGTCGATTTCGGCAGCGCGATCGCGACCTTGAGCAGTTTCGAGCCCATGAGGCAGACATCGGCGCGCGCGATCTCTGAAGGAGAAGGCTCCCGGCCCGAGCGGAACATCGCGAATTCCGGTGCCTTCTTCAGCCCCTCGGCGGTCATGACCAGCGTCATCATGTCGTCGGTACCGGGCTTGCCGTAATGCTTCGGCTTGCGCTTGGCTTCCGCAATGGCTTCGACCATGATCAGGTTCATTTCCAGATTGAACTCATAGAGCGGCGTGCCGGGCTTGTCCGCACCGGCGACCAGCCGCTTGAGCTCTTCCTGGACCCGGTGCTGCGGCATGCGCTGATAGGCGATGTAGGTGGAACCCTTGCACCAGCGGCTGCCTTCCGCCGACAGGGCCCGCAGGCGCTCGCGCGAGACGGCCATGACCCGGTCGACATATTTCATGTCGATATAGGCGAGCGCATCCATATTGGAGATGTAGAAGAGCTGGTTCCATTCGGTGAAGCCCACCTGCATCGTGGCCGTCGTGTCCCCACGATCGAAACCACGCGCAAAGTCGGCATAGCCGACCGGATCGATCTCCTTCATGGAAAGGATCACATCCTGCATCCGCTCGTCGGGAAAGACCGCCGCGACGCGCGCGCGCTCGGGACCGCCGGCGAACTTGGCGGCGCCCCCGCCAGACATGAGGTCCGGCCCTTTCCACACAGCGAGGAACACTATCGCGGCCACGGCCAGTATGCCCAGTCCGAACCAGAGCTCATTGCCGCCGCCCGCTGCTATGGTCCGGCCCCGAGCGTCATACATGGCTTTCGCTCCGCCCTGTTGATCGTACCTCGTGAGCGCAGATTACCCCATTCTGGCTGACGAAGCCTTTCTGGGTGGGCGCGGTTTGAAGCTTTCCATTAACGCCCGGCCTGTTTAGCGTTACGCAACGGGCGACAGAGGGAAGGGGCCGGTCATGGCGAACGCGCAGAGCATCATCCTGCATCATTATGCAGCGTCGCCCTTCGCCGAAAAGGTGCGACTGGCGCTGCGCCTGCGCAATCTCGGCTGGGCAAGTGTCGAAGCACCCAGCGTTCCGCCGAAGCCGGACCTGTTTGCCCTGACCGGGGGCTATCGCCGCATTCCGGTGATGCAGATCGGAGCCGACGTGTATTGCGACACCCGGCTGATTCTCGACACCCTGGAAAAGCGCTTCACCTTGCAGCCGCTCGGCCTGCCCGGTCATCTGGGCACCGGCCACATGGTCTCGATCTGGGCCGACCGGGTCTGGTTTCCGGTCTCGGCGGCCATCATCTTTGCGGAGATCGGCGAGCACCTGCCCGAAGCCTTCCGCGCCGACCGGGCTGAAGCCTTCGGGCGCGGCTTCGACATTGCCGCAATGAAGGCCGCCGCCCCGACCATGCGCGAACAATGGATCGCGCAAATGTCATGGATCGAGGCGCGTCTCGATGGCGCGCGACGCTCAGGCACCGGCGATTTCATGGTCGGTTCGAAGCCCGGCCTGATCGATGTGCATTGCGCCTACAATATCTGGTTCGTGAAGCAGCACCTGACGGAATTTCTCAACAGCGTTTTCAGCGATCACCCGTTGACCGCGGCCTGGTATGACCGCTTGCAGGAATTCGAGGGAACCGAACCGGAAGCGATCGACGCTGAAACCGCCATCGCCATCGCACGCGACACCGCACCGCGTCTGGTGGCCGCCAGCGTCGCGCTCGACCCGCGCGGCCTACGCCCTGGCCAGCGCGTGAGCGTCACGCCGGACGACAATTGCCGCACCCCCGTTGAGGGCGAGCTTGTTCACAGCGACAGCGAATGCATCATCATCAAACGCTTCGACGAACGCGCCGAAACCCTCAATGTCCACTTCCCGAGATATGGCTACCTGATCGAAACGCTCGACTGAGGTGACAGCGTTTCGTCGGTGAGATGAGCCCTCTGGCTCTCTCTGGCACCCTCTGTCATGAGGACAGTCTGCTGGTTTCATGATCCGGTTCGGTGTGGGCCTGCGCGCCTGGCGTCAGCGAGGGTGCAAGGCAGGTTCTCAGCCAAACCGGATTGTTTGCGAATGGAGACTGACGAAAGACAAGGATGTGAAGTGGCGGCCCGGAGTGAAGCGACAGGCCTGCGCTTTCACCGCCCTTCAGGGTGTCGGGAAATGCGTTAAGCGCATATCACGGTCAGCGTGGTGGTGTAACTTCGCACTTCGGTTTCTGCGTCATCGGGCGCGAGGGCAAGATGACGGACCATCAGGAGATGGGGGCCATCGGTCTGGCAGTTGAGCGACACCCGCCCGTCCTCATTGGTGACAAACGTTGTCTCCGGCAATCCCTCTTCCCGTGAGCCGCCCGGCACGAATGCCGTGACCGGCACGCCCGATAGCCGTTCGCCGTCAAACTCAATGGTGACGCGCAGCGAGTCTCCCGGAGCGAAATCCGTCGGATCCGACGCGGGCACGATGGCCAGTCTGCCGATACGGCTGTCCAGAACCTCAGCGCTGGGCGTGCCGCGCGAGAAGTAGATGTCGGACACCGTCGCTGTCTGCGAGGTCAGGATTTCAGCCCTGTCGGGCAAATCCTCCTTCGCGATGCCGTTGCTGCCGAGCCTGACGAAGGCATCATCGATCCGGGCCACTTCGCCGATGCGGCCGAGCCGTTCTCCAGATGAGAGCCGGTACGTGCCTTCGTCGACCAGATAGGCCCTCAGCACGGTTCGCGATGCGGTTGATGCGGATTTGTCAAACGCCATCACTTCCCCGGTCGGAGACACAATGGTCCAGGCATCTGACTTCAGCGTGATATCCGCCTCCGGGAAGGCGTCGCTGAAACTCGCACTCAGCAGGACTTTTCCGCTCGTATCAGCCTCATCCAGAAGGGGCACCAGGAAGCCCGCATGAGCGAAGGCAGGTGCCGCAGCGCTGAGGAAAGTCGCTGCCGCGCCTGCCAGAGAACTCCGGGCGAGCGTCACTTGATGCTGGCCACGGCCTTTGTCGGTCGCAGCCGGTCGGCAAGCTGGCCGACATCAGAGGTCACGAAGGCGCTGATCACCGAGCGCGCTTCCGCGAGCGCTGGTTCGAGTTCCATTTCGCCGTCCTGGACCATGGTGGCAAGGCCGAGCAGAGGATTGTAGAGTGCCTCTGTCTCGCCCTTGATCTTGATGGCGAAACGCTCATTCTCCGCTTCGATCCGGTTCCATTCATCGCGCACGCCGGCCCAGAATTCCTCCGTGGCGGCCCAGTAGTCTTCTGCCGCCGCGACTGGATAGGCATCGAATTTGCGGTAGGTGTTGACGCCGATCTCTCGCACCAGCGGGGTTGGCGCGCCGGTCAGGATCAGCTTGGTGTTGTCCTGTTCATGCACCCAGCCCCAGGGCGTGATGACATGGCGGTTGACCGCATCGATGACGTGATAGTCATCGCGCGTGGTCATGTCGCGCCGCGGCAGGGGGCGCCATTCCGCATCGGGTTCCCATTCGGCCAGGCCGTCTTCATAGGTCCATTGGGCAACCGCGCCGTAGCGCGGTGCATCGTCGACCTGGTAGACCGTCTGCGACCACGCTCCACCGCGCTCGGACGCTGGCACATCACGCCATTCCCAGGCATTGCCACCGATGAAGACAAGAACGCGCTCGGGTTCATACTGCCAGTCCTGACGCCAGTGCTTCACCACGAAGGGGGAATCCTCCGGGCCGACCACCAGCAGGTGCTGCAACGAGATGAAATCGCCGCGATCCTCGATGACGCGCACGGACTCGTAGCCGCCCGACAGCTTCGGCTCCTTCACTTCGTAATTCGCAAGCAGCGGGACGGTCTCGGTAAAGTCGAAGCTCACCTTGTAGTCGCCCGCCATGGCGAGGATCGCCTCCCGGTCGCGCTGGAAGCGCGCCGTCTCAGCGGCTTCCGTGGTCGCCACCGTGGCGGGGGCCGCGCTCGAATTGCCGGCGGGTGCGCTCGCGCAGGCAGCGAGGATCAGCGTAGATGCGGCCAGCGCCGCGAAACTCGTCTGAATGCAGGGTGTCATATGGGTCCTTCCCGTCCATTGGCTTCTTGTACATTTTATAGAGCGAACGATTCTCACTTGCAATCTCAATTCACTTCTGATTGGAACGTGAATGAGAATGATTATCATTGCCGCGCCCAAAGGGAAAGTTCCGTATGTCAACCCAAGCCCAGTCGCATCGCGCATCGTTCCGTGCGCTCCTTCTCGTATCCTTTGTCGGCTTCTCGTTCGGCGCAGCGGCCCAGGAAGCCGGTGACACCGCAGACGACGAACGCCGTGAGGACACCGTAACCGTTTATGGAACCTCCAATCCGCTGCCCGTATTCGACTATCCGGGTCAGGTGACGGTGATCGACCGGGAGACGATCGACACGTTCGCCCCCAGCGCACCGTCCGATCTGCTTCGCGACGTGCCGGGTATGGACTTTGCCGGAGGGCCCCGACGCACCGGCGAGGTGCCGAGCATTCGCGGCCTGTCGGGCGAGAATGTGCTCATCCTGCTCGACGGTGCGCGGCAATCCTTCATCTCGGCTCATGACGGTCGGTTCTTCCTCGATCCGGAGATTGTCGGCACGGCAGAAGTCGTGCGTGGCCCGGCCTCGGCGCTCTATGGTTCGGGTGCGGTCGGGGGCGTGCTGGCCTTTGAGACTGTCGATGCCGACGACCTGTTGCGTGAGGGTGAGACCTGGGGCGCGCGCGTCCGGGGTGGATACCAGAGCGTCAATGAAGAAACCTTCGCGACGCTGACTGCTTTCACCGAACAGGGCAATCTCGACGCGCTGGCGAGTTTCGGCCTGCGACAGTCCGGCGACATAGAACTCGGCTCGGGCGCAGACTTGCCCTCCGATGACGAGATCGACACCGGCCTCGTCAAGCTCGGCTACACCTTCAACGAGGCCTTCAGTGCCGATGTGTCCTGGCAGCGCTTCGCCAACACCGCCATCGAGCCGAACAATGGCCAGGGCACGCTAGGCACGGGCGATGATGTCCTCGACCGCGATGTCGAAAAGCAGATCGAGACCGAAACCTGGCGGGCAGGCCTGCGTTTCAATCCGGCGAGCGAACTGATCGACACGCGTTTCACCGTCTACCGGTCAGATTCCACCGTGGATGAATTCGACGCCACCGAACCGCGCACCATCATCCGCGAGATCGAGACGACAGGCGTTTCACTTCGCAATGCCGCGCGGTTCGACCTTGGCGGCGTTGCAACGACATTCACGGTGGGCGGCGACTGGTATGAGGATGAGCAGGCCGGAAGCGACTCCACTGCGGCAGACGGCATCCGTGCCGGCGTGCCGGATGGCCGTTCGGAATTCACGGGCGTGTTCGCCCAGATCGAGGCAGAGATGGACCGGCCGCTCGGCCTGCCCGGCAGCCTGATTGTCATCCCGGCCGTTCGTTATGACGGGTTTGAAAGCACATCGAGCGTCGATCCAGATGCCAGTTCCGACGAGGCGTTCTCGCCGCGCCTCGGCGTCAGTTACGGCCCGGTGGACTGGTTCCGGGTCTTCGGCTCTTATTCCGAAGGCTTCCGCGCACCGTCCATCAACGAGCTTTATCTCGACGGTGTTCACTTCCCGGTACCGCACCCGACCCTGTTCGATCCGGCCATGGGTCAGTTCGTGTTCGTGAACAACAATTTCGTGCCGAACCCGAATCTCGTTCCCGAGACCAGCGAAACGCTCGAATTCGGGTTTGGCGTGGATTTTCGCAACCTGGTTGCGGACGGCGACCGGCTGCAGGGCAAGATTTCCTATTATGAAAGCGACGTCGAAGACCTGATCAATCTGAGCGTCAATTTCGCCTTTGATCCGACCTGCTTTGCACCGCCGAACTTCTTCCCCTGCACGGCCGGCACAACGAACTCCGCCAATGTGGATAGCGCCGAGCTGGAAGGCTTAGAGGCCGAATTCGCCTATGATTCCGACCGCTTCTACGGTCGCGCCACCTTCGCTTCGATCGATGGGGCAGACACCTCGACCGGCGAGGATGTCGGCGCACTGACGCCGGACCGGCTCGCGCTCGATCTCGGCCTGAAGCTGCCGGAATGGAACGCCCGGATCGGCACTCGCGTGCAGTATGCCGGTGAATATGAGCGCCGGGGCTCTGACGGCGCGGGCGGTCTGGAGATCGTGGAGGCGCGCGACGGATACGCCGTGCTTGACCTCTACGCCACCTGGTCGCCGGACTTTGCGCGTGGGGTCCGCTTCGATCTCGGTGTCGAGAATGTCTTTGAGGAGGACTATGAACGCGTCTTTGAAGGCGTGTCGGAGCCCGGCCGCAACTTCAAACTCGCTGCCTCCTACCAGTTTGGCAATTGAGGTTCCGGCAGGAGCAACATGCCCTGACTGACCGCGAGGCATAGCCCAACCGGTCGATCAGGGAAGCGAAGCTCCAGACCGGGGGCTCGAAGTCCGGTTCGGTGCAGCGAGCCCATGCCCAAAGGATCACATCGGCGGCGAATATTGGGCAGCCGCACTGGCGGACGGGCTGAAGTGGCTGTCCGTCGTTTCACTCCGGGCCGCCGCTTGACTTCCCTTTTCTTGCGCAACCAACCGTTCGCAAACGTTTCCGTTTGGCTGTGAACCTGATTTCAGGCGCTCCTGCAGGCATCGCAGGTCTCCCTGAAAGCCAGAACGCTGAATCAGCATCGGCCCCCAGAAAAACGAGACCGTCCTTTCAGCAGCCTGCTAGCCGATTTCCACCAGAACCGCGCAGGCATCATCGGCAGACTTGTGACGCGTGGTCAGGTCGCGCCAGTCGCTCGCCTCATGTTTTCGGAGGGTTTCGAGTGCGCCGGACAGGCCCTGTTCCGCGATCCGTTTGGCGAGCGCTTCGGGCGTGTGGGTCCCGTAAGGTTCAACAAGTCGCCAGAGGCCATCGGTCATCAGCGTGATGCGCGTGCCGGTAGAAACCGCCCGGCTCACCACGTTCAGATTGCCTGCGGCCGCGGCGTTCAGGCCGAAAATGGCGTGCTCATCGACGGTGTTCTGGACCGCGCGGATGCGGCGAAGCTCAGCGAGCTTCTGCTCCGGTGTCATTGTGGCCAACTTGCGGTTCACTTGGGTCTCGCGGTCGGATTTTTCTTCCGAGCCGACCACTTCCACCACGCCGGACGGGGCCTCGATCAGCGCCATGCAGTCGCCCAGCCAGGCAAATTCCACTCGCCCGCCTCGCACGCGCATCCACATACCTGACGAGATCGGCAGAGCCTCGGGCGGCACGGTGACGAGCGGGATGTTCGATTGTTTCGCTGCGGTCTCGCGCAGGCTCGCCAGAACGCGTGCGAAGTAATCCGCCGCCGATTGGTCAGGCGCTGGCGCGTTGAGGCTCAGATGGCGCGAAAGGGTCTCGGCGATCCACGCGGCATCGGACTCGAACCCGTCAAACAGGCTGAGATCGCTAAGGTCGGTTGCTCCGTCAAACACCCAGGCACAGCCTGCACTCTCGTCGAAGCCATGACGGTCATCGCCGGTGCCTCTGCCCTTGCCGGGAGAGTTGATGGTCTCGAGGATGGTGATCGTCATTTGCCCGCTCACCCCGCCTCGGAGATGCGCACCAGTTCCTCTTCGGAGATATCGGCGGAGTGGTAGACGTTCTGCACATCGTCCAGATCTTCCAGCACGTCCACAAGGCGCAGCACCGTCTCGGCCTGTTCGCCCGACACCTCGATCAAATTCTGCGGCTTCCAGATGAGATTGGTGGATTTCGCCTCCACATCCGGGAAGGCCTCTGCGATCCTGCCGGCAACCTCCATGAACTCCTCGCGCGCGGTGTAGATGTAATGCCCGCTCTCATCGGACTCCACATCCGACGCCCCGGCGTCCAGCGCGGCCATCATGACGGCTTCCTCGTCGCCCGCCTCGACCGGCAGGACGATTTCGCCCACCTGGTCGAAGCCGAAGCTGACCGAGCCGGTCTCGCCGAGGTTTCCGCCATTCTTGCCGAAGGTGGAGCGTACCTCGGAAGCGGCGCGATTCTTGTTGTCGGTCGATACCTCGACAATGATGCCGACACCGCCGGGGCCGAAGCCCTCATAGCGGATGTCGAAATATTCCTCGGCATTGCCGCCCGAGCCCTTGTCCACGGCGCGCTGGATATTGTCCTTCGGCATGGACTGGGCCTTGGCGTTGGCGATGGCCAGGCGCAGGCGCGGGTTCATGTTCGGGTCCGGCCCGCCCATTTTCGAGGCGATGGTGATTTCCTTTGACAGCTTCGCAAAGGCCGCGGCGCGCTTCTTGTCCTGCGCGCCCTTGCGATGCTGGATATTGGCCCATTTGCTATGGCCTGCCATGGGGACCTCTTTTCGGTTCGTTGGCGGAGTTTGTGGGGCGGTTTAGCGTGAAGGGGGCAGGCGCGGCAAGCGTGGGGTGGGGAAGTGTGGCGGCCACTTCTCGCCCGATCGTGGGAGAAGCGAGACGCTGGCGACGCGCTTGCGACCAGTATCTGACCTAAACGGTGACCCTTGCCCGCGGCACGCGCTCTTCGAGTTCGCCGCCGACGCGGATCGGTTCGACACGCGTCGCAAGGCCTGTGCGGTCGTCGGTCTCGACATAGACGCCGCAGACCGTGCCCTCGCCATCGGCGGGCTCGTTGCGTTCGCCGGGCAGGCGGGTGGTGAATTTGTGTAAGGAGCGGTCCTTCCGCATGCCGACGACGCTGTCATAATCGCCGCACATGCCGGCATCGGTCTGGTAGGCGGTGCCGCCGGCGAGGATGCGCGTGTCGGCGGTGGGCACATGGGTGTGGCTGCCGACGACGAGGCTTGCGCGGCCGTCGAACTGGTGGCCCATCGCAGCCTTTTCGCTGGTCGCCTCGGCATGGACGTCGAGGATCAGTGCATCGACCACCTGGCCGAGCGCGAGGTTCTCGATGTCGCGCTCCACCGCGCAGAAGGGATCGTCCAGCGGATCCATGAAGATGCGCCCCATGGTCAGAATCACGCCGACGCGCGCACCCGAGGACAGGGTGTAGACCTCTGCCCCGCGACCCGGAATGTCGAGGCGTTCGGGATAATTGTTGGGGCGCAGGAGGCGCGGCTCGCGGGCGATATAGGTCAGCGCCTCGCGCTGGTCCCAGGCATGATTGCCGAGCGTCAGGCAGTCGGCACCATAGCCGTACAGCTCGTCGGCCACGCTTTCGGTGATACCGAATCCGCCGGCGGCATTCTCGGCATTGATGCAGACAAAATCGAACTTCAGCTCGGCGCGCAGGCGCGGCAGGTGCTCGCCCAGCGCCCGGCGGCCCGAGCGCCCGACAACGTCTCCGAAATAAGCAAGTTTCATGAGAGGCGATATGCGTCAGGGGCGGGGTCGGGGCAAGGTGAACCGGCGCGCGCATTGCGTAATTTGCCGCATTCTTGCGGCGCGCGCAGGGGGCTAGGGAGGCGAGATGCGTCGCGTTCTGCATTCCTTTCCGGCCCGTCTGGCCTGCATGATCCTGCTTGTGGGCTTCGTGCTGCGCGCCATTGTGCCGACGGGCTACATGCTGGAGCGCGGTGCGGATGGCACCGTCACGGTGGAAATCTGCGGCAGTTTCGGTGCGCGGCTTATGGCGTTCGACCCTGTGACGGGGGAAATGTCGGAACTGCCGGAGGAAGCACCGGGTGCACCCGATGACCATGCGGGCTGTGCCTTTGCACTGAATGCCGTCACGACCCCGCCTGAGCCTGTGCTGAGCGTGTCTCCGGTGAGTTTCGCCCGGCTGATGCTGGGCGATCGGCCTGTCGTGGCGCCAGAACTGGGCCAGCCTGTCCATGCGCCCCTGCCAGCGCGCGGGCCGCCTCTCTCTGTCTGAGACCCTCGCTTCAAATCGTTGCAACCAGACAGATGCGCGCGAGAGCCTGAGCGCCTGCGTGCGAGGACATGAACCATGCAAACCAGACACCTTGTCGCCGGTGCGAGTCTGATCGCGCTCGGCCTTTCACCCGCTCTCGCCCAGGAGAGCGAGCCGGCCCTGCAGGACGTGATCATCGTGACAGGCTCTGCGCCGATGAGCGAAACCCTTTCGGTGCTCCGGCCTGAAAACCTCCCCCTCGAAGGCGCTGACGCGACCTATATCACCGCCCGCACGCCCGGGGGCGCGCGCATCGCCAATGGCGAGATCTCTGGCCAGATGGCCTATCGGGGCCTTTTCGGCGAGCGGCTGAACCTGCGCGTAGACGGCCAGCGCTTCGCCTCGGGCGGGCCGAATTTGATGGACCCTGTCTTTCACTATGCACCGGCACCGCTGATCGCTTCAGTGGTGGTCGACCGGGGTGTGAGCCCGGTGTCGGAAGGACCGGGCCTCGCGGGCGGTGCCGATGCAGTGCTCAAGCGCGTCGATTTCGCTTCCGGGGAGGCGGTGGATTTCGGCTACGACCTGACGCTTGGCGGGCGCAGCGTGAATGAGAGCGTTGAACTGGGTGGTGTCGTCGGCGTGGCGACAGCGGACTGGCGACTGAACCTGCTGGGCGCCTGGGAGGAGGGCAGCGACGGCGAATACAAGAATGGCGTGATCGGCGGCACATCCTTCGAACGCGGCGTGTCCGGACTGTCGGCAGGTGTGCGGGTCGGGCAGGGCGAGCTTGGCGTGGATCTTCGCAGACAGAACACCGGCCCTTCAGGCAATCCGCCTTTCCCCATGGACATCATCTATTTCGACACCGATTTCGCGAGGGCGTCCTACAAGACGCCCATCGGTGCGGCAGAACTGGAAGCGGCAGTGTTCTACACCGACGTCTCCCACCTCATGGACAATTTCAGCCAGCGCCCCGCACCCGCACCGATGGCGCAGCGCGCCACGTTTGCCTATGCCACGACACGAGGGGCCGAGATCAGCCTCGGCTTGGACTGGATGGGTGGCGAGCTGCTCATCGGTCTCGACGGTGAGGAGGTGGACCATGACGTCACCATCACCAATCCGAACAATGCCGATTTCTTCGTCACGGCCTTCCCGGGCATCACCGCGTCGCGATTTGGCGGTTTTGCGGAGTGGACCGGGTCTCTGGGGCCGGTCGAGGGCGAGATTGGTGTGCGCGTCGACGAGAATCGATTTGAGGCGGGCGAGGCCGAACTCGGCACAGCGCTGCCCATGGGGCCGCGCAATCTATCCGCTGCCTTCAACACGGCCGAACGGGAGGGCGAGGACACCACGTTCGATGCCGTGGCGCGTCTCTGGACGCCGGAACAGGACGGTCTCTCCTGGCGACTGACACTCGCCCACAAGCAGAAGATGCCGGGATTCATCCAGCGCTATGGCTGGCTTCCGACCAATGCGAGCGGCGGCCTCGCCGACGGCAATATCTATATCGGCGACCTCACCCTGTCGCCAGAAACCGCATGGATCGCGGAGGCCGGTTTCGACTGGCGTTCCGAGAAAGCTTATGCTCGCCCGACCGTCTATGTCCGAGAGGTCGACGACTACATCCAGGGCGTGCCGTTTGATGATACGCCCGGCATGGTCGACTCGCCGGTCGAGATGATTGCCAGCATGAATGGTGATCCGACGCCGCTCATCTGGGCCAATGTCGACGCCCGGCTCTTCGGCTTCGACATGGATGCGGGGTATGATCTTGACGGGCCATTGCGCGTCGATGCGGTGCTCAGCTATGTGCGCGGCGAGCGGCGCGACATCAAAGACAATCTCTACCGGATCTCACCGCCAAGCCTGACGGCGGGCCTGAGCTGGGAAGGGGCCGACTGGTCGGCGACCTTCGAGACCCGGGCCGTGGCCGAGCAGGACGAGGTCTCTGTCACAAACAGCGAGTTGGCGACACCGGGCTATGTGGTGCTGAATCTTCATGGCGACTGGCAGCTGCGTGACGGTGTGAGGCTCAGCGCGGGCGTGGAAAACCTGCTTGATCAGGTCTACCGGGATCACCTCTCTGGCTACAATCGCAATGGCTTCGGCGATGTGGCGCTCGGCCGGAGGCTGCCCGGCGCAGGCCGGGGCGTCTTTGTGAGACTGTCGGTGGCGGGTTGAGGGTGACGTTTCGACAAGCCGGGATTTCGTCAACCCGAGAAATTCAGCGTGCCTCCCTGGCGACCGCCGGGGAGGCGTGAAACGGACACTTGCAAAACGGGTGACGGGCAACCTACCCAGCCTGAATGCTTCGCACCCGCTTCGCCCCGTCACCGACCGGACACCTGCATCTTGGCCATGCGGCCTCGGCCCTGTTCGTCTGGGACTGGGCAGAGCGGCATGGGGCGGAGGTGATCCTGCGCATCGAGGACATTGACCCGGTGCGCTGCAAGCCGGAATTCATCGCAGACATCTATGAAGACCTTCACTGGCTGGGTCTTGAGTGGCCCCGGCCTGTCCGCCGGCAATCGCGCCAACTTTCCGAGTATGCCGCCCTGATCGAGGCGCTCGCCGCGCGCAGGCTCGTCTATCGCTGCTTCAGGACGCGTTCCGAGATCAGCGAGGACATTGCGCATGCCCCCCACGGGCGTCCGGTCTATCTCGGTCCGGTGGCACCGCTCTCGGAGAATGAGGAGGCCCGGCGTCTTTCGGGCGGCGAGCCCTTCTCATGGCGGCTTTCCATCGCTGCGGCGCGCGAGGCGCTGGGCGAGGGTGTGCGCGACCTGCACTTCATCGAGACCGGCGAGGAGAACGCCGGCCGGGCTGTCCCGGTCGACCTCGAAGTCATGGGCGATGTCATTCTGGCCCGCAAGGACACGCCGACGAGCTATCATCTCGCCTGCACCCATGATGATGCTGCCCAGAGCGTGACCCATGTGATCCGCGGCGTCGATCTCCAAGACAGCACCCATGTTCATGTGCTCCTGCAGGCGCTGATGGGCTGGCCGACACCGGTCTACCACCACCACCCGCTGAAATCCGGCCCGGACGGCAGGCGGTTTGCCAAGCGCGACAAGTCACAAACCTTGCGTGCCCTGCGTGAAGGCGGCATGAGCGCGGCTGAGGTGCGGCGGCTGGCCGCTTTTTGAGGAAGATCAGATTGTCCGGCGCGCCGAACCTGCCAGTCTTTGCCAAAACCCCTGAGCGCATGCCGCCGCCGGTCTGGTGGGGGCCTGTGCTGCTCCTGCTTGGCGGCTTCTGCATCGGCTTTGCGCCGATCGGACTGAAGCTGTCGGACATGGAACCGCAGGCGACGGGCTTGTGGCGCTATATCTTCTCGCTGCCCTTCCTGCTCCTGATCGCCCTTGTCGTGCGTCGCGGACGCCCGCCGGGACGCCCGCCTGCCGCCGCCATCGTGGCCGGGGTCTGCTTTGGCCTCGATATCGGTCTCTGGCATGCGGGCCTGACCCTGACGACCGTTGCGAACGCCACCTTCATCGTCAATCTCGGCAATATCGGAGTCGGGCTCGCCGCCTGGCTCGTTCTGAAGGAGAAGCCGACGCTGATCTGGGCTGGTGCGGCGCTTGTCGCCATGGTCGGGGCCGGTTTTCTCAGCCTTGGCGGACAGTCGGCGGGCGGGCAGGGCGACCTGCGCGGCGATGCGCTGGCCTTCGGTGCGGCGCTGCTCGTCTCCTTCTACATGGTCTATGCCAAGCAGGCACGAAACCGCATGGACGCCTTCTCGGTCCTGTTCTGGATGACAGTCACTGAAGTCTTTGTCGCTGCCGTGCTGACGGCAGTGACACAGGAAGCCTTCCTGCCGGACAGTGTCGAAGGGTTCAAATGGCCGTTCATGCTGGCGCTGGTCGCGCAGGTGGCCGGGCAGGGGCTGATCATTCTGGGGCTCGGCATGACACCGACGGCAATAGCCGGCATTCTGGTCCTGATCCAGCCGGTGACGGCGGCGATTGTCGCACGCTTCCTGTTCGATCAGTCGCTCGGGCCGCTGCAACTCCTCGGAGCCGCTCTGATCCTCATCGGCATCGCCCTGTCACAGCGCAAGCATCGTCCGCGACCAGTGGTTTGAGATTTCGGTGCCGGACTTCATGGATGATTGTCACAAACGCCTGCTAGGCGGGTAGCGAAGAAGGGGAGTTCGGTCATGCTGGTCAGGAATGTTTCGGGATTTGCGCTTGCGATGGTCTTGCTGGTGACGGCTTGTGGCCAAGAGGGTGGCAGGCAGGCTGCCGGAACCGCAGAGCCGACGCCTGCGCCGTCTGAAGGACTGGGACGTGTGGCTGCCTCACTCCCGCAGGCCGGCGACAGTTATTACGTCTCCGGTCTTGAGGCCGTGATGGCGCGGGCGGGCAATGGGTCCCCAGTGCCACGTGCAAAGAACGTCATCATCTTCGTTGGCGACGGCATGGGCATTTCGACGGTCACGGCGGGGCGCATCTATGTTGGCCAGAAACAGGGCCTTGACGGGGAGTCCTACCGGCTCGCCATGGACACGCTGCCCTATGCAGCGCTTTCGAAGACCTATTCCCACGACACACAAGTGCCCGACAGCGCCTCCACGGCAACTGCGATGTTCTCCGGGGTGAAGACCCGGTCGCGCATGCTTGGCCTTACCCAGGACGCCGCCTTCGGAAATTGCGCGACGGTTGAGGGCAACGAGACCGCGACGATTTTCGAACTGGCCGAGGCCGCCGGCATGGCGACCGGCATCGTCTCGACCGCCCGCATCACCCATGCCACTCCGGGCGCCGCCTATGCCAAGACACCTCATCGCGACTGGGAAAGTGATGCCGCAGCCCTCGGCGGCTGCCCGGATATCGCCCGGCAGATGGTGGAATGGTCCGCCGGCAACGGTTTCGAGGTCATGCTGGGCGGCGGACGCTCGAACTTCTTCCCCGAAAGTGTCGTTGATCCCGAACAGCGGAGCCGCAAGGGTACGCGCACCGACGAGCGCAATCTCGTCGAGGAATGGCTGCGTGCCGGCAATGACCGGGTCTATGTGACCAATCTGGAAGAGTTCCGCGCGGTTGATTTCGGCAGCGAGGTGAGAGTGCTCGGCCTCTTCGAGCCCTCCCACATGCAGTACGAACTCGACCGCCAGATGGCCGAGGCCGGGCCGACCGAACCCTCGCTCGCCGACCTGACCGAAGCAGCGATCAGGCGGCTGTCGCGCGATGAGGATGGATTCATCCTTCTCATTGAGGCAGGCCGGATCGATCACGCCCATCACGGCGTCAATGCGGCCCGGGCGCTCGAGGATCTGGCTGCGCTCGACCTTGCCATTGCGCGGGCGCTGGAACTGACCGACTCCTCAGACACGCTGATCATCGTGACGGCCGATCACAGCCACACGCTCACCATGGCCGGCTATCCGCGTCGGAACAATCCGATCCTCGGCAAGGTGACCTATGAGACCGGCGTGCTCGCCTCGGGACAGGATGGCAAGCCCTACACCACGCTTGGATACGCCAATGGCCAGTCAGCCTGCCGCCTGAGCGGTGGTGAGCTTGATTGCGAGCGACAGGACCTATCCGAAGTCGACACGACCGCACCGGACTTCCGGCAGCCCGCGCTCGTGCCCATGCCGTCTGAGACCCATGCGGGTGAGGACGTCGCTATCCTGGCCTCCGGCCCCGGCGCGGAACTGATTCGCGGCGTGATGGAGCAGAACGAGATCTTCCATGTCATGGGCCTCGCCACGGGTCTGATTTCTGGGGAATAATTCTTCCGATCCAGAATCAGGAGTAACATTTTTCGCTTCCGGCGGCAAAATCCTTGGCCGGTCTGCCGCCGGTCTTTCGTGTTTCCCTGTGCCTGCAAACCAAACAGGGGACAAACATGACTGACGAAACCAAGAAGAACGAAGCCGGCGAGCAGCCCATCACGCCGGTTGAGAACAAAGCCGAAAACGATCGCCGTCGCTTTCTGAATGTACCGGGGCACGGTTATGAGACAGCGCGTTGCGCTTGTCATGCCGCCATCTTAACCCCCGTGGCGGCTTCGGTTTCAAGGCCTTTCTGTTCGGCCCGGATCTGATTTGGCGTCTTGTAGCCGTGTCG